>Ga0209298_10000019_pt1 | contig 92702 bp, 87 predicted proteins | sample S_140806_EF_Meta_FD_187325 | JGI IMG/M metagenome (GOLD analysis project Ga0209298, IMG submission 187325) | Freshwater microbial communities from Lake Simoncouche, Canada to study carbon cycling - S_140806_EF_MetaG (SPAdes) (version 2) | ecosystem: Environmental > Aquatic > Freshwater > Lake ... | reverse complement strand
ACACCGTCGAAGTCATCTTCGCCCATTTCAAGAACACGATGGTGCAGACCCCCCGCGTCCAGCAGCTCTTGCCGGCCGACAGCCTCGTCAACCAGGCCCGCGAGTTCCGTTCCAAGCTCGGCCTCCCCGAGCCGAAGATTGAAGACGACGAACGCGACATGCTCTTCGAGCCTTCCGCCGCCGCGATCCTCAACGAACTGCCCGCCCTCTTCTTCAAGCAGGCCGTCCACCAGGCCGTTCTCGAGTCCAAGGCCTCCGAGTTCAGCGCGCGCATGGTCGCCATGAAGGCCGCCACGGATAACGCTAAGAAGATCAGCGCCGCTCTCTCCCTTGAATATAACAAGGCCCGTCAGGCCGCGATCACCCAGGAAATCCTGGAGCTCACCGCCGGCGCCGCCGCCCAGTAATTTCCAACCCCTCCACCTTCTACAAATATCATGAGCACTAAAGGAACGATCACCCAAGTCCTCGGCGCCGTCGTCGACGTCCAATTCGCCTCCGACAAGGTCCCGGAGATCTACAACGCAATCCAGATCGACTATAAGGTCGAAGGTAAGGCCATCCGCCTGATCCTCGAAGTCCAGCAGCACCTCGGCAACGGGCTCGTCCGTGCCGTGGCGATGACTTCCACCGAAGGCTTGGTGCGCGGCGGCGAAGCCGTCGACACCGGCGCCCCGATCACCGTGCCCGTCGGCAACGGTGTTCTCGGACGCATCTTCAACGTCACCGGCGACGCCGTCGACGAACGCGGCCCGGTCGAGCACACCAAGCGCTACCCGATTCACCGCCTGCCCCCGCCCCTCACCGAGCAGGCTACCTCCGCCGAACTCCTCGGCACGGGCATCAAGGTCATCGACCTGATCTGTCCCTTCGTCAAGGGCGGCAAGGTCGGCGCCTTCGGCGGCGCCGGCGTCGGCAAGACCGTCGTCATCATGGAGCTCATCAACAATATCGCGATGAAGCAGGGCGGTTTCTCCGTCTTCGCCGGCGTCGGCGAGCGCTCCCGTGAAGGCAATGACCTCTACCACGAAATGTCCGAAGCGGGCGTCATCGACCAGAAGGACCTCTCGAAGTCCAAGGTGGCCCTGGTGTACGGCCAGATGAACGAGCCGCCTGGCGCCCGTATGCGCGTCGCCCTTTCGGCCCTCGCGATGGCTGAATTCTTCCGCGACGAACAGAACCGCGACGTGCTCCTCTTTGTCGACAACGTCTTCCGCTTCTCCCAGGCCGGTTCCGAAGTGTCCGCTCTCCTCGGTCGCTCGCCCTCCGCGGTGGGTTACCAGCCGACCCTCGCCTCCGAAATGGGCAACCTCCAGGAACGCATCACCTCGACCAAGAAGGGTTCAATCACGTCCTTCCAGGCCGTGTACGTCCCGGCGGACGACTTGACCGACCCGGCTCCCGCCAACACCTTTGCTCACCTTGACTCGACCGTCGTGCTCGAGCGCCGTATCGCCGAACTGGGTATCTACCCGGCCGTCGACCCGCTCGCTTCCACCTCGACCGCGCTCGCTCCCGAAGTCGTCGGTGACCGTCACTTCCGCGTCGCTCGCGGCGTGCAGGGCCTCCTCCAGCGCTACAAGGACCTCCAGGACATCATCGCGATCCTGGGCCTCGACGAACTATCCCCTGACGACAAGCTCGTCGTCTTCCGCGCCCGTAAGGTGCAGAAGTTCCTCTCCCAGCCCTTCCACGTCGCGGAAATCTTCACGGGCTCGCCTGGCAAGTACGTCGCCCTCGACGACACGCTGCGCGGCTTCGAGATGATCCTCTCCGGCGAGCTCGACCACGTGAACGAGAACGACTTCTACATGAAGGGCGGTATCGACGAGGTCCTCGCCGCTGCCGGCCAGTCCAAGAAATAAGCCCCCATGTCCCTTACGGTCGAAATCGTCACCCCTGACCGCCGCGCCTACGAAGGCACGGCGGAGAAGGTGACCCTGCCCACCGCCATGGGCAGCATCGGCATCTTGCCCGGCCACCAGCCTATCACCGCGATCATCGCCGCCGGCGAAGTCATCCTTACGGTAGACGGCAAGATCACCCGACTCGCCATCGACCAGGGTTTCGTTCGCGTCGTCTCCGATAAGGTCTCGGTCGTGACCGAAGCCGCGATCGACGAATCGAAGATCGACCTCAAGGCTGTCGAGACCGCCGAAGCGCGTGCGCGTGAAGCCGTCGAGGCCGCTCGCGGTCAGAAGGATATCGACCCAGTTGAGATCGCGAAGATGGAGCAGATTCTCCGCTTCGCCTTGGTGCAGCGCCTCGTGAAGGGCCGCACTTCGCAGGGAATGACGGAGTAAGTTGCCGCTTCTCGGCCTCTTCGCTCCGTTTTTCGTTTAAAGTCATTTAAGCGGAACTTGCCCCTCCTTCGCGGGAAGGGCAGAGTCCCCTTGTGATTAAATCTGCGATCACGGTTTCGCTCGTCGCCCAAGCCAAGGGCGGACCGTTCGTGTATTGGGACGGCCTCGAGTCCGCCGCGGCCTCCGCCGCGAAGCTCGGCTTCGACGCGATTGAGATCTTTGCCCCGTCGGCCGCCTCGATCGACCGTCCGACGCTCCACGCGCTTCTTAAGAAGCACGGCCTCTCCGCCGCGGCCTTCGGTACCGGTGGCGGTTGGCTCGTCCACAAGTGGCACCTGACCCATGCCGACCCTTCCATCCGCCAGCAGGCCCGTGAGTTCATCCGCGCGATCATTGACGTCGCCGGCGAATTCAAGGCGCCCGCCATCATCGGTTCAATGCAGGGCAAGGCCGAGGGCGACGTCTCCCGCGACCAGGCCCTAGCCTGGCTGGCCGAAGCGCTCGCCGATCTCGGCGCCCACGCCGCCCAATACGGAGTGCCGCTCCTCTACGAGCCTCTCAACCGCTACGAGACGAATCTCCTCAGCCGCCAGCTCGACGCCGCCCAGTTCCTCGAAGCCCGCCAAGTCGCGAACGTGAAGCTGCTGTGCGACCTCTTCCACATGAACATCGAGGAAGTCTCAAACGCCGCTACGCTCCGCGCCTGCGGTCGCCACGTCGGGCACGTTCACTTCGCCGACAGCAACCGTCAGGCAATCGGCTTCGGGCACACGGACGCCGCTTCAGTCGTCGCCGCACTCGAGGACATCGGCTTCGCTGGTTATCTCTCCGGAGAGATCCTTCCTTTGCCTGATTCCGAAGCCGCCGCCGCGCAGACGTTCAAGGCCATCCGCACCCACTTACCCCGCTAAGACCATGCTCAAGCACCAGCTCATCCATCCGAGGATCTCCGAAATCCTTGCCCGCGCCGGCCATCACTCGGTCATCCTGATCGCCGACGGCAACTATCCGGTCTGGAGCAAGAAGGGCCCGAATGCCGAACTGGTCTCGCTCAATCTTTCGCCGGGCATCCCGACCGTCGCTCAGGTGCTGCGCGCCGTGCTCAGTGCCGTGCCGGTCGACGCCGTCAACACGATGGGCATCCCGGCCGACGATTCCTACGCGCAGAAGGGCGAGCCGCCCGTGTGGGCTGAGTTCCGCCAGGAAGTGAAGGCCGCCGGCCTGAAGCTCGAACTACAGCCGATCCTGAAGTGGGATTTCTACAAGGCCGTCGAATCCGCCGACCACATCCTCACGATTCAGACCGGCGACCAAGCCCTCTGGGGTAACGTGCTTCTCACCGTCGGCTGTCGCACGGCCTGAACTTTCGTACCATGAAGACTCGCACCCTCGGCCAGACCGGGATCGAACTCCCCATCCTCAGCTTCGGCGCCTCGTCGCTGGGCCAGGAATTCCGCAGCGTCGCCCTCGACGATGCCCTAAAGTCCGTCCAGGTCGCCCTCGACTGCGGCATCAACTTCATCGACACGTCGCCCTTCTACGGCCGCGGCATTTCTGAAGTGCTCCTCGGGGTCGCCCTCCGGGGCGTCCCGCGCGATAGCTACAAGCTCTGCACGAAGCTGGGCCGCTATGACCTGACTCACTTCGACTTTAGCGCGAAGCGCGTCGCAGAGAGCATCGACGTCTCCCTGCACCGCCTCGGTACTGACCACCTCGACGTCATCCTGTGCCACGATATCGAGTTCGTCCCGATGCAGCAGATCGTGGACGAAACCATCCCGGCCCTCCGCAAAGCGAAGCAGGCCGGCAAGGTGAAGGCCATCGGCTTCAGCGGCTATCCGCAGAAGATTTTCAAGTTCATCTGCGAGCAGGCCGAGGTCGACTGCGTGCTGAGCTACAACCAGCACACACTCCAGAACACCCGCTTCTCCGATGAGTCTGTGCCTTACCTGAAGGCCAAGGGTATCGGTGTCATGAACGCCGGCCCCTTCAGCGCCCGTCTGCTCACCAACGCCCCGCTCCCAGCCTGGCTCAAGGAGCCGGAGAATGTGAAGGCCGCCGCCCGCGCCGCCGCCGCCCATTGCGCCGCCAAGGGCAGCGACATCGCCAAGCTCGCGTTGCAGTTCTCCCTTCAGCATCCCGACATCACCACGACGGTCTCGGGTAGCGCTAACCCGACCAATATCCGTAACTGGGCCAAGTGGGCCGCGGAACCGATTGACCAGCAGCTCCTCTCCGAAGTCCACGCGATCTTTGCGCCAGTCAAGAACCTCGGCCACCTCGAAGGTCTGAAGGAGAATAACTGAGCCGATGAAAGCCATCCGTCTCGATCAGCCGCAGCAGTTCACACGCATCGACATCCCTGAGCCGCCCGCGCCCGCCGCTGGCGAAGCGGTCGTTCGCGTGCACCGTATTGGCATCTGCGGTACCGACTACGGAGGCTATCTCGGTAAGATGCCTTTCTATTCCTACCCGCGCATCCCCGGCCATGAACTCGGAGTCGAGGTGATCGCGGTCGGGCCGGGCGTGACGAACGTGAAGCCAGGCGACCGTTGCTCGGTCGAGCCCTACATCAACTGCCAGACGTGCTATAGCTGCCGCCGTGGTTTCACCAACTGCTGCGAGAACCACCAGACGCTCGGCGTGATGTGCGACGGAGGCATGGCGGAGAAGTTCCTGCTCCCGGCCCGCAAGCTACACATCTCGACGCAGCTTTCCTACGACCAGCTTGCGCTCGTCGAGACGCTCGCCATCGGCTGTCACGCCGTCGACCGCGCCGCCCCCAAGGCCGGCGAGACGGTCCTCGTCATCGGCTCCGGCCCGATCGGCCTCTCGGCCGTCGAGTTCGTCAAGGTCTCTGGCGCAAGGTGCGTCGTGATGGACATGAACGCCGACCGCCTGAAGTTCTGCTCCGACGTCATGAAGGTGGACGGCGTCATCCAGGCCAAGGGCGACGGCTCGGAGGTCGCCGCGCTCGCGGCCCTCACGAACGGCCAGCTGGCCGACGTGGTCATCGACGCCACGGGCAGCAACAAATCGATGGTCGCCTGCTTCGCCTACGCGGCCTTCGCCGCCCGCGTGGTCTATGTGGGCATCACGCAGCAGGACCTGACCTTCCCGCACGCTCCACACCTGCATCGCCGCGAGCTGACCATCATGGCCAGCCGCAACGCGCTCTCGAAGGATTTCGCCCGCATCATCAAGCTGATTGAAGATGGCGTAATCGACACGAAGCCGTGGATCACGCACCACGCGAAGTTCGAGGACCTGATTGCGACCTTCCCGACTTGGCTCAAGCCGGAGTCTGGCGTGATCAAGGCGATCGTCGACGTGGTCTGACGTCATGCGCCTCGACGCCCACCAGCACTTCTGGTCGTACGACGCGGCGCAGTATCCGTGGATCCCGCCGGGCTCGCCACTGCACCGCAGTTGGCTGCCCGATGATCTGGCTGCTTTGCAGGAGCCGCTCGGCTTCGATGGCTCCATCGCCGTGCAGGCGCGTCAGGTGGTCGGCGAATCCGACTGGCTTCTCGGTCTCGCCGATAAGCACGCGACTGTGAAGGGCGTCGTTGGCTGGGTCGATCTGCGCTCCGACCGCGTCGAAGCCGATCTCGCGCGCCTCGCCGCGCACCCGAAGTTTGTCGGAGTCCGTCACGTCGTCCAGGAAGAGCCGGACGATGAATTCATGCTGGGGAAGGATTTCCAGCGCGGCATCTCGAAGCTCCAGGCGCACGGACTGACCTACGATATCCTGATTTATCCTAAGCAGCTCGAGGCCGCCATCCGCCTCGCCCAGGCCTTTCCGCTCCAGCCCTTCGTCCTCGATCACCTCGCCAAGCCGCACATCAAGGACGGCACCATCGAGCCGTGGCAGTCCCAGCTCCGTCGCCTGGCCAAGCTCCCGAACGTGCATTGCAAGGTCTCGGGCATGCTCACCGAGGCCGACCATAAGAATTGGAAAGCCGAGCAGTTCCGCCCGTATCTTGATACCGTGTTCGAGGCCTTCGGGCCGTCTCGCCTGATGTTTGGCTCCGACTGGCCGGTCTGTCTCTTCGCCGGCAGCTACGAGCAAGCCTTCCGTCTCGTCGACGACTACGCGCACGGCCTGACCGACTCCGAGAAGGCGGGTCTCTTTGGCGGCAACTGCGATCGCTTCTACTTCGCGGGTAAGCGCTAGTCGGCCTGTCCTTGCGTCCAGCCTGCGGACGCCTACTTTTTGGCCATGGATTCTCGGCTGCATGACCTCGAAGAACGTCTGGCCTTCCTGCAGCGCCATGTGGAGCAGCAGGACCGCGTCATCCTCGAGCTATCACGCGAGGTCTCCAAGTTATCCGATCGTCTGGCCCGTACCGAAGCCAAGCTGACCCAGTCCGCCGACGCCGGCGACCAGGCTCCCCCCGCCGACGAACGTCCGCCCCATTGGTAAGAGGATTTGGGAATTGAGGTCGTCCGGCTTCTGGGCAGCCTACGTGCATGGAAAACGATTCGCTGACCTACCTCGAATACGGTATCTATCTCCTGGTTTCGCTTTCTGTCACGATCTGGGTCGGCCGCACGCTCTTCCGTAGCGGGCGCCCGTTCCTCCTCGAGGCCTTCCACGGCAACGAGACGATGGCCGACTCGGTCAACAACCTCCTGATCATCGGCTTCTACCTGGTGAACGCGGGCTTCATGCTCCTGTTCCTCTCGTCCAAGGACCATCCGAAGACCGGCATCGATGTCGTCGAGCATCTTAGCAAGTCGGTCGGCGTGGTAATCGTAGTCCTCGGCGTGATGCACCTCATCAATCTCGTTGTCCTCAATGCGTTGCGCACCGGTGGCAACGCAACCCGGCCGCCCGCCCTGCCTCCGAAGGCCTGAGTCGACCGAACGCATGTGCGGACGCGTCACCCAGTTTTCTCGTTGGGAAGAGATCGTGAAAAGCCTCGGCACCCCGCCGGGTGAGGCCTTGCCACGGTATAACATCTCGCCCGGTACGCCCCTGGTCTCGGTTCGACGCGAGCAGGGCGTGCTTCGTACCGAAGCGCTATCCTGGGGCTTCGTGCCCGCTTGGGCGGCGGCCGACGAACAGGCGGGGCATGCCAACGCCCGTGCCGAAGGCATTTTCGACCGCCCGACGTTCCGCGACTCGGCCCGCCATCGTCGCTGTATCATCCCCATCGACGGCTATTATGAGTGGAAGACGGAAGGGAAGCTGAAGTCTCCGTATTACTTCCGCTCAGCGGACGGCGGCCCCTTGGCGGTCGGGGGGCTCTGGTCGCTCCACCTCGCCGCCGACGGCACGCACCGCCGCACGCTCTGCCTGGTGACGGTCGCTCCTAATCGCGAAGCGGGGGAGGTCCATTCGCGTATGCCGGTCGTGCTCGCCGGTGCCGATCGCCAGGCCTGGCTCTCCGAGAAGGCCTTCGCCGCGGAGGATTTCGCACGCCTTGCCGTCACCGCACCCGACCGGGCGCTTTCGCTGCATCGCGTGTCCCCCGACGTGAATCGCGTCGCCATCGATGCGGAACGACTGGTGCTGCCGTTGGTCGGCGCGATGGATCAGCCCGACTTCTTCGGGGATTTGCTTGGCTAGCACGGTGTTTTTCGACAGACCATCCTTATGTCCTCGCCTATGCATATTCCTAAGATCGTGGAGAAGCCGTGGGGACGGGAAATCTGGTATGCGGACCAGACCGCCTACGCCGGCAAGGTGCTCGAAGTGAAGAAAGGCCGCCGCCTCAGCCTTCAATATCATGAGCGCAAGACGGAGACCCTTTACCTGCTTTCCGGCAAAGTGCTCCTGACCTTCCGCCCGATCGCCTCCGCCGAAATCGCCGAAGCCATCCAGGTCACCCCCGCCGACCAGCATGTCTGGCTTCCTGGACAAACGATTCATATTCCGGTCCGGACAATCCATCGGTTTGAAGCCGTCGAAGACAGTGTGCTGCTCGAAGTCTCCACGCCGGACCTGACCGACGTCGTGCGGCTGCAGGACGACTTCTCGCGTCCGGCCCGCGACTGACCCCCTTTCTATTCGTATGCGCAAAGTATTGGCCTTTGACCTGGGCGGCACGAAGTTTGCCTTCGGCGTCGTCAACGAAGACGGCACCGTCCTCGGTTCCGGCCGCGTCGAGACGTTCGCCGAAAAGGGTCCGCAGCAAGCCTGCGAGCGCGTCGCCGCCGCCGCCCATGCGCTTCTCGCCGAGCTGAAGCTCAAGCCCGTCGACTTCGTCGCCATCGGGGTCGCCTCGCCTGGCCCGCTCGACATCGCCCGCGGCTGCGTCGATGGCTCACCTAATCTCCCAGGTTGGACGGGTTTCTCGATCACGGACTTCCTGAGCAACTCCTTCGGCGGCCTGCCGGCGCGTATCGACAACGACTGCAATGCCGCTGCGCTCGGCGAATACCGTTTCGGCGCCGGCAAGGGCAAGAAGAACGTCGTGTATATCACGGTCTCGACCGGCATCGGCGGCGGCGCGGTCATCGACGGCCGCCTGATGCGCGGCTCCAATGGCAATGCGGCTGAGCTCGGCCATATTCCCCTGACGATGGACGGACCTCGCTGCGGCTGCGGTAATCCCGGCTGCTGGGAAGTCTACGCCTCCGGCACCGCCATCGCCCGTCGCACGCGCGAAGCCCTCGCGGCCGGCCGTCCTTCAAGCATCGTCAAGTTCGCCGGCAGCATCGACCAGGTCACGACGCACCATCTGTTCCAGGCGATGGCTGAAGGCGACGCGCTCGCCAACGAGATCTGGGCCGAGTCCATCAATTACCTCGGTCGCGGACTCGGCGCAGTGATCAACACGTTCAACCCCGACGTCATTGTCGTCGGCGGTGGCGTCACCGCGGCCGGCGACGCGCTTTTCGTCCCGATGCGCAAGAGCGCCAGCAACTACGCCTTCCCGCGCCTCTCGGCGGTGTGCACGATCGTGCCGGCCGGCCTCGGCGGCAACGTCGGCGTCGTCGGCGCAGCCGCCTGCGCCTTCGAGCACGTCAGCTGAACGTCGCCCGGTCGTCGTGATGCGCGTCTCCGTCGTCATCCCGGCGTTCAACGAGGAAAAACTCCTGCCCGCCACGCTTGTGTCCGTGCAGGCGGCGGCCTCGGCTTTCCTGAAGCGTGGCTGGACGTGGGAATGCGTCGTTTGCGACAACAACTCAACCGACGGTACGGCGGCCGGCGCCCGCGCCGCCGGTGCGACCGTCGTCTTCGAGCCCGTGAACCAGATCGGTCGGGCACGGGACGCGGGCGCGCGGGCCGCCTCCGGCGAATGGCTGGTCTTCATCGACGCGGATTCGACGCCTTCGGTCGAGCTCTTCGCGGCCATAGCCGACCAGATCTCGGCGGGCCGCGCGCTCGGCGGGGGTAGCACGGTCGAACTGGAACCAGGTACGCCACGCTATGCCCGTTCCGTCTGCGGGTTCTGGAATCTCTGGAGTCGCCTGGCGCGTTGGGCCGCCGGATCGTGCGTCTGGGTCGAGGCCTCCGCGTTCCGCGAGGCCGGTGGCTTCGGCACCGAATACTACGCTGGCGAAGAGGTCTTCCTCAGCCGTCGGCTCAAGGCTATCGCCCGTCGCCGGGGTCGTCGCTTCATCATTCTATCCGACCACCCGCTACGTACGTCCTCGCGCAAGCTGAAGCTCTACACGGTGACCGAAGCCGGCCGATTTTTCTTCCGCATGCTCTTCACCGCCGGGCGCGCGGCCAAGCGTCCGGAGAATTGCGACATCTGGTATGACGGTCGGCGCTGAGCGTGCTCAGAGCCGCTGTCGCTTCCACTTCGGGACGGGGAAGACGGTGATCTTATCCGAGCGGACTTCGACGTCGTCGCGGTGCCGTAAGGCCTTTGCTTCGGCGTCGTTGACGATGTCGTAATGCCGCGCGGCGGTGATCAGGTCGGCGATCTCCCAGCAATCCTTCGGGTTGTTCACCCATTTTTCCGGCGGCAGGCGGCTGAGGTCGTAAGGCTTGGAATAGCTGCGCAGCGTCTTGCGCGGCCCCTTGGCGTATTCGTGGAAGTACGACATCGCGAGCTCCCGGACGCTCCGGTACACTGGGTCGCGCCAGCGCAGGCAGACGTAATTGGTCTTCGAGATGGCGCCCCACTTGCCGTTCACGCGGAATGGCGCGATGACATGGTCCATGTCCTGGTGGGCGCTGAAATCCAGGAGCAGGGGAGGGTGGCCTTGCAGCCAGAGCGCGAAGGCGGCGACCATGGCGCCTTCGATGCAATGCGCCCGACGGTGCTTCAGTGTCTGTTCGACGGATCGGGCGGTGTCGCCCTCGGGCTCGAAGTTCTGCGGGAAATCGACGAGGAAGTCCTGGATGGCCTTCGGTGTGGAGAGGCGAGCCAGCGTGCGCGCCGCCGGCAGGCTGAGGCCACGCTTCTGCGCGAGTCGGATCCGGGCGGCGAGCGACATGCCTAAGGTCTAGCCCCCTGCGCCGATTGCTCAAGGAGCGAGTGCTTCCCCGCTTTCGGGTTGGCTAACTCCTCCCGCTGCGTTTGCTGTCTCTCGTCCGCCATGCTGATTTCCGAACCCACCTCCGCCGGCTACTGATATGGACGCCCAGACGCTTCGCGACGGATTGCTGCAGCTCATCCTGCTGATCATCTCGATCGGCCTACACGAGTTCGGGCATGCCTGGATGGCCGATCTGCGCGGCGACCCGTTACCCCGGATGCAGGGACGCGTGACACTTAACCCCTTCGCACATACCGACCCGATCGGCACCATCGCCCTTCCCGCCATCATGATCTTCCTCAGCCCAGGCTTCGGCCTCATCGGCTGGGGCAAGCCCGTCCAGATCTCCCTCCCTAATCCGAAAACCCGCCGGATGGATGATATTTATATCACCTTGGCCGGCCCGGCGATGAACGTGTTACTTTGTCTCGTCTTGGCGTTGATTGGGACAGTTGGTGATTTCGACCCAAAATCCCAGATGGTCATTATCCGGTTCCTTGCCGGCGGAATCATCCTCAATGCCAGCCTAGTGGCCTTTAACCTAATTCCGATTCCGCCCTTAGATGGCTCCCGGCTGGCCCTCCGCCTCGGGCTTTACTCCGAGGAGCTTTTCCTGACCCTCGCCCGCTGGGGCTTCATCGTTCTGATCATTCTTATCAACCTGCCCGGATTCAACAGGTTGATGTACTGGGCTATGACGCCTCTGGTGGAAGCTTCGCTCTTTATTTGGCCAGGCCTCCGTTACGCATTCTGAGTTCCACGAGAGGCTTGCCTATTCGCGGCCTTCGGGCGAATCTCGGCTTATGCAAACCCTCGGCGAACGACTCCAAGAAGCCCGTCAGCGACTGGGCGTGACCCTCCGCGAAGCCGCGGAGTTCACCAAGATCCGCACCGACTACCTCCAGTCGATGGAGGCCAACCAGTTCGAGTCCATCCCGCTCGCCGACGTCTACAAGCGCGGCTTCGTCAAGGTCTACGCGAAATACCTCCGTCTCGACGACGAGAAGGCCGGCGCCGATTTCAACACGCACCATTCCGCCAAGGCTTCCCGCCGTCCGCTTGAAGCCGCCGCCGACGAAGACGCCGCCTTCGAGCCGGAGTCCGGCGGCAGCCCGATCACGGTGAGCCGCGACACGCTGGTCTATGTCGTGATCGGTATCGCCGTCATTGCGATCATCCTCGCGCTGTCTTTTTCCTAGGCTCGTCCTCGGCGAAGCCGCCGCGGACTGAGGCTCCCGCCGCGGTCGTGGTTCCGACGCCGCCGGCGAGCCGCCCTCACCAGATCACGCTCACCTCGGTCAAGTCCGGCGTGCGCTACCAGCTCATCGAGCTGGATACGGGCGAAGTGCCTGGCCTTGGCATGCTTTCCCCGCGCGACAAGCCGGTGGTCATCAACGTCAAAGGGCCGAGCGAACTCCGGTCCTCCGCCATCGAAAATCTGCGCGTGAAGATCGACGACGTCCCTTTTCCCATCCCGGCATCCGTCACGGGCGCCATGATCGTGGCCTTGCCGGACACTTTCACCGTCCCGCCGTTGCCTAAGGCCGTCCCGGTGCCCAAGGCCGCCGCTCCGACGCCGAAGAAAGCCCGCTGAAGCGAGGGGGTTGACCGTACGCCTGCACGGGTTTATCACTCTGCGCAGTGCCCCCGCGCCTCGAACAACGTGTCCTCGTCCTTAACCGTCTCTGGCAGCCGGTTAACATCGTAGGCGTTCTCCGGGCGATGAGCCTGCTTTTCCGTGGCCGCGCCTCGGCGATCCATGCCGATCCCTCCGGCCATCGCGTGATGAGCTCGGAGGAATGGATGCGTTTCTCCGTGGAGTCGCCGCCGCCCGCGAGCGAATCCGTCCGCTCCCCCTGCATCGTGCTCCGCATCCCGCGCGTCCTGTTGCTCGGCGAATATGACCGGGTGCCGCGCCGGGAGATCCGCTTCTCGCGCCGGAACGTCTACCTGCGCGATGCGAACACCTGCCAGTACTGCGGCCGCCCATTCCGCGACGAGGAACTCAACCTCGACCACGTCGTCCCGCGGGACATCGGCGGCAAGACGAACTGGGAGAACATCGTGACGGCCTGCGTGCGTTGCAATTCCCGCAAGGCCAACCGCCTGCCCGAACAGGCCGGCATGACGCTTCGACACGCGCCCACGAAGCCGAAGTGGCGCCTCGTGGTCGCGTCCTCCCTATCCGCCGACGAGGTCGAATGCTGGAAGGAGTTCCTTGAAGTCACGCCCGCCGGCCAGCTCCCCTGGAGGAACTGATCGGCAGGATTTCCTTGGTGCGGGTAACCAGATTCGAACTGGTGTATCCACTTTGGAAGAGTGGTGTCCTACCACTGAACGATACCCGCGTGGCCAAGGACGCCCACTATCCCAAGCCGTTCGCCCGGGGTCAAGCCTGCCCATCGGCCCGCCGGGTGCTCCGAAGCGGGAAACCGGCCGGGTAAGGCGGGGTTTCCTGACTCGGTCAGGCCGGACCGCGATGGATGACGCTGATGGAGCCGTTCGTCTCGAGGATCACATGGCGTGCCGCTTCGATATTCGGACAGCCAGCCGCCCGTAACGCCGCCATCAGCTCGTGGTGCGTGACCTTCTCCTTTGCCAGCGTATGCTCGTCCATCTTCCCGTCGCGGACGATGAACACGGGTCGGCCGACCAGCAGCTGCTCGAGGAACTTGGAGCGGCGCGCCAGCCAGGACATCGCATAGTTCAGCGCGACGAGCACGGCGGCGAGGATCAGCCCGGCGCCCAGGCTGTTGTCGCCTCCGTTCATGGAATTCTGCACGGCGTTGCTGAGGATCAGCAGCAGGATGAAGTCCGTCGGCGACATCATCCCGACCTGCCGACGGCCGGTGATGCGGATGAGGACGACCAGGAAGACGTAGACGACGACCGCCCTGACGAGCAGTTCGGCCCAGTGGAGCTGCGGCAGCATCAGGAACGGGGTGAGGCCGGAATCGGCCGGGGCGAGGGCGAGCATGCGGCCATGTTAGGTCGCCGCCCTTGCAGGGCGATAGCGTTTGCGCTTCACGCAGGACCGACTTCCGTCATCCTTCGCCCATGGCCCGTACCGCCCGATCCTCCGCCCCCGCCGTCCGCGACGTGCTGATGATGGCGACCCCCTCCAAGAACGCCGACTTACGCTGGTTCGGCGGTTTCCACGCCTCCGACCCGTTCCCGGCGTTCTCCGCCAAGGGACGTCGCATCGGTTTACTTCCCGGCATGGAAGTCGGCCGCGCGAAGGACGAATCCGCCTTCGACGAGGTGCTTAACCTGACCGCCCTCATGGGCGACCTTCGCAAGACCAACCCACGCGCCGGTGTCGCCGATGCGATCGTCTTCGCCGCCCTCCAGCAGGGCATTCATCGTTTCCGCGTGCCGGCCGATTTCCCGGTGGGTCTCTATGAGCGGCTTCGTCAGCTCGGACTCGAGCTTCATCCGGTCGGCGCCCAGCATAACGAGCGCGGCTCGCCCGAACTCTTCCCGGCCCGTCAGGTAAAGTCGAAGGCGGAGCTCGCCGGCATCCGCGCGGGCAATGCCGCCGCCGCCGCCGGCTTCAAGGCCGTCGAGAAGGTCCTCGCTGAATCCAAGGCCGACAAGAAAGGCGTGCTGCGATGGCAGGGCCGGACGCTCACGGCGGAGATCCTCAAGGAAGAAGCCCAGGTGGCGATTCTCCGCAAAGGCGGGATGTGCGATATCGGCCTGATCATCGCCCCCGGCGATCAGGCGGTCGATTGCCACTGCTCTGGCTCCGGTCCGGTCCGCGCCAACGAGCTCATCGTCTGCGACATCTACCCGCGCCACATCGCTTCGCATCACTACGGCGATATGACCCGTACCTACCTGAAGGGAAAGGCGAACGCGAAGCAGCGCAAGATGGTCCATGCCGTGCTCGAGGGCCAGCGTCGCGCGATCAAGGCCATCCGCGCCGGCGCGACGGGCGCCAAGGTCCACACGGTGGTGCAGGAATATTTCAAGTCCCTCGGCTACAAGACAGGCTTGGTGAAGGGCGTCTACGTAGGCTTCTTCCACGGCACGGGGCATGGCCTCGGCTATGATATCCATGAAGACCCGGCGCTCTCCACGCGTAACCCGCTCCCGCTCGTCGCGGGCAACGCTGTCACGGTCGAGCCAGGCCTCTATTATCCCGGCATCGGCGGCTGCCGCTTCGAGGACTGCGTGGTGGTCACGAAGAAGGGCTGCGAATTCCTTTCCTCCCATCCTTACGATTGGGAGATCGCCTGAGCATGGCCAAAGGGCGGGGCAGGGCCGGGTCGCATACGTCGCTGACGGATGCCGCCCGTCCCGTGGCCGAAGCCCTCGAGCGCCATGGCCGCGTCTCCCGCGGCGTCATCAGCGCGCGCGTCCGCGCCAGCACCCTTTCGATCAAGGTGATGAAGCTCGGCGGCGGGCTGCGTATCACGGTCGTCTCGAAAGGATCGCGCCAAGAACTTCACGTCTACGGCATCACCATCGAACGGGCCGGAGAGATCCTGTCAGGGCCGGATTTCTCGGGCTATAAGCTGAACTTCGCCGATGAGTGAGGTCCCTACGATCATCGCCGAGGTCACGGCCGCCGATTGGGCCGCCGCCGGAGCAGGTTGGACACACTTGCCCTACCTCGCGCGCTTCCGCACCGCTCGGCTCCCTCTTTCCTGGGACGGATTCTTCACCGGCCGCCATCATGCGGTGCTCGAGAGCGGCCGCTCCGGCAGCTTCACGATCGCGGTGCCCGCCGCGGCGCGCACGACGGTCTTCTTCGCCGATGGACGAGTGGTGCTACACACCGAAGACGGCGCCCACGAAGAGGCCACGGAACAGCCGCTCGCCTATCTTCGGCGTTGGTCACGCGAAGTCCGTGCCCCCCGGCTCGACGGCTGGCCCGCTTTTCAGTGCGGGCTGATCGCGCTGCTGGGCTATGAGCTTGCCGCGCAGTTCGAGCCAGTGAAGTCGGCGCCGGCCGACGTCCGTGCCCCGCTCGCGGCGCTCCTCGAGGCGCATGAAGCCTGCGTCTTCGACGCCACGAAGCAGGAGCTGACCGTGGTCGTGCTCTGCCCCGTCGGCTCGCCCAACTCCGCGCTGCGCGCGGCCCGCGCCCGCGCCCTCGACCTCGCCGCCCGCTGGGAGGCCGCCTGCGCCCAGCCTGCGACACCCCTGCCCTCGGTCGGTGCGCCGGCCGTCCCGCTTGCGCAGTCGCTCGACGAACCTGCCTTCGTCCGCGCGGTGGCCCGTTGCCAGGGATATATCGCCGCGGGCGACACGTATCAGGTCAATCTCTCCACGCGCCTCGAGGTGCCGCCGGTCGATCCGCTGCGCGCCTACGAAGCCCTGCGCTCCGCGAATCCGTCGCCATACATGGGCCTGGTGCGTCTGCCCGGCGCGACGCTCGTCTGCGGTTCACCGGAGTTGCTGGTCGAAGTCTCCGCCGGGCGGATCGCTTCCCGGCCGATCGCCGGGACGCGTCCGCGTGGCGCCGATGAGTCCGCCGATCTCGCATGGGCGCAGGAACTTTCCGGCGACACGAAGGAAAAAGCCGAACACCTGATGCTGGTCGATTTGCTGCGCAATGATGTCGGCCGCGTCTCGCGCCCCGGCTCGGTGCACGTGCCGGAGTTCATGGCGGTCGAGCGCTACTCGCACGTGATGCATCTCGTCTCGCAGGTCGAAGGCCACCTGCAGGCTTCCGCCGGCCCGGCCGACGTCATCCGCGCCCTCTTCCCGGGCGGCACGATCACGGGCGCCCCGAAAGTCCGCACGATGCAGGTCATCGCCGAACTCGAACCGGTGGCCCGCGGTTATTACACGGGATCGCTCGGCTGGATCGGCGCTTCCGGCGACCTCTGTCTCAACATCGTCATCCGCTCCCTTTGGTCCGCGGAAGGACGCACCTTCGTCCAAGCTGGCGCGGGTATCGTCGCCGACTCCGTTCCTGGCCGCGAATACGCCGAGAGTTTGCGCAAGGCCCAGGCCCCCTTGCTCGCCGCCGCCCGCGCGGCGTTGCTTCCATGATCGGCTGGCGCCAAGGCGAATGGGTCACGCTGCCCGATGGCGCCGAGGTCTCGGCCTTAGTCCCCGGGCCTTCGCTCTTCGAGACGTTCGCGCTTCGCGCGGGCCGCATCGCGTGCCTCACCGATCACCTCGACCGACTGGCGCTCGCGTGTCCACGGCTGGGTCTTGATCCGTCACGTCTCATGCTCGGTGCCGACGCTCAGGTCGCCCGCTGGTCCGTGCCGCTCGGTGGCCTGCTCGGGCGCAACACCCTGACGGACGCTGTCGTCCGCCTGCTCGTCGCGCCTCGGGGTGACGGGCTCGCCACCGAATGGCTCACGATACGCGCGTTGCCGCCCACGCCTTCGGCGGTGGACCTCCATCAGCTGACGTTGCGTCGCGACGCCCCCGAATGGCTCCCGCGTCCGAAAAGCGGGCCGTGGAAGAATTCTTCCGATGCCTGGCGTGAGCTCCGTGCTCTCGCCGATCGCCCTGACGCGGAAGGCGTCCAGTTCGACGCGCGCGGATGCCTCAGCGAAGGCACCCGCAGCTCCTTCGCCTGGTGGGATGGCGCGTGTTGGAATTTCCCGGCGGTCGAGACGGGTCGACTCCCCGGGACGGCATCGACGCAGCTCCGTTCGGTATTGGTTCAGGCCGGCCGACCGGTGCGCGACGTCTCCTGGCCGGGCTTTCCGATGAACGCCGTGTCCCTGCTCGTACTTCGCTCGACCTTCGACGGCGGCGCGGTCCTCGCGCGGTCCTATCATGCGGACGGACGGCTCGCTTGGCGGCCGTCGGACCTTCAGGCCGAAGCGACGCGGGCCCTCGCCTTGCTCGCCGCCTGGCGCTCTCAGCGTTGCATCAGCTTCGCGTAGACCGGCAACGCCGTCGCGAGCACGAGCAGACCGAGGAAGACGACGCTCACGAGCGCGGAAAAGCACGTCGCGACCAGCAGCTTGGCCATCCGCACGACGGGTTCTTCGTCTTCGCGCATATGCGCGCGGGCAGCGTACGCGGCGATGGCGAGGCCGACGACGAGCAGGAGCGTGAGCGCGCCGGTGAAATGGTTGAAGTAGAAGCCGGTCAGGCCGGGCAGGGCTCCCGCTTCGCCTTGCACGGTCGCGGCGAGGATGGGCTGGGAGCGGAAGGCGATCGCGCCGGCGGCGGCGGGTAGCGCCGCGGATAGGAACACGGCCAGGGCGGAGATGATCCGGAGCTCGCGGGGGGTCATTGACGCAGTATTCCGAGGCGACTCCGCAGGGTCAACGCCGGGATTCTCCCTCGCCAAACACGAGGGTCCGCCCTATGCAGAAGGGACATGGATCCCGCTTGGTATCTCTGGCCGGTCTTCATCCTCCTTAACGGCAGCGCGGCGGGGATCTCGCTCGTGGCCGGAGTGGTTTCCGCCCTTTCCCATACCGAGCTTGAGGACATCCGTCGGCAGGACGCCAAGGCTGCGGTCTCGATCGAGCGTTCCCGGGGAGACCAAGGCAACACCCTCGCGGCCTTCGAAGTCCTTTCCGCCGCGTTCGTCGGGATGAGCGCCTTGCTCGGCGGCTTCCTCCTGCAATCCCGCCTCCAGAACGGATTATCCGTGAGCTGGCAGGTCGCCGCCCTCACCGCCTTGGCCCTCACCGCCGTTTCTTTCGTGATGGCCTGGCTGACGGTCATGCTCCCCCGCAAGGTAGGCATGCACTTCCGCGTCGCCCTCGCCCCCCGTATCGCCTCCTCGCTCAAGCTCGTCCGTGGCGCCGCCAAGATCCTCCGTACCTTCGGCAAGCTGCACGACTCGCTCGCTCCGCCCGAAGAGCCCGGTGTGGATCGGGCGGACGCCGACATCGGCAGCCTGGCCCAGGCCGCCGCTCGCGAAGGCAAGATCACCCAGGCCGAGAGCAATCTGGTCGCCAACGCCGTGCGACTCGACGACATCCCGGTCTCGCATGTGCTCACGCCGCGTCCGGTCGTCACGGCGATCGAGGCTGACCTCACCGTCGCCGACGTGCTCCGCCTCTATCCCAGCGTTCCCCACGGCCGCATGCCGGTCTGGGAAAATAATCCTGACCGTATCGTGGGCGTCGTACGTCGCCGGGATATCCTCAAGGCCGCCGGTGAGAACCGCCGCGAGGTCCGCATCCGCGAACTGATGGGTAAGCCGCATATCGTGCCCGAGAACGCGACGCTTTCCGACGCCTTGCATGATCTCGTCCGCGCCCATCAGCACCTCGCGGTGGTGGTCGACGAGTTCGGCGCCTTTGCCGGGGTGATCACACTCGAGGACGTCTTCGAATCGCTGCTTGGCGTTGAGATCTACGAGAAGGACGACCCGCATCCGGACATGCGCGAACTCGCCCGCCAGCGCGGCCATCGCGTCGGCCGCCGCGCCGGGCCGGAGCATCCGCCCAAGGCCGGAACATGATCGCCACCGCGCTCGCTTTCTGGACGCATGACCTTGATCCGGTCGCGATCCACTTCCCGAAGAGTTGGGGGCTTAACGGCGTCCACTGGTATGGGCTCGCTTATGCCGCGGGCTTCATGGTCGCCGCTTATCTCCTCGGCCGCTGGCGTCGCGCGGGGCTGACCCCCTTACGCGACGTCCATGACGAGTCCGCGTTGATCACGGCGGTGATGGTCGGCGTCATCGCCGGCGGTCGGCTCGGCCACGTCTTCCTTTATGCCCGCGACGAGTTTGCGGCCGACCCGATGATGGTCTTCCGCGTCTGGCAAGGCGGCATGGCCAGCCATGGGGGCTTCCTCGGGGTGCTCTTCGCCGGCGCGTGGTTCGCGCGTCGCGCCAAGGTCGACTTCTTTGCGGTCGGCGACTTGCTCTGCGCCCTCGCGCCGGCGGGCATCTTCTTCGGCCGCCTCGCCAACTTCGTGAACGCAGAGCTGGTCGGTAATCCGTCCTCAGTCGCCTGGGCGGTAATCTTTCCGCACGACGGCCCCATGCCACGTCACCCGTCGCAACTCTACGAAGCCTTCGGTGAAGGTCTGATTCCGCTGATCTGGGTGCTCATCCGTTTCCCGCGTCGTCTGCCGCCGGGTCGCATCGCGGGTGAGTTCCTGCTGCTGTATTCTGTCGGCCGCATCGTCTGCGAATGCTTCCGTTCCGCGGAGGACGGTTACGTGCTCGGGCTTACGGCCGGTCAGTTCTGGACGCTTCCGCTCGCCGCCTTCGGCTTCTTCTTGGTCCTCCGCGCCCGTCGCTCGGCTGAATGATGTTGCCCGTGCGGTCGGTCGGTGGGAAAACCCCTTTGCGCCATGACGAACGTCCCGCTCCTTGATCTCGGCCCGCAGAACCGCGCCCTCGAGGCCCAGTTCGAGGCCGCCTTTCGCGACGTCCTTCGCTCGAACATGTTCATCATGGGCCCTCGCCTCGAAGCCTTCGAGAAGGACTGCGCCGCGTTCCTCGGTGTGAAGCACGCCCTCGGCGTCTCCTCCGGCACCGACGCGCTCCTGCTCGCGCTCATGGCCCTGGATATCGGTGAGGGCGACGAAGTCCTGCTCCCTTCCTTCACTTTCTTCGCTACCGCCGGCTCCGTGGCCCGCCTCGGCGCGACCCCGGTCTGGGTCGACGTCAACCCGCACCATTTCAATATCAACCTCGAGGACGCCGCCCGTAAGGTGACGTCCCGCACCCGCGCGATCATGCCGGTGCATCTCTTCGGCCAGTCTTCCGATCTGGAGGCCCTGGAGTCCTTCGCTTCCACCTATAGGCTTCGCGTCATTGAGGACGCCGCCCAGTCCATGGGCGCGCGCTGGAAAGGCCGCAGCACGATGTCCTCCGGCGATTTCGGCGCCACGAGCTTCTTCCCCTCCAAGAACCTCGGCGGCATGGGCGACTCCGGTCTGGTGACCACGCAGGACGACGCGTTGGCCGAGCGCGCCCGTATCCTCCGCGTCCACGGCATGCAGCCGAAGTATTTCCACCGCGAGGTCGGGGCGAACTTCCGCATGGACCCGCTCCAGGCAGCGCTGCTGCACATCAAGCTGCCGCACCTGCCGTCCTTCAATTGTTCCCGTGCCGGTAACGCGAACTTCTACCACGCCGCGCTCAAGGGCGTGGCCGGTATCGCCGAGAACCGCCCTGGTGCGGACAAGGCCGCGAAGATCCTGCTGCCGGTCGACTTCTCCGGCCAGGGCATCTGGAACCAGTTCACGCTCCGCGTGACCGGCGGCCGTCGCGACGCGCTCAAGGCCTTCCTCACCGCCCGCAAGATCGGCTGCGAGATCTACTACCCAATCCCGCTCCATCGCCAGCAGTGTTTCGCGGATCAGAAATATCGTGGCTTCGATAGCGTGCCGGTCTCCGAACAGCTTTCCGCCGAGGTGCTCAGCATCCCCATCTTCCCTGAGCTCGCCGCCGAGCAACGCCAGTGGGTCGCCGACTCGCTCGCGGATTTCGCCGCCGGGAAGAGTGAGTGATTCGGAGGTAGGGACGTGATCACCATCGCGTCCTCCCTTTGAGCTGAGGTGACTTAGGACAGCACGTGGTGCTGTCCCTACCTTAATAACCCGCCGGCCAATCATCCGGGCTCCTGCGGCTAATGGCTGATCAACCGACCCCTAAGTCGCCGACAGCCGTGGCTGTCACCCAACACCTGGAATTCATATCTATCCGATTACCGCCAACCGCCAACCGCTGACACCTACGTCTCTCAGAAAAACCGAATCGTCTTCACCCGCATCTTCTCGTGCTCCGCGTCGGTGCACGGGGCGTCGATCGGTACGGCCGGAGCCTTGTCGTTCGGGGCGACGAGTTTGTTAGCGAGCAGGTATTGTTCGACCTCGGCACCGGAGATGTCGGGCAGCATGACGCCGTCGATTTCGACGCACGGGGAAAGGCGCTGTCCGCTCTTCTCGACCATCTCGGCGTAGTTCGTCGGGCTGTTGATGATATCCACGTCCTGGTAGTTGAGGGCGTACTTCGCCATGATGGCGCGGACGCCGTTGCTCCAGCCGCAGCTGGGTTTGAGGTAACAACGGATGTTCATGCCCGTACCAATGCCTCCCTTCCGGGCTTAATCAAGCCCGACGGGTCTTTTTCGCGGACTGGGCGCCGCCGGCGGCGGGGGCGGGCTCGTACCAGTAGCCGATACCGTGGATGGTGCGCAGGCAATCGAGGGACCGGCCGTGGTCGGCGTAGGCTTCGCGGATCTTGGCGATATATTGGTCGAGCGAACGGCTGCGGATGTCGGCATGCACGCCCCAGACGGCGTGAATCAGTCCGTGGCGGCTGATGATGACGCCGGGATTGGCATGCAGGTGGTAAAGGATGCCGAGTTCCTTGCGGCCGAGCTTACGTTTCTTATTTCCGGCGAAGACGATCTCCAGCCGTTCCGGATGTACTTCCGCGCCGTTGAACAGGAAGACGTCCGTGCCGAGCGCCGCATTGACGGTGAGGCGGCTGTCGCCGGCGGTTTCGCTGCGGCGCAGCACGGCGCGGATCCGCGCGACGAGCTCGTCGGGATGATGCGGCTTGCCCACGAAATCGTCGGCGCCGGCTTCGAGCGCCTGCGCGACGTGATGGCCTTCGCGTTGCGCGGAAAGGAAGATGACCGCGGGCGAATGGCTTAGGCGGCGGATCTTGTCGAGCACCGCGAGGCCGTCCAGATCCGGCAGATTCGGGTCGAGCAGCACGAGATGCACGTATGACTCTCCCACGAATTTCAGGGCGGTGGCGCCTTTGTGAAAGACTTGGGTGGAGAGGCCGGCGTTCATCAATTGGTCGGCGAGCGAAGCGGCGAGGCTGCGATCGTCTTCAATGATGACTACCAGGGGCTTCTGCTTGGGGCTCATGCAGAATCAGGGGGGTAAGACTAGGGGTATTCACTTATGTAAAAAAGACGGGGGGTTGCCAAGCCTCATGAGATGCCTCATTATATTAGAAATGAGTGATGCCCCCGACCCGTCCCCCCGGCGCAAACTGACCGTCCGGATTTTCCTCGTCCTCTTCGTGGCCTCCGCGCTCTTCATGTCCTGGTTCGGGGTGAAGCAGCAGCGGTTGCATGGACCTAAATCCGACGGGAAGGCCAAGGACCCCTACGAAGACCGCAGCCTTTTCGGGCGTTAAGCCGTTACTTCAGGGGCCGGAAGGGCGCTTTTCCAAAAATCTTGACCAGGTGGACTTCGTTCCTACGTTTCTCACTTCCACCGACCGCCCCCTTCGTCTAGCCCGGTCCAGGACACCTCGTTTTCACTGAGGTAACTGGGGTTCGAATCCCCAAGGGGGCGCCAGGTGGAAGCTTTTAAGATCCGTTCTCTCCACCGGGAGAGGGCGGGGCTAATTTCCGGGTTACTCACATTGCCCCTTGCCTAGGTTCAAAAAATATTGAAACATCGGAAAGCTCCCAGCCTGGCTGGTCTAACCGCCGATGAAGCCCCCCTCCGAAAAGGCATCCAGCCGACGAAAAAGTCGCCCGAGCTTCGAGCCGCTTCAGCCCCACGAGATCGAGCTGGCCGAATTCTTCGTGCGTATGGCCGGAATCCTAGGGATTCCGCGCTCAGTGGCCGAAATCTACGCCTTGCTGTATATTTCCCCTGGACCCCTGGATTTCGACCACCTTCAGGGTCGCCTTGGGATAAGCAAAGGCTCTGTTAGTCAAGGACTTAAGTTCCTTCGTGACCATGAGATGATCCTCTCGGTCAAGGAGAAGGGCGCCCGCCGTGAACGTTGGCAGCCGACGCCCTCTTTGGCCGCCTCTTTGGCCGGCCTGCTCCGCAGCCAGGTTCTTCCCGCCCTCGAGCAAGCGCAGCCTGGGCTTCAACGTATCCTCGAAGATGTCCAGCAGCGTGGCTCCCAGCCCGAAGTGATCGAGCGCCTGACCCGCCTCAACCGATGGAATAGCCGGGCCCTCGAGCTCGCGCCTTTGCTCCTCCCGCCTCCGGGAATCTAATCCTTTCCGCCGGCTTGGCCGGTGACAGTCTTTCCATCCGTACGTGCAGGCAAAATTCGCCTCCACGTGCGGTAGCCTGCCCGGGTAAGCAAAATAAGTATCAGCGGTTAGCGGTAAGCGGGTGGGCACTTTCGGGTGACGGGTGACAGCCACAGTTGTCAGCGACTCAGGAGTCGGCCTCTCGGCCATCAGCCGCAGGAATCCGGAGCCGGCAGCCGAAGGCCGAACGGCTGCCACCTGAAAAGCCGATATCCCGGAGGCCGTCACCTGTCACCCTAATCTTCGGAAACAGTTTGTATCTTCCCAACCGCCAACCGCTAACCGCTAACCGCAGATACCTTCAGTAATCCTGCATCGTCCCATCCGCTTACCGCTTAAACCATTCGTCGCCCCATGCTCATCGCCATCACCTCTGGTTACTTCGACCCGATGCATCGCGGGCACCTGGAGCTGCTCGAACTGTCGCGCGCCCAGGGCGATGCGCTTTGGGTCATCGTCAATACCGATGCCCAAGCGGCGCTCAAGAAGGGGAAGGCCTTCATCGACCAAGACACGCGGTTGGCGGTGACTTCCGCCCTCCGTGTCGTCGACCGCGCAGTCCTCTCGGTCGACGTCGATGGTTCGGTCTGCGCTACGCTCGACTGGCTTATCGGCGAAGCCCGGGCTCAGGGCCATGAAGCGGTCTTCTGCAAGGGCGGCGATCGTAACGCCGCCAACATCCCGGAGATGACCGTCCTGCAAAAGCATGGCGCGAAGCTCATCGACGGCCTCGGCGCCAAGATCGACAGCAGTTCCCGCATCATCGCCGCGGCGAAAAAGCCTTCCGCTTGAATCCCTCCCCTCCGACCCCTCTTTGCACATGAAAAAGCGCGCGCTCATCACCGGCATCACGGGCCAGGACGGTTCCTACCTCGCTGAATTCCTCCTCGGCAAGGGCTACGAAGTCCATGGTCTCATCCGCCGCTCCTCTTCCTTCAACACGTCACGCATCGAGCACCTCTACATGGAGGACCTCGTGCGCGATATCCACACGAAGAAGATCAAGCTCCACTACGGCGACCTCGGGGATTCGACCAACCTCATCCGCGTCATCGGTGACGTCCAACCGGATGAAATCTACAACCTCGGCGCGATGTCCCACGTGAAGGTCTCCTTCGATATCCCGGAATATACGGCGGACACGGACGGCGTCGGCACCCTCCGCCTCCTCGAGGCCATCCGCATCCTGAAGATGGAGAAGAAGGTCCGCATCTATCAGGCTTCCACGTCCGAGCTTTACGGCAAGGTCGTTGAAGTACCGCAGTCCGAGACGACGCCTTTCTACCCGCGCAGCCCCTACGGCGTCGCGAAGATCTATGCCTACTGGATCACGCGCAACTACCGCGAGGCCTACGGCATCTTCGCCTCCAACGGGATCCTCTTCAACCACGAGTCCGAGCGACGCGGGGAGACGTTCGTCACGCGCAAGATTTCCCTCGCGGTCGCCAACATCGTCCACGGTCGTCAGGACTGCCTCTTCCTCGGCAATCTCTCCTCGCAGCGCGACTGGGGTTACGCTCCCGACTTCGTGCAGTGCATGTGGCTCATCCTGCAGCATAAGCAGCCGGATGACTTCGTCATCGCGACCGGCAAGATGTATACGGTCCGCGAATTCTGCTCCCACGCCTTCCGCCGCGCCGGCATCGAGCTCGACTGGCAGGGCACGGGCGTCGATGAGAAGGGCGTCGACCGCAAGACGGGCAAGGCGCTCGTCGCCGTCGACCCGCGCTACTTCCGTCCGACCGAGGTCGACCAGCTGCTCGGCAACCCGGCCAAGGCCATACGCGAGCTGGGCTGGAATCCGCAGCAGACCTCCTTCGAGCAGCTGGTGCAGAAGATGGTCGACCATGACCTGAAGACGGTCGCCCACGATAATCGCTGATGGACCGCACCGCGAAGATCTACGTCGCTGGCCACCGCGGGATGGTCGGGTCAGCCATTGTCCGGGCGCTCCGCGCCGCAGGTCACACGAACATGGTCACCCGAACCTCCGCCGAACTCGATCTTCGGGACGGCGCCGCGACCCGCGCGTTCCTCGCCGCGGAGAAGCCCGCTTACGTCGTGATGGCCGCCGCCCGCGTCGGCGGCATCAAGGCCAACTCGGCCGAGCCTTACGATTTCCTCTACGACAATCTGGCGATGGCGGCCAATGTCATCGACGGTTCGCGACGGGCGGGCGTCCGCAAGCTGCTCTTCCTCGGCTCGAGCTGTATCTACCCGAAGCTCGCCCCGCAGCCGATCCGCGAGGAATCCCTCCTCACGGGTCCGCTCGAAGTCACCAACGAGGCCTATGCGATCGCGAAAATCGCCGGCATCAAGCTCTGCGACCATGCTCGCGCCCAATACGGCTGCGACTTCATCAGCGCGATGCCCTGCAACCTCTACGGCACCGGCGACAACTTTTCCCTGGAGAACTCGCACGTGCTCCCGGCGCTCATCCGCAAGATGCATGAGGCGAAGGTCCGCGGCGATACGTCACTCCGCCTTTGGGGTACGGGCACCCCGCTCCGCGAATTCCTCCACGCCGATGACCTCGCCGAAGCCTGCGTGCTGTTGCTGGAAAGTTATTCCCAAGCGGGCCATATCAACGTCGGTTCCGGCGAAGAACTTTCCATCCGCCAGCTATCCGAGCAGATCGCCCAGGTGGTCGGCTTCACCGGCCGCCTCGAATTCGATCCGTCGATGCCCGATGGCACACCGCGCAAGTTGATGGATGTCTCACGTATCCGCGCGCTTGGCTGGAAGCCGCGCCTGTCGCTGCCCGAAGGGATTCGCAGCGCCTATGCGTGGTATCTCGCGAACTCTGCCGAAGTGCGGAAGTAAGCAGCCAGAGTGCAAAAGTGCAAATCGGCCTGCGGCCTGTGCAAAGGTGCAAAAGTAAAATGAGAGTATGGAGTATCGGGGTAGTGCTTGCCTTGGGTAGGGTTGAGCGCCCTCGCTCAACCGGTAGGGGCGCCACTGCGTGGCGTCCGTTCGCAGTGCGACATTGAAGTCTAATTTATTTAGCTAAGACCCGACGACTTCACAGTTTCGGCTTCAAACGGACGCGACGCAGTCGCGCCCCTGCCTAAATCACCCACCCCTAACTTGCATCCACTTTTGCACTTTTGCACGCGGCTCCGCCGCAGTTGCACCTTTGCACTGCCACTCTCTGAGCCTCCGAGCCTCTGGTCAACTAAGCCTCTAGTCCTGCAGCTTCGCTGCCCCCCTTGTCCACGTGCCCACGTGCCCGCTTGCCCCCTGAACCAAAAATGCCCTCCGTCACCCTCTGCATCCCCGCGCGCATCGCTTCCACACGCTTGCCGCGTAAGGTTCTGCTCGATCTCGGCGGTAAGCCGGTCGTCCAGCATGTCTGGGAACGGGCCAAGCAGGTCCGCCAGGCGGATCGCGTGGTGCTGCTGACGGATTCCGAAGAAGTCGCGACGGTCGCCCGCGGTTTCGGCGCCGAAGTGCTGATGACCGACCCCGCCTGTCCTTCCGGCACGGCACGCATGGCCAGCATCCTCGATCGCCTGCCGGGCGAATTCTTCCTCAACGTCCAGGGAGATGAGCCGTTCATCCAGCCTGATCTGCTCGACGGACTTATCTCGCGCTGGAAGGAAACGATGTGCCCCTTGGTCACGGCGGTGTCGAAAATCCATGCGACCGAACGCCTGCTCGCGACGAGCGTGGTCAAGGTCGTCCGCGCCGAGAACGGCGAAGCAATCTACTTCTCGCGCAGCCCGATTCCGCACCTCCGTGGCGTCGATCCGTCTGAATGGGTCAAGCGTCGCGACTATTGGGTGCACATCGGCGTCTATGGCTATGACCGCGCTACGCTCGCGGGTTACGCTCAGCTGAAACCGACCGAACTCGAAGCCGTCGAATCCCTCGAGCAGCTTCGTTTTCTCGCCCACGGCCTTACTTTCCAGACCGTCGTCACCGATTATCATCCCATCGCCATCGACACCCCTGAGGATCTTGAAGCCGCGCGGAAGATGATGTGACGCGCCGAAGGCGCGGCACATCATCGTGCAAAAGTGCAAATCGGCCTACGGCCTGTGCAAAGGTGGGAGACAAGAGGCAGGCGAACTAGCTGACCGGTTGACAAGTTGACATGTTGGCAAGGGAGGCATCGAGGTAGGGACAGCACCACGTGCTGTCCTAGGTGCAAAGGTGAGAGGCACATATCGGGTGACGGGTGACAGCCACCGGGGCATCAGTTTTTCAGGTGTCAGCTGTTCAGCCTTCGGCAGCCGGCTTCAGGTTCCCGCGGTTGTAACGGGTAGGGTCAGCACTGCGTGCTGACCTAGCTGCAAAGATACAAACGTATGAGACTCTTCGGGTCCCAGGTCTCGGCCCTCAGGTCTCTGTTACGGGTTATCAGGTACAGGTGCGGGTGCAGGATAAAATTCAAATCCTGAACCTGTACCCGAACCTGAACACCTGAACCCGGCTCCCGATTGCCGAGACCCGAGACCTGAAAGTATTTTCCTACCCCAACCCCTGCCCTGCCCCCAATCTCACCTTTGCACGGCATCTAGCCTTCTCCTCCGGCCAACTGGCCAACCATTCAACCAATCAACTCTGTCTCTCATTCTCGCCCCATGCCCACCCCTCTCGACTCCGCCCGAACGCTTCTGCAGGCCGAAGCCTCGGCGCTCGCCGAACTCGCGACACGTCTCGACGGTTCCTTCACCAAGGCCGTCGACCTGATCGCCGCGCACCAAGGCAAGGTCGTGCTCTGTGGCGTCGGTAAGTCCGGCCTCATCGGCCAGAAGATCGCCGCGACGCTTTGTAGCACGGGTACGCCGGCCATCTTTCTCCATGCCGCCGATGCGGTGCACGGCGACCTTGGTATCCTCCAGCCCGGCGACCCGGTCATCCTCATCTCGCGTTCCGGCACGACGGCCGAGCTCGTTCGCCTCATTCCGGTGCTGCGTTCCTTCAAGTCTCCGATCGTGGCGATCGTCGGCAATACGCAGTCGCCGCTGGCGATCCAGTCCGACGTCGTGCTCGATATCGGCGCGCGCCCCGAAGCCGATCCGCTTGGACTCGTCCCGACGACCAGCGCGCTGCTGACGCTCGCCCTCGGCGACGCCCTGGCTGCCGCGCTCATGACCAAGCGCGGCTTCGGACCGTCCGACTTCGCCCGTTTCCATCCCGCCGGGCAGCTCGGCCGCAATCTCACCCTGACGGTCGGCGAAGCCCTGCAGCCGCTCGACCGCTGCGCCTGCGCCAAGCCGGGTGATTCCCTCCGCGACACTGTCATCGCGATGACCCGCCATCCGCACGGCGCCGCCTGCGTGCTGGCTCCGGACGGCACGCTCGCCGGGCTCATCACCGACGGCGACCTCCGTCGCGCGCTTGGCCGGGGCGTCGACATCAACTCCGCCCGCACCGCCGACATCATGACCGTCAATCCCGTCCGCGCGCACGCTCCGATGTCCCTCGCCGAAGCCGCCCGCATCATGGAAGACCGCCCTTCGCAGATCTCCGTCCTGCCGGTCACCGACGCGTCGACCCAACGCTGCCTCGGCCTGATTCGTATTCACGATATTTATCAGGCGGGGATTGTGTGATTGAGCAGGTGCAAAAGTGCAAAATTAGTTGACCCGTTGACCAGTTGACACGTTGACAAGGGATACAACGGGTAGGGATGCGATGACATCGCATCCGTTACGCTCAAGGGAAGACCGGAAACCCGAAAGTTAGCTTCGGACATTATTGCATAGGGTGACAGGTGCCAGTCGCCGGGGCATCAGCTTTTCGGGCGTCAGCCGTTCGGCCTTCGGCAGCCGGCCCCAGGCTCCCGCGGCTGATGGCCGAGATGCTGATACCTGAGTCGCCGACGCCCGTGCCCGTCACCCGTCACCTGAAAATAGCAACCCCAGCCAATCATCCGGTCTCCGGTTTCCCTTTGAGTTAATTTACCCTGAGCCTCCGGGCCTCCGAGCCTCTCAGCCTCTAGTGCTTACCTCTGCGACTCCGTCGCACCACTTTTGCACAGGAGCTCCGCTCCGATTTGCACCTTTGCACTGAATCTCAACGAAGCCACAAAGGCACCGCTAGTTGACCGGTTGACCAGTTGGCCGGTTGACAAAAGGAAGGCACTTTCGGGTCCCAGGTCTCTGGTACGGGTTATCAGGTACAGGTGCGGGTGCGGGGCAAATTTCGGATCCCGAACCTGTACCCGAACCTGAACTCCTGAACCTGGCACCCGAGGGCTGAGACCCGAGACCTGAAAGTATTTTCCTACCCCAACCCCTGTCCCTACCCCTACCCCTAAATTCACCTTTGCACTTTTGCACAGGAGCTCCGCTCCGATTTGCACCTTTGCACGGCATCTAGCCTCCTCCTCCAGCCCTCCTTTATTCATGTCCCCCCCCTCCCGCTCCGCACTCACTTCTCGTGAGCTGACTGTGATGATCCTCGCCGGTATCATCCTGGTCGTGGCGCCATGGGGTTGGGCGGGTGTCGTGCTCTGGACGGTCTGCGCGGCGTTGGGATTCGCGACCGCGGCGTTGCTCGCGGTCGTCGCCGAGGCGGCCACCCAGCGCAAGGCGATGGGCGTTTGGGTCGTCGGCTTGCTGGTGGCGTTGGGCGCTGCCAGCTTCGAAGGTTATCAGCCGCTGACCTATCGCTGGCTCGACTACGTCTGCTTCCCCGCCTGCGCGCTGATGGGATCCTCCATCGCCTATTTCCTGCTTTCTCGGGACCTAAATTCTCGTCCGGCCGCTGAAGCGCGTCACGAGTTGCTGCGATCGGTTCCCTTCTGGGCCGGGATCGCGCTCTTCGCTTACTTCGCCGTCCAGGACCTCAATGCCTGGGGCATCGTCGTCGATCGTGAAGCCTTCTGGGCTAAACAAGGCATGCCGGGCATCGATGTCGGCAAGTTCGATGTCCGTCCGCTCCCTTATCTGCATTGGCTGCCCTCCGGCCTGAAGGCCCCGTTCTCTGCGGCCGATACTTCTCAGGCCCCGATGAACGCTTGGCGGCTGATGATGATCATCGCCGCGCCTTGGATGTTATTCTGCGCCCTGCGACTCGGGCTCCGTCGCCGCCGGAGTTACGTCACGCTGGCCCTCATCTCCGTGATCGCCGCCTGTATCATCGGGGCGTTCGGCTTAGTGAACACGCAGTCGTCTGGTACGATCTTGGGGTTTCCGATTCCCAAGAACACCCGTTGCTTCGGGCCGTTCATCAGCCGCAATCATGCCGGCGTCTATTTCTATCTCCACGTCGCCTTGGCTTTAGCCCTTACGTTCTGGTACATCCGTCGGGCAGGGGAGAGCGCACTCAAAGGCGGGCCTTATCTCATCACGGCCTTCCTCGTTTTCGCACTTTCCTTGCTTGCTGCGCTTACGGCCAGCGTTGCCGCCACCACCATCGTGCTCGCGCTGATTCTGGTCTCGGTTCCCCTGGGGTATTATTTCGGCCTCCCGGAATCGCGCGTCTCTCGGCGTGGTATCGTGATCGTGACCGGGGTCGCCATGCTTGTTGCAGCGCTGGCCATCCTATTCGTGGCCGACTTCTCGCCCATCGTGAATCGCTTCGAGCGGAAGGCCGATGCCTATCAGAAGGTCGGCGTCGACGATCGGGCTCCCCTGCGTCGCGCAACTTTAGCCATGATTTCCGACGCGGGTTGGGACGGTCGAGCTTGGGTCGGTTATGGCGCCGGCTCTTACCGCTGGATTGCCCCTCCGTATCAAGCGGAGCAGAAAGAGTTCTATTTCAACGGACGATTTTATTACCGCGCCGACTATGCCCATAACGATTGGCTGGAGATGCTGGCAACCTGGGGCGTCATCGGGATGCTCCCCGTGCTTGCGATGCTGGGCTGGCTGGGGCGACGGCTCATCCGCGCCTTCCATGAAGGGCATCCGGAAACGTTTCCTTTGGCCCTTGGACTCATCCTGCTCGGCGCCCATGCGAGCCTCGACCTTCTTTTCTGGTTCACGCCGCTGATGTTCACCGCCGTGTTCATCGCCGCCGCGATGATCTCCCTGACCGATCAGTCGTCCGCGGAGATGGATCGTTAAGCTATCCTTTCTTTGCGCCAAATCGTCCAACATCTGGGCTCAGGTCATACTGAGCTCCTCAAGGCGCCCGCCCCCGGTCCGCGACGGGGCCGCCTGCTTATCTGCGCCACTCGTTCGCTGGTCTCGCTCGGAACGGAGCGCATGCTGGTGGAATTCGGACGCGGTAACTGGCTCAGCAAGGCCCGCCAGCAGCCGGAGAAATTCCGCGCGGTCTTAGGCAAGATACGCTCAGAAGGTCTTTTCGCGACGATTGCCGCGGTCCGGAGCAAACTCGCCCAGCCGATTCCGCTTGGATATTGTCACGTGGGCTCGGTGCTCGACGCAGGCGCCGTCTCCGGGTTCGCCGCTGGCGACCGCGTGATTTCCAATTCCTCGCACGCCGAAGTGGTTTCGGCCGACCCGGCTTTCGCCGCGCGTATCCCGACCGGCGTCTCCGATGCGCAAGCGACTTTCGTGCCGCTGGCGGCCATCGCCCTCCAAGGTATCCGCCTCATCGGCGCCCAGCGCGGCGATACGGTGGTCGTCATGGGCCTCGGGCTCATCGGGCAGCTGGCCGTCCGTCTGCTGCGCGCCCAGGGCATCACCGTCATCGGCATCGATCCAGATGCGGCGAAATCCGCTGACGCAGTTCAGGCCGGCGCGACCATCGCGTCTCCGTCCCTTGCCGCTGGAGCGGCGGGCGTGCTCATCACGGCCAGCACGGCTTCCGACGAACCCGTCAATCAGGCGGCGCGCCTCTGTCGTCGTCGCGGCCGTGTCGTGCTCGTCGGCGTGACGGGTCTCCGTCTTAACCGCGCCGACTTCTATCAGAACGAGGTTTCGTTCCAGGTCTCGCGTTCCTATGGCTCCGCTGACCCGTCCGATCCGTCCTCCGCCCGCGCCAACTTCGACGAAGTCCTCGCGCTGATGGCGTCCGGTGCGCTCGACGTTGCCCCGCTGTTGACGTCAAGCCACCCCTTCGCCTCCGCCCCTGAAATCTACGACGACCTGCGTCGCCCAGGATCGTACGGACACCTTATCGAATACAACGTCCCCAACGATGCGCCTGGCCGTACGTTGCCTGGCGCCGATTGGGGCAGCCGGACCACTGGCGGCCTCGGAATCATCGGGTGCGGCAACTTCGCCTCCCGCGTTCTCGTTCCGGCTCTTCGCTCCCTTGGGGCCGCTCCCTCGGCCTTCGCTTCCGCCAATGGGCTATCCGCCCAGCTCCTCGCTGGAAACTCGGCGATGGCGACCACCGATACGGCTGCCTTGCTCGATCACCCGGGAGTCGCTTCGGTCTTTGTCGCGACGCGCCACGACCAGCATGGCGAAATCGCCCGTGCCGCGCTTCGCGCCGGGAAGCATGCCTGGGTGGAGAAGCCGCTGGCGCTCACCGAGTCGGATCTCGACGCCACGATGGCCGTCGTCCGTTCATCTTCCCTCATCCTCGCCGTCGGCTTCAACCGCCGCTTCGCGCCGCTCGCCCTCCGCCTACGTGCGGCGCTGGCCGCGAAAGCCGGCGTCCGCCGCTTCGTTATCGACGTCAATGCAGGCCGCTTGCCCTCCGGCCATTGGGCGCTCGACCCAAAGCAGGGTGGGGGACGAATCGTCGGCGAGGCCTGTCATTTCGTCGACCTGCTGCGCTTCCTTTCCGGATCGGCCATCGTCTCCGTCACGGCGAAGAGCCGTGATTTCGACGGACAGGACGGCGGCTGCTTCGAGCTGGGCTTCGCCAATGGCGATATCGCCACGCTGAACTATCGCACCGACCTTCCGGCACACCTGCCCAAGGAACGCATCAAGGTCGAAGGCCAGGGTTGGTCCGCCGAGATCGATAATTGGAACACGCTGCGCTCGGTCAACTTGCCCGGCGCTTCGGCTTTCCCTGCCTGGCTGGGCGGCCCGTCGCGTGGCAAAGGCCACGCCGAAGCCCTCACCGCTTTTCTTTCCGCAGTCCGCTCCGGCAATTCAGCCCCCGTAACCCTCGATGAAATCGAGGAAGTCTCGCGCTGGAGTATCCGGATGCAGGGGATGGGGGTGGGCTGAAGGCCCGCGAAGAGTTGATCCGTTGGCAAGTTGACACGTTGGCAAGAGATGCAAAACGAGAGGCTCCGAGGCCCAGAGGCCCAGTTGACCAGAAGAGGCAACAGGTAGGGACAGCACCACGTGCTGTCCTAAGTGCAAAAGTGCAACCCGCCTTCGGCTTGTGCAAAAGTGCAAAAGTGAGAGGCACATATCGGGTGACAGGTGACGGCCACCGGGGCATCGGCCTCTCGGGTGTCAGCCGTTCGGCCTTCGGCAGCCGGCTCCAGGCCCCCGTGGCTGTAATAGGTAGGGTCAGCACTGCGTGCTGACCTAGCTGCATCGAGGTAGGGGCGCGACGGTGTCGCGACCGCAGGGAAATAGACGGACGCGTCACCGACGCGTCCCTACCTCAAGACATCATCCGGTCTCCGGTTTCCCTTTGAATTAAGTCCTCCTGCCTCCCTTGACCACTAGTCAACTTGTCAACCGGCCAGCTAGTTTGCCTCACCTGAGCCTCCGAGCCTCTGGTCAACCAAGCCTCTAATTTGTAATCTCCCCTAGTCCTCCGGCCCTCGTGCCCTCCCTTCAATCCCTCCATTCCTCGATTCAAATGTCCTCCCTCTGCGTCCTCGGCCTCGGCTACATCGGCCTCCCCACTGCTTCCATCTTCGCGACGAAGGGTCGGCACGTCGTCGGCGTCGACGTCTCCGCGTCGGTGGTCGACACGATCAACAGCGGTCGGATTCATATCCAGGAGCCGGACCTCGACGTTCTCGTGCGCGCGGCGGTGCAGTCTGGTAATCTCAAAGCATCCCTCAAGCCGGCCCCGGCCGACGTCTTCATCCTCGCCGTCCCGACCCCGTTCACCATCGCGGCTGATGGCGCCCGTATCCCGGATCTCTCCTTCGTCGAAGCCGCGACGCGCTCCCTCGCACCCGTTGTCGCCGCCGGCAACCTTATCATCCTCGAATCGACCTCGCCGGTTGGCACGACCGAGAAAGTGAAAGCTTGGCTGGAATCTGAGCTCGCGAAGCTCGGCCGTAAGGCCGACGGCCTGCTTTACGCCCATTGTCCCGAGCGGATTCTCCCCGGTCAGATGTTGAAGGAGCTGGTCTCCAACGACCGCATCTGCGGCGGCCTCACCCCGGAAGCAGCGGAAAAATCCCGCGCCCTCTATGCGACTTTCTGTTCCGCACAGATCTTCCTCACCGATGCGCGTACGGCTGAATTAGCCAAGCTCACCGAGAATGCGTATCGCGACGTCAACATCGCCTTCGCCAATGAGCTTTCCCTCATCTGCGATAAACTCAGCATCGACGTCTGGGAGCTTATCCGTCTCGCGAACCGACACCCTCGGGTCAAAATCCTCCAGCCAGGACCCGGCGTGGGCGGACATTGCATTGCCGTCGACCCGTGGTTCATCGTCGACGCGGCCCCGGCCGAAGCCCGCCTCCTACGCACGGCGCGCGAGGTCAACGACTCGAAGCCCCATCACGTCGTCGCGCAGGTCCGCGCCGCCGCCGGCAAAGATGCCGTCGTGGCGTGCCTCGGTCTCGCCTTCAAGGCCAACGTCGATGACTTGCGCGAATCTCCCTCGGTGGAGATCGCCGCCCACCTCGCCGACGCCGGGCTTAAGGTGCTCGCCGTCGAACCGCATGTGACCGTTTTGCCGAAAGCGCTGCAGGGCAGGGCGGAACTCGTTTCCCTCGCCGACGCCCTCGTCCGCGCTTCGGTCATTGTACTCCTTGTCGACCATCGTGCTTTCGCCGGCCTCACCCTTGCGCAGCTGAAGGGCAAGAAGTTGATCGATACGCGGGGAGTGGTGCGGAGTTGAAGTGCAAAAGTGCAAATCGGCCTACGGCCTGTGCAAAGGTGCAAAGGTCAGGTGGTGGCGGTTAGCGGTTGGCGGTTGGGGATGCATCTAACGCAAGGAAGGCATTCTCGGGTCCCAGGTCTCGGCCCTCAGGTCTCTGGTACGGGTGTTCAGGTACAGGTGCGGGTGCGGGTCAGAATCTAAAAGTGCAAAAGTGCAACCCGCCTACGGCTTGTGCAAAGGTGCAAAAGTGAGAGGCAACTAAAGCTCACCATCTTTTCCGACTAGGTACTTCGGGGCGGGTGCCTCGAGATGAGACATCAAGGCTAAGTGTTTCGTGAATCCACTTTTGCACTTTTGCACGCGGCTCCGCCGCAGTTGCACCTTTGCACTGCCTCTGGCCTGTGCCTCCGATCAACTAATCAACTTCGGATTTAGTCCATTCAGCCCTCAATTCAGCCATCGACTCCAGCCCTCCAGCCCTCCGGCCCTTGCTCCTCCCCGTCCTCCATCACCTTGGCCCTCTCTGGCTAGCCCGTCGTGTGCGGTGGGCGTGCGAGCGTAAGGCGGGTATCTGGGAATGGCGGACGCCTATCCGCCCTTGGAAAGATTTCGCGGAAGGTTTCGATCCCGTCGCTTGGCGCACCGCTTCGCCTCGTCTGCCTATCGCCAAGCTCGATCGCACTTATCTGGCTCCGCAACTCGAGGCTTGGTCCGTTGAATCCGGTGCCTCCCCCGTCGCCGAAGCCGATGCCTTCGCCCGCGGCTACGCCCGGGTGTTCTCCCATCAGCTGGTGGAAGTCGGCCGACCGGACCGTTGGACACGTAGCGTCCTCACCGGACGCTCGACGGATCCCTTCGCGCATTGGTCGCGTCAGTGCGACGCGGGTTCGGACGATATCAAGGGCGTGTGGGAGCTTTCCCGTTTCGCCTGGGCTTATGCCCTTGTCCGCGCCTGGTTGCGCGATGGGGATGATCGGCACGTCGAGCTATTCTGGACGACGCTCGAGGATTGGATGACGCGTAATCCGCCGAACCGCGGACCGAATTGGATGTGTGGCCAGGAAGCCGCCCTCCGGCTCATCGCCGTCACTTACACCACGCAGGCTTTTCGCGACCACCCCTCGACGACCGACGAACGCTTGCGGCTCGTCGCCCGGCTGGCCGATGTCACTGGTCGTCGCATCCGTTTCCATCTCGATTACGCGCTCTCCCAGCAGAACAACCACGGCATTTCGGAGGCGATCGGCCTCCAGACCGTCGCCACGTTCTGGCCCGGTTTGGCGGGATCTTCGGAATGGTATCAAACGGGGGTGGCCGCGCTCGCCGAACAGTGCGCCGAGCTCATTGGCCCGGACGGCGGCTTCAGCCAGCACTCGTCGAACTATCATCGCCTCTTACTGCAGCTCCTCACTTGGTCCGAAATCGTCGAGCGTTCCGTCAACGACACCTTGCCCGAAAAAGTCCGTGCCCAGGCTATCGTCGCGACCGATTTCTTGGCCACGCTGCTCGAAGCGGATGGCACCGTCCCGCGCTATGGAGCCGATGATGGAGCCAATCTCTTCCCTTTGAGCGGCTGCGGTTACGAAGATTTCCGTTCCGCAATCGGTGCAGCCCTAGCGCTCTTCAAAGGCGAACGCCTCTCCTCTGGCCCATGGGATGAAACAGCGCTCTTGCTGCTCGGTCCCGTCGCTGCGAGTGCCGCACCTCCGGTCCAAGCGGCGGCCGCTTTTCCTGCGGCCGGCATTTTCGAATTCCAACATTCACGCGGATCGCTCTTCTTCCGGGCGCCGAACCGTTTCCGCACGCGCCCTTCGCACGCGGACCAGTTGCACGTCTCGCTCCGTTGGGACAGTGAGTGGATCGCCGAAGATCCCGGCACCTATTCGTATAACGCACCTGGCGGCTGGGATGGGTTCGCCGGTTCTCGTTTCCATAATCTCGTCACCGTCGGCGACGCCGACACCATGCGGCGCGCCGGTCGCTTCCTCTGGCTCCCCTGGACCACCTGCGATGTGCACCCTCAGTTCGATGGCGCGCGGGCTTCCCACCTCGGGTTTCCCGGATTCAAGGCTTCTCGTCGGCTAATGCGGGTCGCGAACGGCTTTGTCATCGTCGATCGTCTCATCGGACTCGTAGGCCAATCCGGACGCTGCACGCTTCGCTGGCATGGGCGTTCTCGCTCCGGACTCGAGCAACTGACCGTCGCCTGCTCCGCTCTTTCGGCCGAAGACTATGTCACTGCTTTGCCGGACGGCGGGGAAGGGTGGCACTCGACCCATTATGGATCGAAGGAACCGTCGTGGTGCCGGCGCATCACCGCCACAGGCTCCGACATCACTTTCGTCACCGCGCTCGGCTGTTCCCTTCGCCTCGAAGCCCACAGCTTGTTCGCCGATGGAGAAGAGTACCCTTTGGATCGGTAGGGTCAGCACTGCGTGCTGACCTAGGTGCAAAAGTGCAACCCGCCTACGGCTTGTGCAAAGGTGCAAATATATGGTGTTGGCGGTTAGCGGTTGGCGGTTGGGAACTTAAAAAGCCCTTAGGTGACGGGTGACGGCCACCGGGGCATCGGCCTTTCGGGAGTCAGCCATTCGGCCTTCGGCAGCCGGCTCCAGGTTCCCGCAGATGTAATGGGTAGGGTCGGGACCGCGTCACGACATAGCTGTATCATAGGTAGGGACGGTTCTCCGAACCGTCCGCTCGGCGGGCTCGGAGAGCCCGCCCTACCAACCCCAGCCAATCCTCCGGTCTCTGCCCCTTGCCCACGTGTCAACATGCCAGCGCGCCCCCTGCAGCTCCGCCGCATGCCTCCCTTGCCAACGGGTCAACTTGTCAACCGGCCAGCTAGTGTCCCGCTCCGGCCAACTGGCCAACCGTTCAACTAATCAACTCTGCCTCTAGCCTTCCCCTCCGAGCCTCTGGTCAACTAAGCCTCTCATTTGTAATCTCCCCTTGTCCCCGTGTCCACGTGCCAACTTGCCCCCTAATCTAAAAATGCCCTCCCTTGCCCTCATCGTCGGCACGCGTCCCGAATGCATCAAGCTCGCGCCCGTGGTCGCGGAGCTTCGTCGCTCGGGCAAGGTAAGTCCGCTCTTGGTCTCGACTGGCCAGCATCGTGAACTCCTCGATCAGGCACTGGGGTCGTTCGGCCTCAAGCCCGACCTCGATCTCGGTCTCATGACGCCGGGGCAATCCCTGCCGGAGCTCACGAGTCGCGTGATTACGGGGATGTCCGCGTGGCTCGCCGAAGCCAAGCCCTCGGCGATCATCGTGCAGGGCGATACCACCACCGTGCTCGGCTCCTCGCTGGCCGCCTTTTACGCCGGCATTCCGGTCGCCCACGTCGAAGCGGGCCTGCGTACGGAAGACCTGCGGTCACCTTTCCCTGAGGAGATGAACCGACGCGTCACGTCCACCTTGGCACGCTGGCATTTCTGCCCTACGGAACAGGCACAGGCCAATCTCCTGCGCGAGGGTATTCCCGCTGCGCATTGTCACGTCACTGGCAATACCGTCATTGATGCGCTCCTCGCCACCCGAGCGCGAATCGGCGGAATCGAAGCCGCCGCCGTCGGCGCGCGCCTTGGTATCCCGGCGGCCTTCATCGCCTCGCATCTCGCGGTACCCAAGTCGCGCTGGATCCTTGTCACCGGCCATCGACGCGAATCTTTCGGCCCCGGCTTCGAGAATCTCTGCCGCGGCATCCGCCAGCTGGTAGATGCCCATCCGGACCTCGGCGTGCTTTATCCCGTCCATCTTAACCCTCAGGTCCAGGAGCCGGTGCGACGCCTGCTCGGCGGCCACCCGCGCATCGCCCTTGCCGCGCCGGCGGCCTATGAAGATTTCGTCTGGCTCATGGACCGATCGCTCTTCGTGCTCACTGATTCCGGGGGCGTGCAGGAAGAAGCCCCCTCGCTCGGCAAGCCCGTGCTCGTCATGCGGGATAATACCGAGCGCCCGGAGGGTCTTACCGCCGGCACCAGTGAACTCGTCGGCACCGACTCCGCCCGCATCGTCGCCGCCGCGACTCGCTTGCTCTCCGATTCCGCCGAATACGCCCGTCGCTCCCAGCTGCGTAATCCTTACGGCGATGGGACTGCTGCGGCCCGGATCGCGCGGGTGATGGAAGCGGCGCTGCAGTAAGCGCCGATTAAGTGCAAAAGTGCAAATCGGCCTCCGGCCTGTGCAAAGGTGCAAATGTAAGGTGGTGGCACCGCTGGACAGTACAGGTGCAAAAGTGCAAAAGTGAACGCAACCGAAGCTCACCATCTTTTCCGACTGGGTACTTCAGGGCGGGTGGCTTCGAGATGAGACATCAAGGCTTGGATCTGAGATGAACACTTAACGCACAGGGGTTTTATAGTCTCATATTTAGCCAAAGGTATATGGCCGATCTTGGCCGAGACATACATAAGCGTACGCACTTCTCCACAAGAGCCCTTGGCTCGGCGTAGCATGTCATAGAAAGTGCGGTCAGAGCGGCTCTCAAATCCCTCGGATATATTGCACATGATAGAAACGGAAGCGCGCTGTACCTGGTCCTTAAGCGCCCAGTCCTTGGAGCCGGGGCCTTCTTTCAGTAACCCGTAGGCCAGCACGACGATTGCTTCAGCGGTCTTCCAAGCCTCAATTTCCTCAAATTTGGTAAAGGATGCCATGCTGCAGGATTGTCGCTCGCTGCCGAACCATCAAGATGCTCCGCCGTCATTGATTACTCATTGTAGGCTAGGTATTTCGTGAATCCACCTTTGCACTTTTGCACAGGAGCTCCGCTCCGATTTGCACCTTTGCACTGCCTCTGTCGCCCACGTCTCTCCCTATACTCCATACTCGATACTCTCGTATGGCCTCTCCCTCCGGCCAACTAGCCAACCGTTCAACTAATCAACTTAGTCTCCCTCTGAGCCTCCGAGCCTCTGGTCAACTAAGCCTCTCATTTGTAATCTCCCCTTGTCCACGTGCCCACGTGCCAGCTTGTCCCCTAAATTAGTTGCGCCTCCTCTACTTCCATCAACATTTCGGGACTCCGCAGGGTTCGTCGGGTACGCGTTCGTATGAATTCTCACGCGCGTTAATCGCGCGCGGGCATCAAGTCACGGTCATCTGTGGCGCGCATCAGCAGAGCGGACTTCAGCTTCCGTATGACGCCGCCCGAGATTGGTATCGCGGTTCGGTCGACGGCATCGACGTCATCTCGCTGCCGCTGGCCTATTCCAATAAGGATTCCTTGTTTCGCCGCGGTTGGATCTTCCTGCGTTTCGCGCTTCGTTCCGTGCGCCTCGCGCTGGAGCTCGACTGTGATCTCGTCTTCGCGACCTCGACGCCCATCACCGCCGTTATCCCGGGTCTCGCTGCTAAATGGTTTCGCGGCAAGCCGTTCGTCTTTGAAGTCCGCGATCTCTGGCCCGAGCTGCCCCGGGCGCTTGGCCTGCGTAATCCATTTATCCTCGGCGGCATGTCGCTCCTCGAATTCCTCGGCTACCGTTCGGCCGACGCATGCGTCGGACTTTCGCCGGGCATCGTCGAAGGCATCCGCTCCCGTTCCGCGGCTAGCCTGCCGATTGCCATGATCCCGAACGGATGCGATCTTGAAGTCTTCCATCCGTCCAAGCGTGCCCCTCTGACGCTCCCCGGCCTCGCCCCCGGCGATTTCGTCGCCGGCTTTACCGGAGCCCACGGTGTCGCCAACGGCCTCGACGCCTTACTCGACGTCGCAATGGAGCTCAAATGTCGCGGCGATCAACGGGTGAAGCTCGTCTTCATCGGTGACGGCAAGGAGAAGGAGCGGTTAGCCAAGCACGCCGCCGAAGCCGGGCTCACGAACTGCCTCTTCTTCCCGCCGGTGGCCAAGACCGAACTCGGCGCAATCACCGCCTCCTTGGATTGCGGACTCATGGTATTGCGCGACGTACCGGCCTTCTATCACGGCACCTCGCCCAATAAGTTCTTCGACTACCTCGCTGCAGGTATCCCCGTCGTGAACAATTACCCTGGCTGGCTGGCTGGACTCATCCAGGAAAACCGCTGTGGAGTCGTCGTCCCCCCGAATAACCCAGTCGCCTTCGCTGATGCGCTGCAGCGCCTCGCCGCTGATCCGAATGCCTGTCGTGCCATGGGCGCCGCCGCCCGAGGCCTTGCCGAAAAAGAATTCGCCCGTCCGCTCTTGGCCGATCGATTCATTCGCACCCTGGAAGCCGCCACCCTTTAAATTCTCTTATGCTCACCCGCGAACAAGCCTTGACCATCGTCTTGCGCTGCTTGGCGTCCCTCGGGCGCGAGCTCGGCAAGGCCGAATTAGAGCAGGCTAACGGCCAGACATGCCTTCTCGGCGACGCCTCACCGTTGGACAGCTTGGCGCTGGTGAAACTCATCGTCGACCTGGAAGAGGATGTTCGAGTCGCTACGGGCAAATCCGTCATTCTGGCCGAAGAGAATACCATGGATCCTCGCACCTCCCCTTTCCGCCGCGTCGAGCTGTTGGCGGAGTATGTGGTGGAAGTGACGAGTAAGTAGAGGCCCGGAGGCCCAGAGGCTCGGTTGACCAGAGGAAAATAAATTAGTTGGCAAGTGGGCCAGTTGGCACGTTGACAAGGAATGCAACGGGTAGGGGTACGATGACATCTCATCCGCCGGGGTCCTGTCAGGACGCGATAGTAATCACGTCCCTACCTGAACGCATCACCCTGTTACCCTTCATGTCCTCTGTCTCTGCTGGCCTGCCTTCCTTGCCCACGTGTCAACTTGTCAACCGGCCAGCTAGTGTGCTTCTAAGCCTCCAGCGCGCGCTTCCCTTGTCCACTGGCCCACGTGCCAGCTTGCCCCCTGCGACTCTGGCGCACCACCTTTGCACAGGAGCTCTGCTCCGATTTGCACCTTTGCACTGCCTTTAGTTCCGCCCTCCAGCCCTCCAGCCCTCGAGTCCTCCATTTCAATGTCCCTCCTCTCCCGCTTCCCCTCCTATTCCGCCAAGCCTGCCTTGGCCGGAGCCTGAGGCGTCGTGACTTATGCGGAGCTGGGTGAGCTGGTCGGTAAGGCCCAACAGTCCCTGTCCCAGTTGAAACTCGATCGACCGACGGACTTTCTGCCTGATGGGCGACCATGGCCTAGGCTCCACCGCCTAGCTACCTGCGCTCGCTGAGGCCGGGTATTTCGTGGCTCCGCGTTCCGGCAAAGCCGCAGGGCATCCGGCTAAACTAGCCCTTATCAACGCGCAGTGGGTCATCAGGTCCGGCCGTATCTCTAATGGTAAGGCCGTCTCTATGGCCGTTGTCGTGTCCGTCCCACTCTGTCATCGGCGACAGGCCGAGAAACAAAAAAACTGATAACGCTACCTAATTTCATGAATTTTAAAACAAGCCGCCAGCAAGACTACGCCGAAGACAATAGGGATGGGCTCACGACTTTTAAGTCGTTGGCGGGGTTCACCTTATTGGTTGTTTGCCTATATTTCTCACCATTGTTCGTGCTTCTTCTGCCGCTTTCCGCATTAGCTTTCGCCTTGTTTGCGAGGAAAACTAATCATTTCGGATTAGGCTTATGCGTTCTGATTACAATTTCTTTCAGCCGTTATTTTTCAGCGGGATTTATTCCAGACGTGGTTATGATTGTCCGCATAGCGATCATATTATTATGGGGACTAGTTTTCTTAAAAAACATCCATGAGCCAAGCGAGTACAAGATGCCATCAGTCCTTCTGGGGCTCTTCTTGCTGTTTGCAGTTATTAGTTCTTACTACAATTCTATCTACCTTAAAATCTCAGAGCTCAAGCTGCTCTTTGCGGGATTATTCTTTTTTGGCCTTTTCAAGTCAGCGAAAAGTACCGACGGATTCCCCGCGGCCCTGTTCGGAATAATTTCAGCAATAGCGCTAATTTCGGTGGCGGCATTTTTCCTATACCCGATCGTGGGATACGCATTCTTATTTGACCCCACCGTCGCTCCTGAAATGGTCGGCAAGTTTTCCGGCATTTTGAACCACCCTCAGCTGCTGGCCATCCTGCTGGCGGTTAACCTACCCCTGCTTTTGCATGTCTATCTTACCAGAACGGGGGCAATTTACTTCCTCGCCGTCATCGTGCTTGTAGCGACCTCCGTGTTGATCGCGATCTCATCTAGTCGTACGGGTTTTATCGCCACGACGGTCGCTTTGATTTCGACGCTTTATATGGCCAGGCATACCCAGGATCCAGTGGCACGCAGGCGGGCGAATTCGATATGGGCTTTCCTCGTCCTTGCTCTCGTGGTTGGCCTCGCCACGTCCTTTGAGCAGATACAAATATTTCTTTTCAAGACTATTGATTTAGAAGCAGGTATCAGCTTAAGCGGCCGGGATGAGATCATCGGTGCCTCCTGGAAGGGTTTCCTCGCCAATCCTATTTGGGGTAACGGCTTCCAGGTGCCATCCGAATTCACCGAGCACGGTGCAGCAGCCTTCGGGGAATCCGATGGAACATCAATCGAAAAATGCTTCTTCATCACCATGCTTCTCGAGGAGGTCGGTCTCGTCGGGACCTTGCTCTTCCTGGGACTAGTCGCGCTATTGCTCAGGCATTGGCATCGGAAGGGCGCATATCTTGCCACAGCCGCCATGTTGGCCTTCCTTGCCGCTAATATCGGCGAAGCCTGCATCCTTTCGCCATCATCTATTGGCGGACTCAGTTGGCTTTCCATCTTTGCCGTACATAATCTCACCTTCCGCCCGGAAGAGCCTGGGCCCAGATATGATCCTGATCGACGCCGTCTATATTAATGCCGGCGGAGGAAAGTCGCTCCTCCAGGAACTGCTGCTTTCGTTGCGCGGCTCGGAAGGGGTCTGCCTGCTTCGGGATATCCGGATCGAAGACGTTGATATGACGGGCCTTCAAGTCTACGACATTCCGCCCAACGAGCGCGCGCGGGCTAGGTTCTACCGGAAATACGGCCAGCGCCTCAAGCGGGTGCTCTGCTTCGGCAACGTGCCGCCTCCTATTCGTCTTGATGCTGAGGTCGCGGTCTACTTTCACAACATGCTTTTGTGTCAGACCGTGCCGGAAATAGGCTTGTTCAACCGAATTAAGGCAAAAATAAAGATGGTCTACATCCGCCTTAACAGCCGTAACGCGGATTGCTTCCTGGTCCAATCATCGGTGGTTCGGCAGGCGTTGGTCCGCCTGCTTCCGTCCGGAACGAAGATTGTCGAGATGCCTTTTTATGCTCCCCGGGAGCCGCGTGAATCCGATATGGTTCGCGCGAACGACTGCTGGTGCAAATTCTCCTTCGTCAGTAATGCCTATTCGCATAAGAATCACCATACCTTGATTGCGGCATGGAAGTTGCTGGCGCATCGCGGATTATTTCCCGAGTTGCATCTGACCATCTCTGGCCACTATCCAGAAATCCACGCGCAGATCGAGGAGGCCAAGGCCGCCGGGGCTAACATCGTTAACCACGGCTTCACCAACCCTGTCAGCCTTTATCGCCAATGTGGCTACCAAATCTTCCCTTCGCTCCAGGAAAGTTTCGGGCTTGGACTGGTCGAAGCCGCCCAAGCAGGGTGCGCCGTCATCGCCTCCGACCTGCCGTTTGTCTACGAGGTCGTTCGCCCACTGCATACTTTTGATCCGCATTCCCCCGAATCAATCTGCGAAGTCGTTGCCATGGTTAGTGGCAAGCAGGCGTCCGCCGCAGAAGTCGTCGTCGTCAACCAAACCCCCCGCCTGGTCTCGTGGTTGCTGACCGGGCTTATCGACACTCCAACTCTTTCCTGATCTATGTGCGGTATCGCCGGATTTATCGGTAGTCATGATGTAGAACTGCTCCGCCGCATGGGAGCAGCCCAGGAGCATCGTGGGCCCGACGGGGCTGGCGTATGGACGGACGGACAAGCCGGCCTATCGCATGTCAGACTCGCCATCATCGACGTCTCCGAGGCTGGGAGTCAGCCGATGTGGGATGCCGAAGCGCGGGTCGTGATCAGCTTCAACGGGGAAATCTACAACTATCGTGAGCTACGTGCTTTTTGCGAGCGGCTTGGGGTCACCTTCAAAGGCGCGAGCGACACCGAAGTGCTGGTGAATCTCCTGGCGAAGTTCGGGACGGCCTGTCTCCCCTGGCTGAACGGTATCTTCGCCTTTGCGGCCTGGTTTCCGGCGGAGAAGGAAATGATTATCGCCCGCGACTCTGCTGGGGTTAAGCCTCTCTATTGGGCGAACACCGCGGAGGGGGTAGGATTCGCCTCGGAGATCAAGGCGTTGCGTTGCGTGCCTGGCATCGACCTTAGCATCGACCCTCTAGCGATCGCCGCCTACCTCTCTCTCCTGCATGCCCCGGGCGAGCTCACGCCGGTCAAAGGAATCCGCAAGGTGCTCCCTGGTACTTATCTGCGGGTGTCCGTTGACGGGAGTATCACGACCCAAGGGTTCGCACCGAAGCATTATTCGCAAGACATCCAGGCGTTGAGTCGTTCGGATGCAATCGAGGCCTGCCGTCATTACCTGAATCAGGCCGTCCGGCGGCAGTTGATGTCAGACGTACCCTTAGGGGGATTCCTGTCCGGTGGCACGGACTCCACGGCCGTCGCACACTTTGCCGTTAAAAACCTTACTGGCCCGGAGGCTTATCCGTGCTTCACGATGGGTCCGGTGGCAAAGAATGCCCTCGCTGAGGAAGGGTTCACCGACGATTACCCTTATGCGGATTATGTAAGCCGAAACTTCGGGCTTACTCTCCACGTCGCCCAGTCTACGCCAATCGCAATCGACAGCTTGGATTGGATGATCTGGCAGCTCGATGAGCCGACAGCTGATTTGGCCCCGTTTGTAGCACATTCCATCTGCCGAGTAGCGAAGGAGAGGGGCGTCAAGGTGTTGCTCTCTGGTGCCGGTGGCGACGACATCTTTTCCGGATATCGACGACATCTTGCCATCAGCTATGAGCCGCTCTGGGACATGATCCCGATGTCACTTCGTTCGGGCTTGAGACGGCTGGGCGCGCAGACCTCGACGACAAGTCCACTCCTGCGCCGGTTTACGAAGTTAGTCTGCTACGCCGATACCTTGCCAACTGACCGTCTCGCTGGCTATTTCCTGTGGCTGCACGCCGATGCGCTGATGCCCATCCTGAGTCAGGAAATGAAATCTGCCCTCGGCCTGCGTCGCCCCGCAGACATTTTGACGAACTCCTTAGCTGAGCTGCCGGAGGGAGTTAGTCGGCTTAACCAGATGCTCCACCTCGACCGGAGATTCTTCCTCGTCGATCATAATCTCAACTACACCGACAAGGTTTCCATGGCGTGCGGCGTCGAGGTGCGCGTGCCCTTCTTGGATGCGGAGCTCATCTCATTTTCCGAACGTCTCCCGGATTCATTGAAGCAACATGGCCGCGAGGGAAAATACGTCCTTCGCGAAGCCATGCGGGGCCTGTTACCCAATCGTATCCTGGATCGCCCTAAGACCGGCTTCGGCCTCCCGTTGCGCGGGTTGATGCGCGGAGCTTACGGTCGACGTGTGGAAGAGCTAGCCCGAAGCGGAAGGCTAGCTGCGACCGGAGTCTTCAACTCCCAAGGCGTGCTCGCTTTGCTGGAAGCTGACCGACGAGGAGAAATTGACGCCGCTTACCCGCTCTTTGGCGTCCTCTGCGTCGAGTCATGGCTCCGGCAGTTTGCGGGGAAGTAGTTCAAGAAGAGGCCCGGAGGCCCAGAGGCTCGGTTGGTCAGAACGCGACAAGCTAGTTGGCTAGTGGAGCAGTTGACACGTTGACAAGAGATGCAACGGGTAGGGATGCGATGACATCGCATCCGTCCGGGTAACCGGTAGGGACGGTTCTCCGAACCGTCCAAACGGCGGGCTCGGAGAGCCCGCCCTACCACGACCCCCCCCAGCCAATCATCCGGTCTCCGGCTCCCCCTTGGTTGCCATCTTTCTCCCGCCGCCCTCCACCAGAGGCCGCCACCTGCCAACCGAAACGAAGTTCCCCTTACCCCCTGACCCACGTTCCGCCGCTTGCTTCCCTTGTCCCCTGGTCAACTTGTCAACCAGCCAGCTAGTGTTCTCGTTCTGGCCAACTAGCCAACTAATCAACGTTGTCTCCCTCTGAGCCTCCGAGCCTCTGGTCAACTGAGACTCTAATTTGCCTCTAGCCCTCTAGTCCTCCAATCCAATGCACACCACCCTTTCCAACATTCGCATTGCTGGCCTCGCCGTGACGACTGGATCCATTGAGCGGGATTATGTGCAAGATGGACTGGCCGCAGGCGTTGACCGCTCCAGCCTAGAGCGGTCGAGCAAAGTCATCGGCCTGCGCAAGCGCATGGTCGCTGTGGCCGGGGTCACGGCGCTCGACCTGTGCGCCGACGCCGCTACTCGTCTGATCGCCGAGATGGGCATCGATGCCACCTCGATTGACGCGATCGTGTTCGTCACGCAATCTCCCGACCATTCCCAGCCCAACAACGCCTCGCTACTCCATGGCCGTCTCCGGTTGAGCAAGTCCGCTCCGACCTTTGAAATCTCCTTGGGCTGCTCGGGTTGGGCTTTCGGCCTGCATCACGCTGCGTTGCTCTGCGCCCATGGGGGTGCCGCCCGCGTGCTGCTTTGCGCCGGCGACACGTTAAGCCGAGTCACGAATCCTGGCGACCGCGCGACCGACCCCTTGTTCGGTGACGCGGGGTCGGCGACCATCATCGAGAAAACCGGTCGCTCCGCTCCGTTCCATTTCGTGCTGGGCGCGGATGGATCCGGCGCCGCTTCCATCATCGTGCCCGCAGGCGGGGCGCGCCAGCCAGCTTCGGAGTCGACGAGGGTCGAAACCGTGGATGCCGAGGGCAATCGCTCCCACGCCGAAAATTTCCGCATGAATGGGCCCGAAGTCTTCAACTTCACCCTGCGGGAAGTTCCCGGAGCTGTGAACGCGGCCATGAAGCTCGTTGGCTGGACGCCGGCCGAAGTCGATGCCCTTGTTCTCCACCAAGCCAACCGTTTCATTGTCTCCACCGTCGGGCGTAAATGCGGTTTCCCGGCCGAAAAGACGCCGATGGATGTTTTTGAGAAATACGGCAACCAGAGTTCAGCCTCCCTCCCCTGCGCCCTGATTGATGGCCTGGCGAATCGCCTCGAAGCCGGGCCACTCAAAATCGTCGGCTGCGGCTTCGGCGTTGGGCTTTCCTGGGGTGCATTCGCCGGAGAGCTTGGACCGCTTGCCATCGCCCCCATCAAATCCTACCCCTAATCCTCAGCCCTCCATGACACCCTCTCAATCCACTTTTCTCAAGGAGCTCGAAGCTTCCTTGGCCGACTGTCCTCCGGGCGGCTTGACCATGGAGCTCCGCTTCCGGGATCAACCCTGGTGGGATAGCCTGGCCGCGCTCACGCTGCTGGCGGTCTTCGACTCGACCTTTGGTAAACCCTTACCGGTCGAAGGTTTCATGAAATGCGAGACTATCGGCGACGTCTGTCGCCATGCCTGACATGAGCAAAATGGCTGGAAAAAGAGTGGCAGTCCTCGGTGCAACGGGCGCAATTGGATCTTCGATCCTTCGGCACCTGCATGCCGCTCAGGCCCATCCGTTGGCTTTCGGCCGTTCTCCGGAGAAACTGGCCACGCTTTCCGACGTCGCCGCCGAATCCCATGTTCTAGATCTGCGTAAGTCGGACGAGTGGGAGGCCACCATCGCCGCCCTGGCTCCCATCGATGGACTGGTCGTCGCGAGCGGAAGTCTAGAAGTCTTACCCTTCAGTCTCCTGACAGCGGAAAAGTTCTCCGATTCGCTAGAGACAAACGTCGTCGCCCCGGCGGCCTTCCTCCGCTCCCTGCTCCGAGCGAAAAAATTTACCCCAGGTGCGTCGATTGTCTTCATCGGTTCCATCAGCGGAATCCGCGGAACCGCTGGGCACGCTGCGTATGCGGCCAGCAAGTCCGCTTTGCTTGGCCTTGTCCGGACGCTCGCGCTGGAACTCGCTCCACGAAAAATCCGTGTGAACACGATTTCCCCTGGACTAGTCGACGAAGGCATGGGAGCGGCCTTCCGTACCCATGTCACGCCCGAGCAGTTTGCCGCCTATGTCGGTGCCTATCCCTTGGGCGCAGGTACCACGGCTGACGTTGCCGGCGCCGTCTCCTTCATGCTTTCGCCTGACTCTCGCTGGATCACCGGGCAGGATTTGGTCGTCGACGGCGGAGCCACCTTACGCTGACCAGAATTTCCCGTCATGAAACAATTGTATATCGTAGGCGCAGGCGGCTTCGGCCGGGAGCTGCACTCCTATGTTCTGCGTCACCCGGCCCATGGGCGCGATTGGAAATTCGCCGGCTTCCTCGACGACAATCTGGATGCGCTCAAGGACTACGGATCTTTCGCTTCGGTGACAGCGTTGAGGGGGCATCAGCCGTCGCCAGACCGGGTCTATCTTTGCGGTCTTGGTCTACCCTCGACCAAAGCTCGACTGACTGAGCCGCTACTTAAGGCCGGGGCGGAATTCATCTCCCTTGTCCATCCATCCGTCATTCTGGGAGAGCGCGTGAAACTCGGCCGCGGGGTCATCCTTTGCCCGGGCGCGATTTTGACCTGCGACATCCAGCTCGGTGATTTCGTTACCATCAACCTCGGCACGACCATAGGCCACGATGTCAACGTGGGCGACTGGACGACGGTCAGCTCGCAATGCGACCTCACCGGTCACGTCAAGGTCGCGGAAGCCGTTTTCATCGGCAGTAAGGTCAGCGTGATCCCCAGCCGGAAAATTGGCGCCGGGTCTCTTGTCGGCGCCGGCTCGGTCGTGGTCCGGGATGTGCCTCCCGGTGCAACGGTCTTTGGTAATCCGGCCGCCACACTCAAGGGGGCTAGCCCGACTTCGGTATCCTAAGTATGCGTAAAGCCCTGCTCATCTTCGGCGGCATCATGCTCGCGGGTTTGCTCGCCCTTGTGCTGCTCTCGGAATTCGCGGCGCCTCGCCCGCGCGGATTCACCGGAGACCTTGCGAAGGCTTTACCAGAAATACCCGGATGGCAGCGTCGCGAGATTCCTATCGCTGGCTCATCCTCAGCAATGGTCAACGTGCAGGGAATCCTGAATTACAGTCAGGCCAAGCAGTTCCTTTACGCCCGAGGCCGGACTCAGCTCCTTGTCTATGTCGCCTATTGGGAGCCAGGAAAGGTCTCGGTGGTTGATGCCGGATCACATAATCCAGATTCGTGCTGGGTAAGCAGTGGCTGCGTCCGGACCGAGCGCCGCTTTGCCGTCCCAAGCAGGGTGGGGGAGCGTGACCTGCTTCCCTATGAATTCGGACAATATATCATTCCCAACGGCGGCAAACAGAACGTCGCCTTCTGGCATCTCGTGAACGGCGAACCGAATCGGTATGAAGAGCAGCAGGCCGGCTGGCGCAACGGACTTATCGGCCGCCTCGAACGCCTACCCCTTGTCTGGAAAGATATCCGGGCCTACGGAATTAATCAGAAGAATGAGCAAATGTTTATTCGCATCTCGAGTGGACAGAGAATTGAGGAATTAATGGCTGATCCCGCGAATGGGGCACTCTGGCAGGCGCTTGCTCCGCTGGGGGTGTATGCGGATCAAAGGTGGAAGTAGCATTATTGAAGTGCAAAAGTGCAACCCGCCTTCGGCTTGTGCAAAGGTGCAAAAGTGAAGGCAGATTTAGCTCACCACCTTTTTCGGCTAGGTACCTCGGGTCGGGTCGCTTCGAGATGCGTCATCAAAGCCTGAATTTGAGATGAGCATTTAATGCAGAGCGGCCTTAGCGATTCGTACTTTTCAAGTGGGATGTGCCCAATCTTAGCGGCTACATAGGTCAAGGTGCGAACCTCGCCGCAAGACCCCTTAGCCCGGCGCAGCATATCATAGAAAGTGCGGTCAGACCTGCTTTCAAATCCTTCGGAGATGTTGCACATGATAGAGACAGAGGCCCGCTGGATCTGGTCCTTAAGCGACCAGTCTCGTGAGCCTGGCCCCTCTTTCAGCAGCCCATAAGATTGCACGACGATGAGCTCAGCGGTCTTCCACGCCTCTATCTCCTCAAACTTGGTAAAGGATGCCATGCCGAAGGCTGGTTGCTCGCACTGCTGGCATCAAGAAGCCGCCCCACCATTGTTCTCTCATCTTCAACTAGGTATTATCTGAATCCACTTTTGCACCTTTGCACAGGAGCTCCGCTCCGATTTGCACCTTTGCACTTTAACAAATGAAGCCCAACAGACTCTACTTATCCCCTCCAGATGTGGGGAGTGCGGAAATCGAACTCGTCCTCGAAGCTTTCCAATCCAATTGGGTCGCTCCCGCCGGCCCAAATCTCGATGCATTCGAACAAGATTTCGCCCAAATTGTGGGATCCAAACATGCTGTCGCCGTCTCGTCCGGCACCGCCGCTCTGCATCTTGCCCTCCGACTCGCCGGCGTCGGACCAGGCGACGAAGTCCTCTGCTCTTCGCTTACTTTCGTCGCGTCTGCTTCGCCGATCACTTTTCTCGGCGCCAAGCCCGTCTTCATCGATTCCGAAGAACGCAGTTGGAATATGGACCCCGCGCTCGCGTGTGAGGTCATCGAACAGAAAGCCAAGGCTGGCAAAACTCCCAAGGCGCTCATCCTTGTCCACCTCTACGGCCAGGCGGCGGACATCGCCCCCATCAAAGCGTGTTGCGACAAATACGGAGTCAAACTGATTGAAGATGCGGCCGAAGCCCTCGGTGCCACTTATGGCGATGCTTCGCCGGGTTCATTCGGTCTTTTCGGCATCCATTCCTTTAACGGTAATAAAATCATCACGACTGGCGGCGGCGGCATGCTGGTCACGGATGATGCTGATCTCGCGGCTCAGGCTCGGTTCCTCGCCACCCAGGCGCGTGACCCCGCTCCGCACTATCAACATTCCACCATCGGCTATAACTATCGCCTGAGTAATATCGCCGCCAGCATCGGACTCGGCCAGCTCCTGCGTCTTTCCGGCAAAGTCTCACGTCGTCGGGCGCACTTCAAGGCCTACTCTGAAGCCTTCAAGTCCCTCCCTGGCGTCACCATGCAGCCAGAAGCCTCTTGGGGACAATCGACCCACTGGCTCACCTGTCTTACCATCGACCCAAAAATCGCCGGCGTCACCCGCGAGCAGGTCCGTCTCGCGCTCGAGGCCGAGAACATCGAAGCCCGACCGGCCTGGAAACCCATGCACCTTCAGCCCGTCTTCGCCTCCGCCGAAATGCACGGCGGCAAAGTCAGCGAGCGGCTTTTCGACCATGGCCTCTGCCTACCATCCGGCTCGGCCATGTCCGAAGAAGAGCGGGAGCGGGTGATCAACATGACTCGTTCGCAGTTTTCCTAAAAACCAAAAGTGCAAAAAGTCTCCGAAAGAATAAATGCCGTCGATGGCTTGCGAGCCATCGCCGTGCTACCGGTCATCCTGTTTCACCTGAATCCGGATTGGTTGCCCGGCGGATATCTTGGCGTGGACGTTTTCTTCGTCATTTCAGGTTACCTGATCACGGGCATCATCGCCAAGGAAATCACCGAGAATACGTTCAATTTCGCCGGATTTTATCGCCGTCGAATCAGGCGAATCCTTCCCGCCTTGCTTGCGATGATGTCCGGGGTCTTGGTGGCGGGCATTTTGATCAGCCCGATGCAATTGAATGAAATCGCCCGGCAGATCCGCGCGGTTATTTTGATCAATGGAAATGGTGCTCTTTGCGATAATGTCGGAAACTATTGGGGAACAGATGCACTTGCAGATCCATTGCTTCACACCTGGTCCTTGGGCGTCGAAGAGCAGTTTTATTTATTATTCCCTCTTCTAATATGGATACTGGTAAAGTATCAAGGTATTGGCCGGGCTTTGGTCTACGTCCTTGGTCTCAGCCTCATAAGTTTCCTCTGGTTTTTAGCCCAAACGGTAGCCAATCCGCCAAAGGCGTTCTACTTGCTTTTACCTAGGGCTTGGGAGCTAATGGCGGGCGCGTCCATCGCCCTCGCGAAGATACCAGAAGCCGCGAACATCAGCCCGAGACGAAGGGTATCGGCTGCCGGCTGGATCGGGCTCGCCATAATATTGACGGCTTACGTACTGCCAGATTACGGCAGCTCATTTCAACGACTGAGGCCACTCTTAGCCGTGCCTGGAGTCATGCTTTTCCTTTGGGGAATGAAGTCTGAATCCAGCCTGTACAGGGCAATCGCCCATCCAATCGTGGTCTGGATCGGATTAGTTTCCTATTCGCTTTATCTTTGGCACTGGCCCGTGATTGTTTTCCTGAATACTTGGAACGCCGCAAACGATAACCACCTTAATTCCTTGTTTCTCGTGTTATTCGCGCTCGGCCTGACGATACCATTGGCTATCGCCAGCTACTACTGGATTGAACAACCCCTGCGTCGGATAGGGTCAGTCCCGATTATATTCCTTTCTTTGGTGCTAACCTATGTCGTCGCTGGTTTGGCGCCCGGTTATTTTGGCCGACCTCAGCTATATGCCTCGCGGAATCCAGTGAGCCTGCAAGCCGATGACCAGGTAGGCGGATTCCGAGGTATGACCTGCCGAGGCGGATTATATTCGTCTAATACTGCCGTTGCCCACGCCGAGAAATTCAGTTCCAAAAAATTCGGCGCCCTTAAGTTTGTCTCAAAGCAACCAGTTACGCCGATCGACCATGTTACCGTTGGCGGCGATCTATCAGCGCGGAAAACGATTTTATTCTGGGGCGATTCGCATGCCTGCGTCCTGGCGGCCGAGGTAGACGCTCAGGCTCTGATGTTGGGGTATAGGGTGATTTACCACATACTGGATGGCGGCAATCCGACTCCGAATTTTGCATTACCCGAAACCGGAAAATGGCTTAAAGACATGTTTCGCAATCAAGTGTCCGAATCCGCCGAGGAAATCAACCGCTTCAATGCCTTGGGCCGCAGGCTTATGGAAGAGAAGCCCGATGCTTTGCTTTTCGTCGGCAGGTATGATCGGCGTTCATTCGAGTCCATGCGCCCGTTCCTTGAAGAGGCCTCAAGGCACACCAAGCTTTTCGTCGTTCAGCAGCCGCCCGTGCTAGATATTCCCGATGTTTGTACTGTTGATTATTTCGCCTTTCAGCGCGACCGATACGGCAAGCCTCTAGGCCACCTGAGGGTGAGCGAGTCGCCCCCGGCTAAAGTCGGGAGGGAGGACTTCGAGGTCAAGTTTTCCAGGTATTTTTCGACGAACAAAAAAGTCATTTTTATTCCAACCCAAGATTTGTTAAAAAATACTGATGGGTCCCTTAAATGGTGGGATAACCATGGGAGCCTCTATTATATCGACACGAGTCACCTCAGCCCATTCGGCGCTGGCTTGGTCGGACCAAGGATCGCCCAAGCATTGCTTAAGCCGAGAGAATAATTCATCCCCGCAATATATGAAACTCCTCATCACGGGAGGCGCCGGCTTCATCGGCTCTAACCTCGCGAGACTGGCTCATGGTCTCAGCCATCAGGTCCTGGTCATCGATAAACTCACCTATGCGGGTAATCGATCATCCTTGGCGGATCTGGAGGGCGAGCCGGGCTTCGCCTTCCTCCAGGCCGACATCTGCGATGCCGAGGCGACGCGCAAGGCCTTGGCGACGTACTGCCCCGACGCCGTGATGCATCTGGCCGCCGAGTCACACGTCGACCGCTCAATCGACGGCCCGGGTGAATTCATCTCTACGAACATAACTGGGACTTTCCAGCTGCTCCAGGCTGCCTCGGGTTATTGGCGCACCCTCTCCGGGGCCGCCAAGGACGACTTCCGTTTCTTGCACGTCTCGACCGATGAGGTCTTCGGGTCGCTCGGACCAGCCGACCCGGCGTTCAACGAGTCGACGCCTTACGATCCGCACTCCCCTTACAGCGCCAGTAAGGCTTCCAGCGATCATCTGGCCCGCGCCTGGATGGATACCTACGGCCTACCGGTCGTCGTCACGAACTGCTCCAATAACTACGGCCCATATCAGTTCCCCGAGAAGCTGATCCCGGTGGTCATCTTGAAATGCCTCCAAGGTGAGCCGATTCCGGTTTACGGTAAGGGCGAGAACATCCGCGATTGGCTGTATGTCGACGACCACGCCCGCGCGCTACTGGCTGCGGTGGAGAAAGGACAACCGGGTCGTACCTATTGCATTGGCGGCGATAACGAGCGTCGCAATATCGACCTCGTGACACAGCTCTGCGCGCTCCTCGACGAATATCGTCCGCGCGCCGATGGTAAGCCGCATGCTACCGCGATTTCTTACGTCACCGACCGCCCCGGCCATGATCTCCGTTACGCCATCGACGCCCGCCGCGCCCGGGCCGAGCTCGGCTGGGCGCCGCAGGAAAACTTCCAAAGCGGCTTCCGGAAGACCGTCCAATGGTATCTGGACAATCCCGCCTGGATCCAGGGCATCCTTGATGGCTCCTATCGCTTAGAGCGGATTGGGCGCGGATAATTTCGGCACCAAGCTAACCTATGCCATTCGCCCGGATTCTCCGCTCCAGCGCGCTCATGGGCGGAGCTCAGGTGATAACCCTGGCAACTGGCTTTGTCCGCACCAAGATCGTGGCGCTCCTGATTGGGCCATCTGGCGTCGGGCTTTTCGGAGTACTGACTGCTTTAAATGGGAATCTGTCCGCCCTCGCTGGCTGGGGCCTGGGGACATCAGGGGTTCGGACCATCTCCGGCGCAAGCGATGAGGAGAAAGCCGGTAAAATCGCGGCCGTCCGGCGCTTAGGAATGTTGCTTTCGTGGCTTGGCCTGCTTGCCATGGCATTAGTGTTCTGGCCGATCGGTTGGGTGACCTTCAAGGGCAGTGATTACAGCGCAGAGTTGTTCATCGCCGGCCTGGCCATTCCCTTGACCATCGCCACGAGCATGTGGTCAGCATTACTTCAGGCCCATGGGCAACTGAGGACCTTGGCCAAGTCGCAAGTTTTCTCGGCGCTCCTTGGCCTATTGGTCGGGTTGCCGCTGATTTACTGCTTCGGTTCAAAGGGAATTGCGGCCAGCATTCTTTTGGCCGCCGCCGCACCGGCGTTCATCACCTGGCGGGCAGCGCGAAGGCATTGCCCTCCGTCGGCGATCGCGGCTACCCCCGGGGATATCAAGTCGCTCATCCAGTTAGGCGGCGCGCTCATGGTCGTGGGGCTGAGCGCGCAAGCGTCCGCCTATGTGGTGCGTCTCGTCATTATCCGCCAAGAGGGCCTGGCGGCCGCCGGTTATTATCAGGCCGCCTTTGCGGTCGCCGGCAGTCTGCCGGGCTTCGTCTTCATGGCGATGGGGGCGGATTTTTTCCCGAGGATTGCCGCGGCTAAGGATGAAGCCGAGGCTCAGCATCTCACGGAGAGGCAAATCCAAGCAGGGCTTTTGCTAGCCCTGCCCTTGATCGCGGCGCTTCTGACCATGGGCAGGCTTTGTATTCAGCTGCTTTATGCGAATAATTTCGACGCCGCCATCCCCCTGCTCAACTGGATGGTCTGGGGCGTCTTTTTGCGGCTGATCTCCTGGCCGATGGGTTATTGGATGCTGGCACGAGGCTCTTCGACTTCCGTCATTCTGGCCGAGATAATTGGGAACTCCATCTTAGCGGCCATGCCCATCGTGCTCATGCCGATTTACGGACTCCCCGGGGCGGCCATCGGATTTTTTGCAAGCTACGTGTGTTACACAGTTATCATGATGGTCTTGGCCTACCGTCGCTCGGGCCGTTGGCTTGGATGGCAGACCTTAGGCTGGTTTTTAGCCGCGGCAGCGATCTTGGCACTTGCCCAATGGACCGCAGGCCGAATTGGCGGATTATATGGCGGGCTGATCCCTTCGCTTCTCGTGACAGCGGGCTGTACGTGGGCTTATTTTCACTCCATGAGGCAGGATGAAAACCTGTGATCCGCTAATATAGGTTAGTCTTATGATTTCCCATAAACTTTAAACTCCATTCCCATAAATTCATGAAAGGCATCATCCTCGCCGGCGATACTGCTCCCCGACTTCATCCCTTGAGCCAAGGGATACGCAAGCCGCACCCGATTGTCCGCGGGTCCCGCCCCAAGCATCGCATCAGCCTGCCGATGCTGGCTCCCACGTCGTCAGGGCAGGGTGGCAGTCAGGGGGAACTATCATGACAAACGCCTCGGGGAAAAATAGCGTTTTAGAGCGGTGCGCCATGTCCACCGTGCTTTTCAAGGAAAACCCTACCCGGCGCGAATTGGCCGAGCTCAAGCCATCATGGAGCTGCCGGGAAATCAGGGTAAGGGTTCATCGTAACCATAGTTTCGAGCATGCGGCCTCGGCTGCTGAAGCGTGGGCCGCGTTCGGGGTGTTCAAGCTGATGTGGTCGGAGGCCGCCTATGATGATTCCCTGTCGATGCAGCTTTCGGATCAGCCAGCGGACCTAGATTTAATCTGGTATGATATCGAAACCATCCAGTCACGACCTGGACTCGATGTCCTCGCCTGGCTCCGCTCAAGGGCCCAGGCGCTCAGGGGAGTGTCCGCCTTGCCGATCCTCATGGTGATCATCGGGCTGGATAAGGGTGCTGAACAAGCCTTGAGAGACTCCCTGGGCGATCTCCCAGGCGTACGCCTGGCGCCAGCGGCGGAGGCCCTATCCGGACTCGCCGACCCTTTCGACCGAAGGCTGCAGAAGTTCTGCGGGTCCAGGCTGAGTCAGAGTGCGAATCTCTTGCTGGCCAAGCATGTGGCCTGCCGCTGGCTTCCGGCCGTCTTGGCGCCCAGGATCAAGGCCGTGATCGTCGACCTCGATCAGACCCTTTACGAGGGCGTCGTCGGCGAAGACGGGGTCGCCGTCCGTCTGACTCCGGCACATGCTTCTCTCCAATCAGCCTTGGTGAAGCTCAAGGCATCGGGCGTGTTCCTCGGCATCGTGTCTCGCAACACCCCGCAAGATGTCGAAGCCTTGTTCTCAGCGCGGACGGATTTCCCGCTCAAGCTGTCGGACTGTTCGGCGGTCGAAATCGGATGGGGCAGCAAAGCCGAGGCCATGCTGCGCGCCTGCCAAAAATTAAAAATCAGCCATGAAGCCGTGCTTTTCATCGACGATAATCCGGGAGAACTGGTCGAGGTGGCGGAGCGGCTTCCCGCGACGCGGCTGCTGCACGCCAGCCAAGATACGGAGCGAACGCTCCACGAGCTGGAATTCTACCCTGGGCTTTGGTCCTGGGGCGTCTCGTCTGCCGATCTCCTAAGGATTGCCGACCTGGAGGCGGAAGCGGCGAGAAAAGGCATCCAGATCAAGGCGCAGGACAAGGCGGCTTATCTTCGTGAACTGTCTCCGCAACTTGAAGTCCGGCTGCGGCCGGCCTCTTTGGCTGGACGGCTTCATGAGCTCTCCCAGAAGACAAATCAGTTCAACCTCAACCTCGGGCGATTGGACGAAGTAAAGGTGCATGACTACATCAACAAGGCAGGCCATTTTGCGGTCACCGTTGGCCTCAGCGACCGCTTGACGGACAGTGGGGTAGTCGCCGCAATGTTTGGACGAATCGACCACGACGAAATCTTGGTCGAGGAATGGGTCATCAGTTGCCGAGCCCTTGGCCGCGAGCTGGAAGACCTGATGGCCGTCAGCGCCTTGTCTGCGTTGACGAAGCAGGTCAAGATTGCGTGGTTCCATTATCGGACAGGACCACGAAATGCGCCAGCCCGCGAATGGCTTGCGAGACTTGCCGGCAGCGCATTGGATGACGAGGGAAGGGCTCCAGTACCAATCTCGCGGCTTAACGCAACCATGGACCTGCCCGTGCGTGTCATCATTCAGGCAGAGGCCTGATTCTAATCACTTCCCCAACGAATAATTTTAATACTATGAAAGGCATCATCCTTGCCGGCGGTTCCGGTACCCGACTCCATCCGCTGACGCAGGTCATGAGCAAGCAGCTCCTACCTGTTTACGACAAGCCGATGATCTACTATCCGCTCTCGGTACTCATGCTCGCGGGCATCCGCGAGGTTTTGATCATCTCGACGCCGCAGGACCTGCCTATGTTCCGCGAGGTGCTTGGCGACGGCTCGCGCCTGGGCTGTCGCTTCGACTACGTCGAGCAGGCCGTCCCGAACGGCCTCGCCCAGGCTTTCGTCCTCGGCGAGAAGTTCATCGGCTCCGACGACGTCTGCCTCGTCCTCGGCGACAATATCTTCTACTCCGCCGGCTTTGGCGACCAGCTTAAGTCCTGTCGAGCCCCGCAGGGCGGCGTCATCTTCGCCTACCACGTCAAGGACCCCGAGCGCTTCGGCGTGGTCGAATTCGACGCCGCCGGTAAGGCGGTCTCCATCGAAGAGAAGCCTAAGGCACCCAAGTCGAGCTTCGCGGTTCCTGGTCTCTACTTTTACGACAACTCCGTGGTCGGCATCGCCAAGGCGCTCAAGCCCTCGGCGCGGGGCGAATACGAGATTACCGACGTCAATCGTGAGTATCTCCGCCAAGGCAAGCTCAGCGTGAAGGTCCTGCCCCGCGGCACCGCTTGGCTCGATACCGGCACCTTCGATTCGCTCCTCCAAGCCTCGCAGTTCGTCCAAATCGTCGAGGCCCGCCAAGGCTTCAAAATCGGTTGCATCGAGGAGATTGCTTGGCGCCGCGGCTACATCGATGACGCCCAGCTCATGAAACTCGCCGAACCCATCGCCAAGTCCGGCTACGGCGAGTACCTCAAGGGTCTAGTCAAATTGCCAAAAATCTAAGATGAGTTCCATGCTCAAGTTTTTCGGCGTACTTTTCCTACTGCTATTAGTATTAGTATGGCACTTCCGTAAACAGGATCAGGTAAAAATTGCCGACGGTAAGGGCTTTGATGGCGTCACTTACCACAAGATGTATCTCCATTACAAGGGGGTCGCTTCGGAAGCCCCTTACGAAGCGCCTTTCAACAAAAGAATTGGCCTGCCATGGTTGGTTGCCCAGTTGCCGTGCGATGCCACTCAGTCTTTCCGCCTTATCAATCTATTCAGCGGACTGGTCGCTTGCCTCCTTCTCTACTTTGCTTTGCGCCCAAGGTTCAGTGGCGGGGTTGTTTGGGCGTGCCTGCTCCCGATGTCATTTTATATATATAGCCCCATACGGTTTCCCAACTTCTACCCTTTTACGGTGGATCCGCCGGCCATGATGTTGTGCGCCCTTGCCGCGCTCCTACTTACAAAGAAACATTTCATAGCTGCCGGGGCAGCCCTGGTCGTATCCGCGTTCTTCAGAGAGTCAGGTATCTATTTCGCCTTAGTCCTCGGACTGGCGCTTGCCTTCAATAATAGGGTCCATCGTCCTGCCGCCGCCGTCATCTGTCTCACCGCTGCGGCAGGGGCGGCTGTGATCACGATGCTCCATCTCCCTGGAGGAGATTACAGCCAGTTCCGTACGGTCATGGGCAGCGTTAAGCATAAGATGCTCGAGCCGCTTGAATTGCTTCGGGCCGGCGTTTGCATCCTCATGACTCTAGCCCCTTTCTTGATTTGTAAGGCGCGCGATAACCGCGGCGCTCAAGCGGAGGTAGACGAGCAAAATATGGTCGGCCGATGCTTCCTGCTTATTTGCATGGTCATGTCGCTCGTAGGAGGCGGTGACACGACACGCATTTTCTTCATCGGATATCCGCTCTTCGTGATCATGCTGGCGGACTGGGTGAGCAAGGCCGACGTCCTCACCGTCGCGCTCGCATCTTCGGCTGGTATGATTGCCAACCGTTTCGGTGAAATGATTCCGCAGCCTAGCGCGATATGGCCGAACCATGATGTCAGCGGGCTGTTCGCGATTACTCCAGATTACGCCCACCCGGGCATCGTGGCTGCGTTTGCTTGCTACTGGGCGGCATGGTGGTTCGTAATTGTTGGCCCTGGGAGGTCGTCGCTGGATGCCGCACTGAACCTTGAGAATTGGAAAAATACAGCAGGCTCTCGATGAGGCCCTCGACAGCATTTTGTACTCCGCAGCTTCACCGGAGCCGCGAGGAGTCCGAGGAACGCCAGGTTATTTGCACAAAATGAGCATCCCTCTGTATGTCGATTTCGACGGTACGCTATTACGCGGCGACTCGTTGCACGAAGCCTGCCTCCGCTTGGTCGTCCGCCCTACGGCTTGGCCGTCCGCCCTGCGCGCCCTCTTCGTAGGCAAGGCGGCCTTCAAGCAGGCCGTCTCTGCACATGCTGGACTGCGTGCCGAGGCGCTGCCCTACCGCGAAGACTTCTTGGACTGGTTGCGGGCTCAGCGTGAATCTGGGCGCCGCCTGATCCTGGCCACAGGGGCCGACCTGGCGATCGCCAAGGCGGCGGCGGATCACCTCGGGATCTTCGACGACGTCCTCGCCAGCGACGGTGCTACCAACCTCACCGGCGCCAATAAGCTCAAGGCAATCGAAGCGCATGCGGCCGGCGCGACCTTTGCGTATGCCGGCGACGGGCAGATCGACCTGCCGATCTGGGCCGCCGCTCGCTCCGCCGTGCTGGTGGGTTCGGGCGTACAACAGGAGTCGCGCGTAGGATTTGCTAAAATCGAAGCCCGCTTCCCTGCTGCCGTGAACGCCGCGGCCGCGGTGCTCCGCTCGCTCCGCCCTTACCAGTGGACCAAGAACATCCTCGTCTTCTTGCCCGCCGCCGCCGCGCATCGTCTCCTCGAGCCGACCGTCCTCCAGGCTGACCTCCTACTTTTCGCCGCCTTCTCGCTCTGCGCGTCCGGCGTCTATGCAGCCAACGATCTGCTCGACCTCGAGAGCGACCGTGGGCACGCCACGAAGCGCCGCCGGCCCCTGGCCGCGGGCGCGGTGACGATACCGCTGGGCCTAGGCATCGCGTGCCTCCTACCGTTGGTCGCGCTGGCATTCGCGTTCGCGGGCGCGGGTTGGCAAGGGCTGGCGATGATCGCCGGTTACTGGGCGGCGACGTCTTACTACTCCCTGCATGGCAAGCGGGTCCCGCTGTTAGACATGTTCCTGCTTGCAGGTTTATACACCTTCCGGGCGTATGCCGGCGCTTTGGTCATCCCTGCCGGTCTTTCGGCTTGGATGACCGCGTTCCTTCTCTTCCTGTTCTTGGGTCTTGCCTGCCTCAAACGCTTTTCGGAATTGCTCGCCTTGCCGGAGGAGCATCGGGGTAGCGTCTTAGGGCGAGGCTACCAGCGATCCGACCATCTCCTTGTTGCCATGCTGGGCGTGGGCGCCGGCTTCGCCGCAACCTTGGTCGTCTGCCTCTATGCGTCGGCGCCGGCAGCATCCGCCCTTTACGGCCAGCCCATGGCGGTCATGGGTATCGCGCCGGTCGTGTTATTCGGCCTGGCGCGACTCTGGCTCCAGGCTTGGCGGGGCGAACTTCATTCGGACCCCGTCCTGCATGCCTTGCGCGACAAGGTGTCCTATCTGCTCATCGCCCTGTGCGTGCTCTGGGTTTTTGTCGCCTCCTGGCTATGAAGCACGAGCGACTTGCCGGCTGGGGCCGCCTTCCTATCGTTGATGCTCCGCAGGCGTGCCCGTCGACGGCGGCCGAATTAAGCTCAGCCTGGGCGGCCGCCGGTAGCCGCATCAGCCGCGGGCTTGGACGCGCCTACGGAGACGCTGCGCTGCCGACGGCCGAAGGGTTTACGCTCAGCGCCCTTGGTCTGGCCAAGATGGTCTCCTTTGATGGTGCCAGCGGCCTCTTGGTGGCCGAGTCCGGCGTGAGCCTCGCCGAAATCATCGAGACCTTCCTGCCGCGCGGTTGGTTCCTGCCGGTCGTGCCCGGCACCAAGTTTGTGACCCTCGGCGGCGCGGTCGCCGCAGATATCCACGGCAAGAACCATCATGTCGACGGCACGTTCGGCGTCCACGTCGCCTGGCTCGACCTCCTTCTGCCGACGGGCGGCTCGCTCCGCTGTTCGGAAGGACACGAGGCCGCCATCTTCCGTGCCACCATCGGCGGAATGGGGCTGACCGGTCACATCACGCGCGTCGCGATCCGTCTGCGCCGCGTGCCGAGCGCTTGGTGCAAGGTACGTACGATTCGCGGCCGCGACCTAGATCACACCCTAGAACTTCTCGCCACTAACGACGGATCATATCGTCACACGGTCGCCTGGATGGATTGTGTCGCCGTCGGCGACCGGCTCGGCAGGGGCGTTGTCATGCTTGGCAACGAGGCAACCCCGGCGGAATTACCGCCCGCAGCCGCGGCGGCGCCGCATCGCCTCCCGTCCAAGGCCCAGCTCGCCGTCCCCTTCGACCTGCCTGATTTCGCCTTGGGCCCCCTGACCGTCGGCGCCTTCAACTCTTGCTACTACGTTCTGGCCAAGGACGGCGAGAAACTCGTCGACTTTGAGAAGTTCTTCTTCCCGCTTGATGCGATCCGCGATTGGAACCGTATCTACGGTCGTCGCGGCTTCGCTCAGTTCCAGGCCTACTTCCCTGATGCCACCGCCGAGGCGGGCCTGCGCGCGTGTCTTGACGCAATCGGCCGATCACGGCAGGCCTCTTTCCTCGCAGTGCTGAAGCGCTCCGGTCCGGCCAACGATTTCCCGCTCTCTTTCCTGGACCTTGGTTACACCTTGGCCCTCGACCTACCCGGGCCGGCGAAGACACTGGCTCCGCTCATGGCCGAGCTCGACGGAATCCTCGCCGCCTATCGGGGCAAGGTCTACTTCGCGAAGGACGCCTTCGTGAATCCGGCGATGATTCCCGCCATGTACCCGCGCTTGGAGGAGTTTCGCCGCGTACAGCGCGCCTTGGATCCTTCTGGGACCGTACGCTCCCTCCTTTCGACCCGACTCAAACTCCATGACTGAAACCAATCCGCCACTGCAGCTCATCGTAGGGGTGACTTCGCCGATCGCGCGCGCCTATGCCGTCGAGTGTGCGGCCGCCGGAAAGCCCTTGTTGCTCGCCGGCCGTAACTTGGAGGAGATCGAGCTGATCGCGGAGGACCTAAGGATACGTCATCGCGCCCCCATCGCCGTCGAGCGGTACGACGCAGCCTTACCCGGGGAGGGCCGCAGGCTCGCGCTTTTGCTCACCGGCCGTCCCGTCCGCGCGGTCGTGGCGTTCCATGGCATCATGGGCGACCGCGATGATTTTGCCGCCATGCTGCAGGTGAACTGCACCTCCATCGCCGAACTCTTCGAGGCGGTGGCCGACCAATCCGTCCAAGCCGGCGGCAAGCCAGTCCTCGCGGCTGTCTCCTCGGTCGCGGGCGATCGTGGGCGTCAGTCCAACTACCCATACGGCGCCTCCAAGGCCGCGCTCGACGCCTATTTGTCCGGCTTGCGTAATCGCCTTCATCCGCTTGGCCTGCGCGTCGTGACCATCAAGCCGGGCTTCGTCCGCACGCGGCTGACCGAGGGGAAGGTGAACCCCCGCTCGCCTCTCCTTGCCGAGCCAGCGCAGGTCGCCGCCGACATCCGCCGCGCCATCGAAGGGTCGGCCGACGTCATCTACACCCGATGGTTCTGGCGGCCGATCATGGCGATCATTCGAAGCATCCCCGAGTTCGTCTTCAAGCGGCTGAAGCTATGAGCGGCGGCCTGCTCGCCATTATTTACGCTACCTTCTGCGCCCTAGCGATTTCGGTGAACCTTGGATTGCAGCTTATCGCCTCGAAGTGGCTGGGCTTCGGTTACTGGACGTCTTTAGTCGTCGGCACCAGCGGAGGCCTCCTGTTCAAGTACGTGCTCGACCGCAATTATATTTTCAGGGCCCGCGGCGTCGGTGCCGCGAAGGATGCCAACCGTTTCTTGGTTTACGCCGCATTCGGGCTTTTCACCACGGGAATTTTCTGGACGGCGGAGTGGGTCGGACATGCTTCGATGGGCGGGGAGGCTGGGCGTTATGTCGGCGGCGGATTAGGGCTTTGCATCGGTTATGCCTTGAAGTATTGGATGGACCGTCGGTGGGTGTTCCAGACCGCCTCCGGCAATTCATGACAACCCCGCTCGTCCAGATCGTCGAGGCCCGCCAGGGCTTCAAGATCGGTTGCATCGAGGAGATCGCCTGGCGTCGCGGCTACATCGACGACGCCCAGCTCATGAAACTCGCCGAACCCATCGCCAAGTCCGGCTACGGAGAATATCTCAAGGCCCTCGTCGGCCAGAAGCCTTGATGCGAAACGTCGCTCCGCTCACATCGCTGCGATTTTTCGCGGCGCTCTGGGTGTTATTGTTTCATTTGAGGATACACCTTGGCTCACCGCAGCCTTTCGTATTGGAACGTCTGTTGCTGGCCGGCCCTCTGGCTATGACGTTTTTCTTCGTCTTGTCGGGTTTTATCTTAGTCGTCGCGAGTCAAGACAAGGAGCCTTGGGCGGATTTCGCCGGATACGCGTGGCGCCGGTTCGCACGCATCTACCCCATCTATCTGACCTATCTCCTCTTGTTCTGGATGGTCATCGGTTTTTCCGGAAATCTCGGCGACAGGCCCCTTATTGCCGCCGTGGCACTCGGTTTTACTGACCTCACCCTGACTAACGCTTGGTTCCCGCAAGGCTTCCTAGGGGGCTTTGGGCGAGACGGGTCTTGGTCGCTTTCTGTGGAGGTTTTCTTTTACGCCCTATTCCCGCTGTTACTCCTGCACGCGCGACAGTTGAGCGATCGCGGAATCATGATCGCACTGAGATGGTCAGTGGGATTTGCCGCCTTGGCTCCAGTACTTGGCAGATACCTGCCCACTCGGGGTGCCGTCCCCGAAGCAGTTTATTACTCCTTACCGATCTTCCGCCTCCCTGAGTTCGCTGCTGGAGTCTTTTATGCCGTCTGGATATTGCGCGACCCAGCCCGTCTGCCCTCCGGGAAAAAAGTCCTATGTTATTTAGTCGGGTGCGCGGGTTTCGTATGTATGGTATCACGGGGCCTACCCTACGCAGGCTATGACATTCTGCTGATTCCCGCCCTGCTCGTGCTCATGGCCTACTTCCTACGTTCGGAGAAAGGTTGGGCCGCCCGGTTGCTCTCGACCCGGCCTTTGGTCTTCTTTGGCGAAATCAGCTTCGGCCTCTATCTGATGCAAATATTAACCATTAGTCTTTATAAGATGCCAGGCCATGGAGACGGATGGATGGGCGGGCTCGTCGGCTGTCTTGCCATGACGTTGGCGCTGGCGGCGGCGGCCCACTTACTTGTCGAGAAGCCCTTGCGTATTTGGCTGCTCTCGAAGAAGGGGGAGGCCAGATGAGTTCCACGCTGGTCCATCTTGTTGACATTCCGCAGCGAGGCGACGCCCGCGGGCAGCTGGCTGTAGCCGAACTCGGCGGTGCGCTGCCTTTCCCGGTCCGCCGGGTATACTGGATTCACGGCACCACGCCCGGTGTCAGCCGCGGTTTTCATGCCCACAAGAAACTCCGCCAGCTCTGCGTCTGCGTCGCGGGCTCCGTCCGCATGAGCCTGTTCGACGGACGCCGCGAAGAAAGCGTCATCCTTGATTCCCATGCCAAGGGCCTGCTGATCGGGCCCGGCCTCTGGCGCGAGATGCACGACTTCTCTCCCGACTGCGTCCTGATGGTCTTCGCCTCCACCGAGTACGACGAGGGCGACTATATCCGCGACCGCGACCAATTCATCCGCCATGTTGCCGGCTGAGGGCCATCTTGCATCGATCAGGTTCTTCTTAGAGGAACGTGTTGGCGATAAGGTGAGGCTGCGATTGGCTCAGGAGTCAGATGCCGAATTTCTTTTGGGGCTCCGCTTGGACCCTTCGCGCAACCAGAACATTTCCGCTACGAGCAGCGACCTCGGTACGCAGGTTTCTTGGATGCGCGCTTATGGCACCCGTGAAGTTGCCGGCCAAGAGGCATATTTCGTGATTGAGGTCGACGGACAGCCTCAGGGTTCTGTCCGGCTTTACGATTATAGGCCGTCGGATGGTTCTTTTTGCTGGGGTAGTTGGATTATCCGTCCGGGTGCGTCGCCTTCGACGGCATATCAGTCCGCCATCCTAGTTTACGACCTAGCTTTTGGCTCTCTCCGCTTCGACCGTTCGCGTTTCGACGTCCGTCAGGCGAACGTTAGTGTCTGGAAGTTCCACGAGAAGATGGGTGCACGCTTGGTCCGCGAGGACAGCCTTGACCGCTTCTATGCCTATGGGGCTGAAGATTATCGCCAAGTCCGCGCCCGGCTACAAAAGTTCACCCAGCAGAGAGATTTCCGATGAACGTCCCTTTCCTCGACCTTAAGGCGATCAACTCCCGGCATGCGGCTGAGTTGAAGGCCGCCGCGTCCCGCGTCATCGACTCAGGCTGGTATGTTCTCGGCGAGGAGGTTAAGGCTTTCGAGTCGGAGTTCGCCTCTTGGGTCGGATCGCCCCACTGTGTCGGCACCTCTGACGGGCTCTCTGCGCTCATCCTCGCCCTCCGTGGCTGGAAGGAGCTTGGCCTGCTCAGGGACGGCGATGCCGTCGCAGTGCCGGCTAATACCTATATCGCGTCGATCCTCGCCATCACGGAGAACCGACTGCGCCCCGTACTCGTCGAGCCGGACGAAGACACCTTCAACCTCGGAGCGGGTAAACTCGCCGCCGCGCTCACGCCGGACGTGAAGGCGGTCCTTGCGGTGCACCTCTACGGACAGCTGGCTGACATGCCGGCGATTGCGAAACTCTGCCGCGATCGAGGCCTGCTCCTGCTCGAGGACGCCGCCCAGTCACACGGAGCCCATATGGATGGTATCAAGGCTGGCGCCTGGGGCGATGCCGCGGCCTTCAGTTTCTACCCCGGCAAGAATCTTGGCGCCCTCGGCGACGCCGGGGCGTTGACTTGTAAGGACCCCAAGCTCGCCCAGATGGTCCACGCCTTGCGCAACTACGGCTCGCACGAGAAATATAAGAACCTCCTCCAGGGCCCCAACGACCGCCTCGACGAATTGCAGGCTGCCTTCCTGCGTGTGAAGCTGAAGCACATCGACGACGATAACGCTCGTCGACGCGAGATTGCCGCCCGTTATCGCCGCGAGATTAAGGCTCAGAACGTCCGCCTGCCGTCCGTTCGCGCTGGCGAGGACTCTCACGTCTGGCACCTCTTCGTGGTCCGCGTGCCGGAACGCGCCGTCTTCCAGCAGCGCCTGTTCGACCGTGGCGTCCACACTGCCATCCATTACCCGATTGCGCCGCACCATCAGCAGGCTTACGCCAAGGAGCTCGCTCATCTCGAGCTCCCGCTCACCGAGGCCATACATCGCGAAGTCGTCTCCCTGCCGATTAGCCCGGTGATGACCGATGCCGAGGTCGATTATGTCGTCGCACTTATCAACTCTCGGTAGATGTAACCGAACATGAAGATCTCAGTCGTGTTACTGTGCTATAACCAAGAGCGCTTCATTATTGAAGCCCTCCGGGCGGCGATCAGGCAGGACGACACGAACTTCGAGGTAATCGTCGCCGATGACGCTTCGACCGATTCCACCCACGAGAAGATCAAGACTTTTCTGGCCGAATATCCTGCGGCAAACGTGTCTTATGCTCGTAACCCCACCAATCTCGGCCTGGTCACTAATTTCTGGAACGCAATCGCGCGGACGACCGGCGACGTAATCGTAGCGATGGCGGGCGATGACGTCTCCGCGCTGGACAGGGTCCGAACGGTCCGGCGACACTTCGAGGCTAATCCGCGCTCGATGGCTTTGTATGCTTCCGCCGATATCATCGATGAGGCTGGTCGCCCGACCGGGTGTAAGCTTACGAGCTGTCAACCGGGTGATGGCGCCCCCAATCGTATCAGCTATGCTGATCTTCGGCCGGTGGGAAACCTGCTAGCTGGGCGACCTTTCTGTGGCGCTGCCGCATCATACCGCAAAGAAATCTTCACGAAGTTCCCACCGTTAATCGGTAAGCCATTCCATGCCGAAGATGAGATTTGCATGCTCCGAGCGGCTTTACTCGGCGACATAGATTTCTCCCCGTCGGTCCAACTTGCGTGGCGGCTTCATGGCCATAATCAGTCTTTCGGACTCGGGCCGTATCGCGGACCGCGGCAAGCGAAGATGTACGAGCGCCAAGCTAACATGTGTGAGCAGTTCATCGCCGACCTCGAGGTCGCGAAGACTTGGTTAGGCGAATCCGTTCAGGCTGAATCCCGCCTGAAGGAGACCTTTCGGAGCATGCGAGCACACTGGCTTCTCTGGGCGGCCTGCCATTTGCCCGGAGTCGCGGTCGTGCGATGGACGCGCGCGCTGAGAAATCTGGCGGTTGCCCTCGGGTCTTGGCCCAAGGCCTTGCGGCATGCCTGGCGCCCGACACTAAAGATGATCATACCATATCGGCTGCAACGGATCGTCGTCGCTCGACACATCGGTGGAAGATAAGGCTCACGTCCGCTACCTGAGTCCCTTAGACGGGCTGAGGGCTGTCTCCGTGCTTGCGGTGATCTTCTATCACCTGAATGCCCGCCGGCTCCCGGGCGGCTACTTTGGAGTGGATGTGTTCTTCGTGACATCCGGCTTCCTAATCACCGGAATCATCCACCGGCAGCTTGCCGAAGAGACCTTCAGCCTGCGCACATTCTTCTCGTGGCGTGTTCGGAGAATCATCCCGGCCTTGGCGGTGGTGCTGGGTACGACCGGGCTAATCTTTTGTTGGTTAGATCCATTCCGGGCCGGACAGTTCAGCGAAAGTAACCAAAGTGGCCTCCTTAATGCATGGTAATCTTGCTGCGCGCGACTCCGCCGGTACCTACTGGGGCGCGAAAGCGGCAAGCCAGCCCTTTCCCCATATCTTGTGCCTCGGGGTCGAAGAAAAGCTCTATATTCTCTTCACGCTGCTGCCCGTCGGACTGGTATTCTGGGAGTCGAAAGAATGTTGCGAAAAAAGACAGTCAAGGGTTTGGCGATGTTGGGCCTCAGCAGCTTCTTTTCACCCTGCCTAGCGGGGCTATCAGGTGGCGGACGGTGGAGGACGCCCTCCTTTATCTGGATAATGACCACATCACAGAGTACGGCGCGCAGCTCATCCTCCGCGAGCTTACACCGATCCTGAAATAGCATGCACATCGCGATATTCATCGATCAGATGACCAAGGTCGGCGGCTCTGAAAGGGTCGCCGCTAATCTCTGTGTGGCCTGGTCCGAGGCCGGCGCCCAGGTTACTTTGGTGACATTAAACCATGGTCCAGAAGGAATCGTTATGCCCAAGGAAATTAGGCGTCAAAGCCTGTCCTCCAGGCTAAAGCGTGGCGGGCTGACTGGCCTCTTCGATAGCGTGATGAACGGCTTCAGGCTGGGCCGCTTCCTGCGTGCGGCCAAGCCCGATGCGGTCATAGCGATTTCTACTGTCGCAAGTTTGCAGCTAGCTTTCGCGCGCTGTGCGCATGGGACGGTAAAAGTTGGCTCAGAACACAGCTACATGCGGCATTATCGGCTGCCCGCCTATATCATGTTTGCGCGCCGATGGCTCTTCCCTCGTCTGGACGCTGTAGTCTGCCCAGCCTCGAAGTCCGCGCAGGCCATCGCCGAGGACTGTCCTGGGACTAAGACATCAGCCATCGCTAATCCACTTTTCTTGCCACTGCCCGCTTCCGGTGTGGAGGTGCCTCCGAAGCGGTTCCTAAAAGCAGGCCGGCGTTATTTTTGCACCAGCGCGCGTCTCGATCCGCTTAAGCGAATCGACCAGTTAATCGAAGCCTTCGCCTCCCTCGCTCATGGGCTACCGGACTGGGACCTTGTCATTTTAGGCGATGGTCCTTTGCGTTTCGCCCTAGAGGCGCAAGTCAGCGCGCTAGGACTTGGTACGCGCGTTCATTTTGTAGGCTGGGTTGGAAATCCGGCGCAATGGTATGAGCGGACGGACTTGTTCGTATTCTCTTCGCATTCCGAGGGCTTCGGCATGGTCTTGGCGGAAGCGATGGCCTACGGACTGCCTTGCGTCACGTATGACTGTGATGCCGGACCGTCGGATATCGTGCGCGATGGCTTCGACGGGGCGGTGGTGCCCGTGGGTGACATTACCGCGCTGGCTGACCGTATGAGTGCCCTCGCCTTGGACCATGGACGCCGGGCGCAGTTTTCGCAGCGCGCACGAGATGTGCTGATGAGGTTCAGCAACAAAGCCGTCATGGAGCAGTGGAATAAACTTATCAGCTTGGCGAAATCATCGCCAGCACGACAAGCGAATCATGGATAATCCCATGACAAAGAAAGCCCCTCCGGTCTTTTTCTGGCAAAATATGCCGTCGCATCATCAGGTCGCTGCGCTAGACGCCTTCGCCTCGGTCTGGGGTGCGCCAGCGACCGGCGTCTGGATGAACGATGTCGACTCAGGCCGTCGGCGCGACGGATGGAAATCACCCGGACGCTCCCACTTGTGTGCTAGGTTTCTGCTGTCGGTCGGCTGGGAGGCGGAAGTAGATGCGATCACCTCAGCCCATCCGGATGCGATACACTTGTTCGCCGGGTTAGGTGCTTATCCACCGGTGACCCGTGCGGCCAAAAATATCCTAAGAAAGGCCAGACCGCGTGCGGGAATCATCGCCGTCGAGACCGCCTTGAAGTCTCCTTGGAAAAGGCCGTTCACTACCTTGAAGGCGATCACGCATTATTATCCCGTTCGCCGTAAGCTTGGGGCTGTAATGGCCATCGGCACTCTGGCGGAAGATTTCTACCGTTCCATCGGCATCGGTTCCTCCCAGATATTTCCCTATCTCTATCAATGCGATGCCCCAGTGCCGTCCGGCGAAGCCCCGGCTTCGGACGTCCTTCGCATCGTCTTCGTGGGGCGGCTTGCGCCATATAAGGGATTAGACATTCTCTTGGAAGCCTTGGCGCCGCTCGCCGCTCGTGCCTGGTCGTTGGATGTCTACGGCGACGGCCCCTCGCAGCAGCATTTGAGGACCATGGCCGGTCGACTAGGCCTAGATGCTAAGATCCGCTTCCACGGCGTCATTTCGTCTGATCGAGTGGTTCCCTCTTTGGCGACCGCAGACCTCTGCGTAGTTCCAAGCCGTTACGACGGATGGGGCATGGCGACTAGCGAAGCCTTGCAGGCTGGGCTTCCTGTGCTGGTGAGCGACGCAGCCGGCTCCCGCGACCTTGTCGCCGCGAGCGGAGCAGGTGCTGTTTTTGCTTCCGGTCGCGTCGCAGAACTCTCGGAGAAGCTAGCGCGGCGCATGGCCTCATCTACTTTGATCAGGGCAGAGAAGCTACGTGCTAGGTCTTTTGCCCCTAGGGTCAGTCCGTTGGCGGTCGGCACATATCTTGCAGCCGTTCTTCGCCATGCCTTTCTCGGCGAAGCCGTCCGCCCGACGGCACCTTGGCTCGATACGCGCTCCGAATAAGCAGGCTCGTCCGCCCTATATTGCCCTCCTCATGCCGCACATCACGTGCGGCTTTTTTGTGCCCATTTTAGGTATTAGCGGTTGGCGGTTGGTAACACATCAAGGCAGCTAGGTCGGCACGCAGTGCCGACCCTACCCATGTAAGGTGATAGCGGTTGGGAACGCAGATCCCGCCACCTGGCACCTGAGCCGTGCCTATTCCATGCAGCCCTCAATTCAGTCCTCTCGCTTCGTCTCCCTTGCCAACATGTCAACGTGTCAACCTGCCAGCTAGTTCGTCTCTCCCTTGCCAACCGGCCCACTGATCAACCAATCAACCAGCTTTGTCTCGTTCCGGTTTCCGGTTTCCCTTTGAGCCCTGTCTCCTGCCTCTCACTTTTGCACAGGCCGCAGGCCGATTTGCACCTAGGGCAGCACGCGGTGCTGCCCCTACCTCTATTCATGTCCCCTTGCCCCCGTGCCCACTTGCCCCCTAGTTTCACCCCATGCCCCGCATCTTGGCCCTGACCTGCCTCTTGCTCCTCTCCGCCCTCGCTCGCGCCGGCGGACTCTTTGACGCCGGAGTCTGGGCGCCGATCGTCCTGCCCGCCGAACCGGAAGTCGATGAATGGCATGCCGCCCGTACCTTGGCCGATTGGTGCGAGCGCGTGACAGGCGTGCGTCCGGCGATCCAACATGAGACCAAGGGTGAGCGTGGCCCGGCGCTCGCGATCTATGTCGGCAAGACTGCTTCGGCCAAATCCGCCGGCGTGTCAGCTCCCGACATCGAAGGCGATTCCGCTCGTCGCGCGGTCCTCGGAGGTAAGGTCTACCTCATCGGCAATAATCCTGTGGCCACGCGTATCGCGGTCGGGCGCTTCTGCGAACAGCACCTCGGCATCTTCTTCGCCTTCCCGGGAGAGCAGGGCGCCGAATGGAAGCCACGCTACCAGGTGGGCTTCCCGCTCGCCGATGAATTCCGCCCCGGTTTCCGCTGGCGCCAGCTCAGCGGGCTGAACGAACAATCGACGGACTGGGCCTGCTCGGTCGGCTTCGGCCGCGTGCCTCCATTCTCGCATGCGCTTTATCGTATCTTCGACCGCAAGGTCTGGGCCGAGGAGCCGATGCTCTTTCCGCTGGTCAACGGTAAGCCAGTCGAGCCCAAGGGAAATGGCTACGATCCCAACCCGCACCTCGATAATCCCCGTGCGCCAGAAATCGGCGCCCGCTACGCCCGTGAATACTTCCGCCAGAACCCGGGAGCTTTTTCCGTGGCCTTTGGGATCAACGACACGTACCACTTCGACGACAGTGCACCATCCGAGGGATGGTTCCGCGATCGCCCAGTCCGCACCGACTACGTGATGGGCTTCCTTAACAAGGTCGCCGACTCCGATTGGGCACCCGACGGCGATAAAGACGGCAACCGACACGCCATCGGGACGCTGGCCTACATGCAGACTCTCCGTGCGCCGACAATTCCGCTCCGCCCGGAAATCTTCCCGTGGGTCTGCATGGAGCGCATCGGCTACGGGTCTGATGCGTTCGCCGCGCAAGACCGCGCGAATCTCGCTGCATGGGCGAAGTCCGGCGTGAAGCGTCTCGGGGTCTATGACTACCTCTACGGGTCCGACATCGCCTCACCGCGCGTCAATCTCACTGCCTTGATTCAATCCATCCGCGCGACTTACACGGCGGGTGCCAGGGGTTGGTATGCCGAAGCTTACCCGCTCTGGGCCTTCGACGCCCCGAAACTCTGGCTCGCCGCGAAGCTGTTGGAAAACAACGCCGCGGATACCCGCGTGCTCCTGAAGACGTGGTTCGATGCGGCCTACGGCCCAGCGGCCAACCCGATGATGGCCGCCTACGCGCAGATTGAGGCCGGTTGGCGACGGGATGCGCAGCTCGGCGGCAAGGACGCTTTCCTCCGTCACTATCGCGACGAGCGAGGCGCCTTGGTGCTTTCCGCCGCTGAGATCGCGGTAATCTCCGCGTCGCTTCGCGAGGCCCAGGATGCCTTACTCTTCGAAAAATCGACCCCGAGCCTGCGTCGCCAGGCTTGGCGCCTGAGGCAATTCGCCGAAGCGTGGGATCTCTACCTCAGCTTCCGCGAATCCGTGCAGGCTCGCCAAGTCACTCCGCAGGCCGGCGAGCGCCTGAGCGCACTCCGCCGCCTGTCCGTCGCCGAGTCCAACTACGCATCGAAGGAGACCGCCTTCAATAAGAGCTGGGGATCCTACGGGTGGCCGGTGGCTTGGAGCGGCTTCGCGGCGGAAAATCCGCGGGCCCAATGGTCCGAACGTTACCTCGTCGAAGGCGACCCGGCACCGCTTGAAGCCTGGGCCAAGACCGACGTGCCCAAGGGATGGACGGCGTATCGCGTCGCCCAACAGGCCGAAGATGCCCCCGTCGCGTATCGCCACGATTTCTCTTCGTCTGAATCTTCCGAAGCGATGGAACTGGCGCCACACCTTCAGAACACCGCAGACCGTCTGCCGGCTGGCCTGCGGCTCATCACTCCGGCCGGCAAGGTCGGGCCCGTCGTCGTACCGGTCGCCCTCCGCGAAGGCCAGCTCGTGCGGCTTCAGCTGTGGACGTGGGCCGAACGTCTCGGGGTGACGGATGCGCAGGTGCGCCTGACGCTACGTTTCAGGGGGCCGGGTGGCTTCTCAGAGACCACGCAGGTCTGCCAACCGCGGCAGACTGTCCTGCCGGCGATGACGCCTGCCTGGGCGACGAGCCTTGAATATGAAATCGCCTTTCTCGGCGGGGCTTTCATCCAAGAGGCCACCGTGCAGCTCATCGACCTTCCCGCTCCTCAGGCCCGCTGATGCTTAAGCGCGCATTCGATATCGGCTTCTCGGCCTGTTGGCTGATCGGCTTCGCGCCGCTCCTGCTGGTCGTCGCGATCCTCGTGCGCCTCAAGCTCGGCTCGCCCGTCCTATTCATCCAGGAACGCCCTGGCTACCTCGGACGACCATTCCGCATGGTCAAGTTCCGCACCATGACCGATGAGCGTGGTCCGGACGGCGAGCTACTGCCAGACTCCGTGCGCCTCACGTCCTTCGGCAAGTTACTCCGCTCCACCACCCTCGACGAATTCCCCGAGATGTGGAACGTCCTCGTTGGCGAGATGAGCGTCATCGGCCCGCGCCCACTCCTCATGCGCTATCTGTCGCGCTATAGCCCCTTCCAGGCACGCCGCATGGAAGTGAAGCCCGGCGTCACCGGCTGGGCGCAGGTCAACGGCCGCAATTCCCTCAGCTGGGACGAAAAGTTCGCCCTCGATGTCTGGTATGTCGACCACCGCACCTTCTGGCTCGATATGAAGATCGTCGTCATGACCTTCTTCAAGGTCTTCGCCCGTACCGGCATCAATTCGGACAAGGCCGCGACGATGGAGGAGTTTCGAGGCGAGGAGAAACGGTAATTAGCTGGCCCGTTGACAAGTTGACACGTTGACAAGGGATACAGACGAAGAGGTCGGAGCTAGTTGGCACGCTGGCAAGTTGACATGTTGACAAGGAAAACATCCAGGGGCGCACCTCAGTTCCGAATAGCTTAAAGTCATCAGCGAAGTTTTCGTGAATGCTAAGTCATCTTCCAGATAATCAGGAGATGGAATCGCCACAGTCTAGGCCGCAAAATAACGCCCCTTTTACGTTCCGTGATCTTTCGGTCTGGAAACAGTCCCGAGGCCTGGCCTCAGATATTTATAGGTTGGTAAGTACGCCTAGGCTGCGAGGCCACTATGCGTTCTGCGATCAACTTGGCCGGGCGGCTTTGTCTGTGCCTTCCAATATCGCGGAAGGTGACGAGCGGGGTACGAACAAAGAGTCCCTGCGCTTTCTATTCATTGCCAGGGGTTCGCTGAGCGAACTGGAGACACAGTTATGGATCGGCCATGACCTCGGCTGGATCGAGCCGGAGGATTACCGGAAGCTTTCCGAAAGAATGGGAAATGTGACTCGGTTACTGGGAGGGCTCATCCGTATGCGCCAAAAGCGACTAAAGGCATCCGAGTCCTAAAGCCCTTGCGCTTGGTTCCCTTGCTAACTTCCCAGCTGCCCAGCCCTGCTCGTTGCCTCCCTTGCCAACGTGTCAACTTGTCAACTTGCCAGCTAACTTCGCCTTCTTCACTCCGAGCTTCTTCAGCGAGGGGTCTCTGGCTAACGGCAGCTCCACCGGCGCTCCACCGGCTTGCGCCGACTGATACAGCGCGAGGATGAGCTCCACGGCCTTACGGCCTTCGGCGCCGTTGACGGCGGGCTGCTTGCCGGCGCGGATGGCGGCGATGGCTTCTTCCAGATTGGAGCGATGCCAGGCATGGCCGATTGCCTTCGGGTCGTTAGCGCCGGCGCCGCCGCCTTCGGTGGCCGGGGCGAGGACCGCGGCGTCGGAGGGTAGGGGCTTTTCGAATTCGAATGCGGTCAGCTTGTCGTCGCGCAAGACGGCGGCGCCGGTCGTGCCGTGGATGCGGATCTCGGCGGGGAAGCCCGTGCTGGACCAGCACGCCGTCGAGCTGGCGAGCGTGGCGCGGCAGCCGTTGGCGAACTCGATCCAGCCCGCGGCGATATCCTCGACCTCGATGCCGTCATGGGCGACGAGGCCGGCGGTGGCGGAGACGCGCTTGGGCGCGCCGAGGAACCAGAGGAGAAGGTCGATGGTGTGGATTCCTTGGTTCATCACGGCGCCGCCGCCATCGAGGGCAAACGTGCCGCGCCAGGCCGCGGAGTCATAATAGGCCTGCGTGCGCCACCACGGGATGAGCGCGCCGGCGAGGGTGAGCTTACCGAAGCGACCCGCGTCGAGCGCCGCCTTGAGCGCGACCGCGCCGGAACCGAAGCGACGCGGCAGAATGCCGGCGACCGTCACGCCGGCCTTGGCGCAGGCGGCGGTGAGTTCATCACAGCGGGCGAGGGTGACCTCGAGCGGCTTCTCGACCACGACGTGCTTGCCGGCCTGGGCGCAAGCGAGGGCCGGGCCGAGGTGGTCGCCGCTGGGCGTGCAGAGGCAGACGATATCGACGTTCGGATTCGCGAGCAGGGCTTCCGGGGTCTCGGCAAAAACGATGCCATGTTTGGCGGCGAAGTCGAGTCCCTTGGCCGGAGAACGATTATAGGCGGCGACGAGCTTCACGCCGGCGATCTCGGCGAGCGCCTTCGCATGGAACTCGGCGATCATGCCGGTTCCCCAGATACCAAAACCAAGCGGCCGTTGGGACATGGGCGGAGTTAGGGGACAAGTGTGCACGGGGGCAAGGGGACATGAATAGAGGCCCGGAGGCCCAGAGGCTCAGTTGACCAGACAACTCGATTCGGGAATCTAGTTCCGTGGCTTAGTCCGATGCCACAGGGCTATGGCTTGAAAGCCGTTTCTGCTCTGGGCCTCTGAGCCTCTGGGCCTCCGGACCTCTAGTAGTACCGAAGGCTTTTTTCTGGCTTAAAACCCTCCTTTCCCCGAAATTACACACCACTGCTTATGCGTATTCTGGTCACCGGCGGCGCGGGCTTCATCGGGTCGAATCTGACCCGACTTCTGGTCGCGGGCGGACATGCCGTCACGGTCGTCGATAAGCTCACCTACGCCGGCAACATTTCCTCCCTCGCTTCGCTCCAGGGCAAGCCGGGCTTCACGTTCGTCCAGGCTGACATCTGCGATGCCGAGGCCATGCGCCGGACCTTCGCTTCCGCCCAGCCGGAGGCGGTCATGCACCTGGCTGCCGAATCTCACGTCGACCGCTCGATTGATGGCCCGGGAGAGTTCATCGCGACCAACGTCACGGGCACTTTCCAGCTCCTCCAGGCCGCCCTCGGCCATTGGCGTGCCCTTTCAGGAGCGGCCAAGGATAAGTTTCGTTTTCTACACGTTTCGACAGATGAGGTCTTCGGCTCCCTTGGCCCGACCGACCCGGCCTTCAACGAGTCGACCCCTTACGACCCGCATTCCCCGTATAGCGCCAGCAAGGCCTCGAGCGACCACCTCGCCCGCGCCTGGATGGATACCTACGGCCTGCCGGTCGTGGTGACCAATTGCTCGAACAATTACGGCCCCTATCAGTTCCCGGAGAAGCTCATCCCGGTCGTCATCCTGAAGTGCCTGCGCGGAGAGGCCATCCCGGTCTACGGCAAGGGCGAGAACATCCGCGACTGGCTGTACGTCGACGACCACGCCCGTGCGCTCCTCGCCGCGGTCGAGAAGGGTCGCCCGGGCCGCACCTACTGCATCGGCGGCGACAACGAGCGTCGGAACATCGACGTGGTGAAGCTGCTCTGCTCGCTGCTCGACGAGTTCCGTCCGCGCGCTGACGGCAAGCCACACGACTCCGCGATCACCTACGTCACCGACCGCCCGGGCCATGACCTGCGCTACGCCATCGACGCGCGCCGCGCCCGCGCTGAACTCGGCTGGGCTCCGCAGGAGGATTTCCAGAGCGGCTTCCGTAAGACCGTCCGCTGGTATCTCGATAACCCCGCTTGGATCCAAGGCATCCTCGACGGCTCCTATCGCCTCGAGCGGCTGGGCAAAATCTGACTCTCATGAAAGGCATCATCCTCGCCGGCGGCTCCGGCACTCGCCTGCACCCTCTGACTCAGGTCATGAGCAAGCAGCTCCTGCCGGTGTACGACAAGCCGATGATCTACTACCCGCTCTCCGTGCTGATGTTGGCGGGCATCCGGGAAATCCTGATTATCTCCACCCCCCAGGACCTGCCGCGCTTCCGCGAGGTACTCGGCGACGGTTCGCGCATCGGCTGCCGCTTCGACTATGTCGAGCAGGCCGTCCCGAACGGCCTCGCCCAGGCCTTCGTGCTCGGCGAGAAGTTCATCGGCTCCGACGACGTCTGCCTCGTCCTCGGCGACAATATCTTCTACTCCGCCGGCTTCGGCGAACTCCTCAAGTCCTGCCGGAATCCGGAGGGCGGCACCGTCTTCGCCTACCACGTCGCCGACCCCGAACGTTTCGGCGTGGTCGAGTTCGACGCCGCGGGGAAGGCGGTCTCCATCGAAGAGAAGCCCAAGGCGCCCAAGTCCAGCTTCGCCGTCCCTGGCCTCTACTTTTACGACAACTCCGTCGTCGGCATCGCCAAGGCGCTCAAGCCCTCGGCCCGCGGCGAATACGAGATCACCGACGTCAACCGCGAGTACCTCCGCCAGGGCAAGCTGAGCGTCAAGGTTCTGCCACGCGGCACCGCCTGGCTCGACACCGGAACCTTCGATTCGCTCCTCCAGGCTTCGCAGTTCGTGCAGATCGTCGAAGCCCGCCAAGGCTTCAAGATCGGCTGCATCGAAGAGATCGCCTGGCGCCGCGGCTACATCGACGACGCCCAGCTGCTCAAGCTCGCCGAGCCTATCGCCAAGTCCGGCTATGGCGTCTATCTCAAAGCGCTTTTGGCGCATAAGGTCTGATGACGCTTATCGCTCCGCTGACCTCGCTGCGATTCTTTGCGGCGTTCTGGGTGCTGCTGTTCCATCTGAGGATCCACCTCGCCGGGCTGCAGCCAATACTCCTCGAGCGGATTCTGCTGGCTGGCCCGCTGGCAATGACGTTCTTCTTCGTGCTCTCCGGATTCATCCTGGTGGTCGCAAGCCAAGGAAAAGAGCCTTGGCAAGATATGGCGGGCTATGCGTGGCGACGTTTCGCCCGCATCTACCCCATCTACCTGGCATACCTGATCCTATTTTGTGTTGTTATCGGCTTCGCCGGAAATCTCGGTGGCAAGCCTCTACGCGCCGCCGCGTTCCTCGGCTTCGCCGACCTGACCCTGACCAACGCATGGTTTCCGCAAGCCTTCCTCGGTGGGTTTGGCCGTGACGGCTCGTGGTCCCTTTCAGCGGAAGTCTTTTTCTACGCGCTCTTCCCTTTCCTGCTATTGCATGCCCGGCAAATGAGCGACCGGGCTTTAATTCTGGCCGTGCGATGGTCTGTCGCCTTTGCCGTATTCGGCGCATTGGCGGGCAAATATCTTCCTCCCCAAGGATCCGTCGCCGAGACCGTCTACTATTCGCTGCCGATCTTCCGATTGCCTGAATTCGCCGCCGGCGTCTTTTACGCGGTCTGGGTTCTGCGAGATCACGCGCGCCTACCTTCCGGTCGCAAGCTTGCGATACTTGCCGCCGCGTTCTTCGTTTATGTGTGCGTTGCCGCACATGCCTTACCTTATGTCGGAGGCGATTTTATCCTGGTCCCATTCCTCCTTTGCCTATTCGCTTATTTCATGAGGGCGGAAGCTGGCTGGGCGTCCCGACTGCTTTCCTCCCGTCCAATGGTCTTCCTCGGCGAGATCAGCTTCGGGCTCTATCTCATGCAGATCTTTACGATCAATCTGTATCTCCAACCGGGCCGCGGTCGCGACTGGATGGGTGGTATCGTCGGCTGCCTCGCTATGACGTTGGCACTGGCGGCGGCCGCACACTTGCTTATCGAGAAGCCGATGCGAACCTGGTTGCTCTCTAAAAGAGGCGAGGCCCGATGAGCCAGTCGCTCGTCCAGCTTGTCGATATCCCGCAGCGCGGCGACGCCCGCGGTCAGCTCTCCGTCGCCGAACTCGGTGGCGTGCTCCCGTTTCCGGTCCGCCGCGTCTACTGGATTCATGGCACGAAGTCCGGCGTCAGCCGCGGCTTCCACGCCCATAAGCAGCTCCGCCAGCTCTGCGTCTGCGTCGCCGGCTCCGTGCGCATGAGCCTGTTCGACGGCCGTAGAGTAGAGAGCGTCATTCTCGATTCTTCCGCCAAGGGCCTCCTGGTCGGCCCGGGCCTCTGGCGAGAGATGCACGACTTCTCCCCCGACTGCGTGCTCATGGTCTTCGCCGATGCCGAGTATGACGAGGTCGACTACATCCGCGACCGAGACCAATTCATACGTCATGTTGCCGGCTAAGAGACACGGCTCAGCTATTACGTCCTTTCTGGATGGTCGGCTGGCCGACGTTACCCGGCTCCGGCTCGCGACAGAAGCCGACGCCGCCTTCCTGCTTGGCCTCCGGCTGGACCCTTCGCGTAACCAGAATATTTCAGCGACCAGCGCTCATCTAGACGCCCAGGTCGCTTGGATGCGCAGTTATGCCGATCGATGCGCCGCGGGCTTGGAGGCCTATTTCATCATTGAGGTCGCGGGCGAGGCGCAGGGCTCGTTGCGGCTCTACGACTACCTTCCCGAACGAGATTCATTTTGCTGGGGCAGCTGGATCATCCGTCCGGGCGCGCCGGCGGCGACCGCTTACCAGTCTGCGATCATCGCATACGACTTGGCTTTCGGGGTGCTTCACTTCGCGCGCGCCCATTTTGATGTCCGCCAGGCCAACGTCAGCGTCTGGAAGTTCCACGAGAAGATGGGGGCCAAGTTGGTCCGGGAAGATGCGCTCGACCGCTTCTATGAATACGCGGCCGAAGATTATCGCCAAGCCCGGGTGCGGCTCCTGAAATTCACCCAGAACAGAGATTTCCGATGAACGTCCCTTTCCTAGACCTCAAGTCCATCAACGCCCGGCACGCCGCCGAACTGAAGGCCGCTGCGGCCCGCGTCATCGACTCGGGCTGGTATGTCCTCGGCGAAGAAGTGAAGGCCTTCGAGTCTGAGTTCGCGGCTTGGGTCGGCTCGCCCCACTGCGTCGGCACTTCCGACGGGCTCTCCGCCTTGATCCTCGCCCTGCGTGGCTGGAAAGAACTCGGCGTGCTCAAGGACGGCGACGGCGTCGCGGTTCCGGCCAACACGTACATCGCTTCAATCCTCGCGATCACCGAGAACCGCCTGCGCCCTGTGCTCATCGAGCCGGACGAAGACACCTTCAACCTCGGAGCCGTGAAGCTCGCTGCCGCGCTCACGCCAGACGTGAAGGCGGTCCTGGCGGTCCATCTCTACGGTCAACTCGCTGACGTGCCGGCGATCGCGCAGCTCTGCCGCGAGCGAGGTCTGCTCCTGCTCGAAGATGCCGCCCAGTCCCACGGCGCGCATATCGGCGGCGTCAAGGCCGGCGCCTGGGGCGATGCGGCGGCCTTCAGTTTCTACCCCGGTAAGAACCTCGGCGCGCTCGGCGACGCCGGTGCTCTCACCTGTAAGGACGCGAAGCTCGTCGACAAGGTCCGCGCGCTCCGCAATTACGGCTCGCACGAGAAATACAAGAACCTCGTCCAAGGCCCCAACGACCGCCTCGACGAATTGCAGGCCGCCTTGCTCCGCGTGAAGCTGAAGCATATCGACGCCGACAACGCCCGCCGCCGCGAGATCGCCCAGCGTTATCGTCGCGAGATCAAGAGCCCCGCCGTGCGCCTGCCTTCCGTCCGCGACGGCGAGGATTCGCACGTCTGGCACCTCTTCGTCGTCCGCGTCGCCGATCGCGCGGCCTTCCAGCAGCGCCTGCTCGACCGTGGCATCCACACCGCCATCCATTACCCCATCGCCCCCCACCATCAGCAGGCCTATGCGCAGTCGCTCGGCCACCTGAAATTGCCGCTGACCGAAGCGCTGCACCGTGAAGTCGTCTCACTGCCTGTCAGCCCCGTGATGACCGACGAGCAGGTGGCGTATGTCATCTCGGCGGTGAATGCGTAACGGATAGTTGATCCGTTGTTCAGTTGGCCGGAGGGCCAGATATTCGCGCCAACGAGAGGCTTAGTTGACCAGAGGCCCGGAGGTTGAGGCAGGGTAACCACCACGTGCTGTCCTAGCGGCATGTTCTCTCGGGGAGGACGCGATGGTGATCACGTCCCTATCCATTTAAGGTGTTAGCGGTTGGGAACACATCGATGCAGCTATGTCATGACGCGGTCACGACCCTACCTCGATGCAACTCTGGTCAACTCGCGTTGCCTCGTTCTGATCAACCGAGCCTCTGGGCCTCCGGGCCTCTTCAATCAGCCCCTCGCCGCATCCCACAACCCATACCCGAAACGACAGATTTCTTTCTTGGCGCGGGAGAGGAATAGTTTGATCGATTTACCCAGCGGACGGCGCTCCTTCTTATCCTGATAGCCAATGGTGCTGGTCGTGTGCGCGACGGGGGCGAGGATGACCGGCATCGGTCGGATGCCGCGCGTCCGCAGGCCGGTCTCCCATGGACGGTCAAGCGCGTGGTCGACCTGTTCGGTGATCGGCCGCATCGACCTGAGCAAGGTCTCGGCGGCGCGACGGTTGACGACGTACGCGGCGGAGGAAGTGGTGCGGGTCAGGTGCACGACGAGCTTGTGGCCAGCGGCGAGGGCGCGTTTCCGGACCGGCAGGCCGGCATGGAAGTTGAAGAGCTTCACGAGGTCCCAGTCATCTTTCTCCGTCAGCGAACGGAGGACTTCGGCGCAGGCGGGCAGGACTTCGACGTCGTCCTCGAGGATCACGCACCACGGGGCGTCGGTCCGCAGGAAAGTTTCCATGGCCTTGAGGTGGCTCAGGGTGCACCCGATCTCGCCGGCCCGCGGCATATCCAGGCGGTTGCGCCAGGCGTAGGTTCGTAGGTCGACGAGCTTCTCCCATTCGGGCACATCCTTTCCCATGACGGCGGGTAGGCGTTCAAAAGGCAGTCCCAGCGTGTCGAGATTGGCGCGGATCGAGGCCATCCGTTCGGCGTCGCGGTCGAGGTTGATCACGTAGATGAGCGGGGCCATCGGCGTCCGGGATATTTGCCCGACGGCCCGACCTTTCAACCAGATTGGGTACCGTTGCTTTAGGTTCGTCAGTCTGCCGAGGGTCCGTTATCCCCGAGGCCAAGGATGAAGATTCTGCACCTGTCCAAGATGGATGCCGGCGGCGGGGCTGCCGATGGCTTCGTGCGGATTCATCAGGCCCTCCTGAGCCGAGGGGTGGACTCGGTCGCCTATGTCCTGAAGCGTAAGCGGCACGACGTCCCGATGGTAGCGGCGAAGGGCCTGCTCAATCCGTGGCAGAAGCTGGCCTGGGGTCTGGGCCGGGCCTTCGCCAAGCTGAAGCGTTTCGGCGTCAAGCCGGTCGGGGTCTATGATTTCGACGCGGAAGCAAACTTCCCGGCTGAGCCGATCATCCGCCATGCCCGCGCCCATGCCGAGAAATGGGACCTCGTCCTCGTCCATTGGTCCGGCGGCTTCGTCCGCCCGGAGTCCATCCGGGAAATCGCCGAAGCCCTCGGCGCCCGCGTCGCATTGTGGCAGGTCGACATGGCGCACGCCACGGGCGGCTGCCACTCCAACCTAGGCTGCCAGAGGTATCGGACCGGTTGCGGCGCCTGCCCGCTGCTCTCGTCCACGGATCCGCAGGACGTCTCAGCCGTCCAGGCTGAGCGTCGCGCTCGTCTCTGGAAGGAACTCGGCGCCGTGGTGCTGGCGCCCAGCGGCTGGTCCGCTCGCCAGGCAAAGGAGAGCTTCACCTTAGGCGGTCTCGAACTTCGCACCTTCCCGATCCCGCTCGATCTCGCGGTGCTCCGTCCGGCCGACATGCGCTCCGCCCGCCAAGCGCTGGGCCTGCCGATGGAAGGCCGGATCGTACTCGTCCGCGCGCTCGACCCGGGGCTGGTCTATAAGGGCTTCGGCCTGTTCCTCGACGCGCTTAAGCAGCTCGACGCCCAAGGCGTGGCCTTGCACGTCGCCGTGATCGGCGACCGCGGTCTCGTCCCCGGCGGCTTCCGCCACGTGAGCTTCACCGAACTCGGCCCGCAGCGCGGCGACGCCGCCTTGGCCCGCGCCTACCAGGCGACCGATTTCTTCGTGAGCCCCTCGACCAACGAGACCGGCCCGATGATGGCGGGAGAGGCCATGGCTTGTGGCCGTCCGCTCATCGCGTACCCGATTGGTATCGCGCCAGACCTCGTCGACCAAGACCGCAACGGCACGCTCGTCGAGCCGGTCGGCGACGTCGCCGCTCTCGCCGCGGCAATCCGCGCCTACGCCGAGATGCCCGCGGCCGAGCTCGCCGCGCGTCAGCAGGCCGCCGCCGATTCCGCTGGGCGAATCTTCGCAGCGAGTTACTTTGCGGAACAGGTCCAAGCCGCCCAGCGCCGATGAGATACGTCTCCGTCTATTACCGCGACTACGCGGATAATTCCCTCTTCACGCCGGGCGCGGGCGAGAACAACGGCGAATTCTATCTGCCGTATGCCAAGTTACGGGAGCGTTTCCTCGCCTCGGGCATCGAGCTCAACACCCCCGACGTCAACGCGGGCCGCGTGGTCGAGTTCGAACTCCATATCAATTGCCGCCGCCAAGATCCGGCCGCCCGGGCCTACGTCTACCTCTACGAGAACCCGCTGATCCGGCCGCTCAACCGCGACCGCTCGGCGCTGGCGCGATATGCGAAGTGGTTCGCTTGGGATGGCGCGCTGCGCGACGACCCGCGCACGGTGAGCCTGCTTTACCCGAACCGCTTCGAGACCGGCCCGTGGAACGGCCCGGAGCAGCGCCCGCTCTTCTGCGTGCTCGTGGCCTCCAACAAGGCCCTCACGGTCGTCGACCCACGCGACCAATACCAGGCCCGCGTACGTATCCTTAATTGGTATGAGCGCCACGCTCCGACCGACTTCCACCTCTACGGCCGCGGCTGGGACCGCCCCGCCGCGTTGCCCGGCCGCTGGGGCCGCGTCCGCAATCAGCTGCGCAAGCTCCTGGGCCGCTTCCTCCCCGCGAAGTCCCCTTACGCCACGTGGCGGGGGCCGGTCGACGACAAGATCGAGCTGCTCACCCGCGCTCGCTTCTGCCTCGCGCATGAGAACTGCCGCGACCTTGAAGGCTACGTGACCGAGAAGCTCTTCGATTGCTTCCGCGCCGGCTGCGTCCCGGTCTACGTCGGCCCGCAGGAGATCGCCGACCTCGTGCCGACGGATTGCTTCATCGATGGCCGCGCCTACGCGACCCCGGCAGAACTCGACGCGCACCTGCGCACGATCGACGACACGGCCTACCGCGGCACCCAGGAGCGCATCCGCGCGTACCTGCTCTCGGAACGCGCGAAGCCCTTCTCCCAGGACCACTTCGCGGATGTCATCACCCGCGAAATCCTCGCCGACCTCCCCGCCGCCCGATGAGCCTGCCGACCATCAGCGTGGTATTCCTCGCCTACAAGCAGGAGGCCTATGTGCGGGAGGCCTTGCGCGCGGTGCTGACCCAAGACCTGCCGGACTACGAAATCATCATCGGCGATGACGCTTCGCCGGATCGTACCCGCGCGCTCATCGAGGCGGAGCTCGCCGCCTACCGCGGCCGCGCGCGTATCGTGCTGCTTCCGCCCGCCCCGAACGTCGGCGTCATCCGCAACTTCAACCGCTGCGTCGCCGCCTCCACCGGCGATATCCTCGTGGCCGCCGCCGGGGATGACGTCAGCCACCCGACGCGTCTGCGCCGCATCGCCGAATTCTTCCGCGCCCATCCGGCTTGCTTCGCCCACTATTCCAACGCCCGCGTCGTCGACGCGGCGGGCGGGGTGCTGCGCCCCAACTGGTATCACCATCAGGGTGTCCTGATCCGGCAGTTCGATCCGCGAGGTTTCCATCTCTACCAAGGCGTCCAGTTCTGCGGCGCGACCGGCAGCTACCGCGGCGACGTCTTCCGGAAGTTCCCGCCCATGCCTGGCACGACCGGCGGCGAAGACGGGCCGGCGATCTTGCGCGCGCTCCTGCTCGGCTCCGCCGCTCTCGACGACGAAATCCTCCTGGATTGGCGCTGGCACGGGGCGAACATGTCCCACGGCAGCAAGCCCAAGGGCCTTGGTTGGCGCGACAAGCTCCGCCGCGCGGCCGCCTGGCCGGCCGGACAGAAGGTCCATCGCCGTGGCTATCGGGCCGACCTCGCCCACGCCGAACGCGAAGGCCTCGCCGCGCCGGCAGTCATCGCGCGCTTCCGTCAGCTCGTCGATGACGTCCATGCGCAGGCCTCGGTGAAGTTCCACTGCACCCATCCGAACGCCCGCTGGAAGGCCATCGGCCAAGCCATCGGGTATTTCTGGCGGGTCTCGCCGCGCGCCCACGTGTGGAAGCTCCGCTTTCTCGCCAAGACGATCGGCAAGAAGCTACTCCCGGGCCCGCTCCGGGCGGTCGCACTTTTCAACTTCTCGAAGTTCTAAGCCCGCGGGCCGTACTTGCGCTGCGGAGCCTGGGTCGGCGCGACGGGCTCGATCTGCACGCCGGCGCAGGCCGGGTGGCGGCCGAACGCGCCGTACGTTTCATTGTCGAAGCGCGTGGTCATGCCGCGGGCAGCCTCGGCCACAAGCACGCGTCCGTCCGGCTGGATGAAGCCGACCTGGACGATCGTCGTCCCATCCACCTTGCGGGTGTGCGCCACGATCTTCTCGAGGAAGTCGCCGGCGTCAGGGCCCGGCTTGAGCGCAAAGAGGATCTTCTTGATGAGGCCAGGGGCGCGACGCAGCGTGCTGACGGTGTGCGCGCTGAGGGACCATTCGCCGCGTTCTTCGCGCCAGTTGAGGCGGGCGTCAACGATCACGTGCGAGCCGTCCATGAGCAGGGGCAGTTCGCCGTCCTTGAGCTGCGCCGCGGCGTCATAGGCGTCCGAGAACATCATCACGGGAATCGTCACCGAGCGGGAGGCGACGGTGAAGAGCGCCCAGGGGCGGTTATCTTTCTTGGAGATCTTCTTCTCGAGGGCACCGACGATACCGCAGACGCGGACGGTGTGGCGTTGCTGCTTGTCGAGTTCGATACGGTCCGGGGTGACGGTCAGGGTGGCGATGGCTTCGTCGAGGCCATGGTACTCGGCGAGCGGGTGGCCGCTGAGGTAGAAGCCGAGGAGGGCCTTCTCGCTGTTGAGCATCTCGAGCTTGGGCATCTTCTCCGACTTGCGGAGGACGAGGTCAGTCGGACGAGCGGCGCCGGCGTCCTCAGCCCCGAGCATGTCGAAGAGCGAACCCTGGCCGCTGGCCCGTTCCTTGCGCTCGCCGGCGAAGTGACGGCGGACGGATTCGATGGAGTCGACGAGGTGACGGCGGTCTTCGCCGGTGAAGTCGAAGGCACCGGCGCGGACGAGGCAGTCCAGCGTGCGGGAATTGAGGTCGAACTCGCCCAGGCGTCCGACGAAGTCGCCGAAGTCCTTGTAAGGGCCATTCTTCTCGCGCTCGGCGACGATGTTGCGCGCGGCCTGTTCGCCGACGCCTTTAATCGCGCCGAGGCCGAAGCGGATGGCGTTATCCTTGATGACGGGCGTGAAGTCGGTGTCGGACTGGTTCACGTCAGGTCCGAGGGCCTTCATGCCGAGGGCTTCGACCTCGCCCATGAATTCGGCGAGCTTGTCGGCGTTGCCCTGTTCGGACGTGAGCACCGCGGCCATGAACTCGACTGGGTAGTTCGCCTTCAGGTAGGCGGTGCGATACGAGAGGATGGCGTAGGCGGCGGAGTGCGACTTATTGAAGCCGTACTCGGCGAACTTCTCCAGCGTGGCGAAGATCTCCTCGGCCTTCTTCTTGTCGATATTGTTGGTCGTCTTGGCGCCCTCGACGAAGATCGAGCGCTGCTGCTCCATCTCCTCGCGGATCTTCTTGCCCATCGCGCGGCGGAGCATGTCGGCGCCGCCAAGGGTGTAGCCGGCGACGACGCGGGCGGCTTCCATCACCTGTTCCTGGTAGACCAGGATACCATAGGTCTCCTTGGCGACCTTCTCGAGGAGCGGGTGCGCGTACTTGACGAAGGTGGGGTCGTCCTTGCCCTTGATGTAGTCCGGGATGAACTGCATCGGGCCCGGGCGATAGAGCGCGATGAGCGCCACGATCTCGTCGATCTGCGTGATGTTGAACTTGCGGCAGAGCGACTGCATGCCGCCGGATTCAAGCTGGAATACGCCGATGGTCTTCGCCTCGTTCAGCAGGGCGAAAGTCTTGGTATCCTCGAAGCCGACCTTCTCGATATTGAAGTCAGGCTGCTTGCGGTGCTTGCGGACGAGGTTCTGGGCGTCGTCGATGATCGTGAGCGTCTTGAGGCCCAGGAAGTCCATCTTCAGCAGGCCGAGCTTCTCGACCGGGTCCTTGGCGTATTGCGTCGTCAGGTCGCCCTCCTGCATCGTCACGGGGATGATGTCGGTGAGCGGCCGGTCGGCGATGATCATCCCGCATGCGTGCTTGCCGGAATTGCGCACCATGCCCTCGATGACGCGGCCGGTCTCGATGATGCTCGCGGCCTGGGGATTGATGGCGACCTCCTCGCGCAGCTCGTTGGACTTCTTGAGCGCGTCCTCGAGCGAGATGTTGATGTCGTCGGGGACGAGCTTGGCGAGGCGGTTGGTCTCGATGAACGGCAGGTCGCGGATGCGGGCGAGGTCGCGGACGACCATCTTGGCGCCGAACGTGCCGAAGGTGATGATGTTGGCGACGCGGTCTTCGCCGTACTTCTTGCGCACGTAGCCGACGACCTGGTCGCGGCGACGCATGCAGAAGTCGATGTCGAAGTCGGGCGCGGAGACGCGCTCAGGATTCAGGAAGCGTTCGAAGAGCAGGCCGAAGCGGATTGGGTCGATGTCGGTAATCTTGAGGCAGTACGCCACGATCGAGCCGGCGCCCGAGCCTCGTCCCGGGCCGACGGGGATGTCATGGCGACGCGACCAGTCGATGAAGTCCCAGACGATGAGGAAGTAGTCGACGAAGCCCGTGCCGGCGATGACGCCCATCTCGTAGTCGACGCGGCGGCAGAGCTCAGCGGGGCTGGTCTTGCCGGGGCCGGGGATCTTCTCATCCTTCCAGGCCTTTGCATCGTCGTAATCGACACCGTAGCGTTCCTTGAGGCCGGCCTTCACTTGTTCGAGCAGGTAGGAGCCGTTGGCTCGCATGGCCTTGCGCTTCTCGGCTTCGATGACGAAGTCGCCCGGCTTGCCCGCAGAGACCAGCAGGCCGTTCTTGAGCTGCTCATAGCCGTCGAGGATCGCATCGATCTTATCGGAGGCCTTGGGTTTCACGCCCTCGCTGAAGATGTAGACGGGGTAGTTGTTCTGGCCGACCGGCAGCTTGACGTCGCACATCTCGGCGATGGCGACGGTGTTCTTGATGGATTCAGGGACTTCGCCGAAGACGCGGAGCATCTCGGCCTCGCTCTTCAGGTAGAACTCCGTGGCGGAGTAGCGCATGCGGCGCTCATCGGCCAGGCGCGCCCCGGTCTGGATGCAGAGCATCGCGTCGTGGGCGACGGAATCGCCGGCATCGACGTAGTGCACGTCGTTGGTGGCGACCACGCGGAGCTGGAATTCGCCGGCGAGCTTGAGGAGGTCGGCGATGATGCGCTTCTGCTCCTCGAGGCCGTGGTCCATGAGCTCGATGACGAAGTTCTCGCGGCCGAAGATCTCGACGAACTTGCCGCAGGCCTTGCGGGCGGCCTCGTAGTCGCCGCGGAGCAGCGCCTGCGGGATGACGCCCTGGAGGCAGCCGGAGAAGCCGATCAGGCCGTCGGCGTGCTTGGCGAGCTGTTCGAGGTCGGTGCGGGGCTTGTAATGCAGGCCGCGGACGTGGGCGTCGGAGACGAGCTTGGTGAGGTTCTGGTAGCCTTTGAAATTCCGGGCGAGCACGCCCATGTGGAAGTACTTGTGCTCGCGGCGATCCGGCTTGTCGGTGAGCGCGTGGTCCCAGACGAGGTAGAGCTCACAGCCGAGGAGGGGCTTGAGCTTCACGTCGCCCTTGGAGCGCTGCTTGGCCTCGTTCCAGAAATCGAAGAGCCCGAAGAGGTTGCCGTGGTCGGTGATCGCCACCGCGCGCATGTTCATGTCGCACGCGCGCTCCATCAGGCGGTCGATGCGGCTGCAGCCGTCGAGCATGCTGTAGTCCGTATGCACGTGGAGGTGAACGAAGTCTCGGCTGATGGTTTCCGGGTCGGCCATGCGTGGAGGGCGATAATAGGGAGCCGTCGGAGGGCAGGGGAAGGCATTAATCCGCGAGGTTATCCGCGGACTTATGCACAGCGGCCTCGTGGGCCTAATCCGGGCCTTACTTGACCTTCACGAAGGTCCGCTTGCCGGCCTGGATCACCAGCTCGTCTGCGGGCTGCGCGACCTTCTGGGCCGGGTCGGAGACTTTGTCGTCGCCGATCTTGACCGCGCCGCCCTCGATGAGGCGACGGATCTCCTTCTTGGAGGGGAAGAGGTTCGTCGCGGCGAGCAAGTCGACGATACCGACCTCGGCCGCGCCGCCAGAGACGGCGGCCCAGGCGAACTCGGGCATGTCCGTGCGGACGCCGCCTTTGGAGAAGACGTTTTCGAACTCGGCGCGCTCCTTGGCGCCGGCGCCCGCACCGTGGAATTTGTCCGTCAGGCGCGTGGCGAGCTGCTTCTTGGCTTCCATCGGGTGGCCGGCCTTGAGCGCGGCGAGTTCTTCCGGCGTCGAGAGCAGCAGGAGGTCGTAGTAGACCCACATGGTGGCGTCGGGGATCGACATGATGCGTCCGAACATGTCCTTCGCGCCGTGGTTGAAGGCGATGTAGTTGCCGAGGGACTTCGACATCTTCTTCTCGCCGTCGAGGCCGACGAGCAGGGGCATGCCGAGCACCGCCTGCGGGGCCATCTTGTCCTGTTCCTGCAGGTCGCGGCCGACGAGCATGTTGAAGAGCTGGTCGCTACCGCCGATCTCGATGTCGGCCTTGAGCATGACGGAGTCGTAGCCCTGGAGGAGCGGGTAGAGGAACTCGACGATCGAGATGGGCGTGTTGGATTCGTGGCGCTTGGCGAAGTCGTCGCGCGCGAGCATCTGGGCTACCGTCATGCGGCGGCTGAGCTGAAGGGCGTCAAGGAAGGACATCTTACCGAACCACTCGCTGTTGCGGCGGACCTCGGTCTTCTTCGGGTCGAGAATCTGGTAAGCCTGCTCGAGGTAGGTCTTAGCGTTCTCCTCGATCTCTTGCTCGGAAAGCACGGGACGCGTCTCGGACTTGCCGGTGGGGTCGCCGATGCGCGTAGTGTAGTCGCCGATGATGAGAACGGCCTGGTGGCCGAGCTCCTGGAACTGGCGGAGCTTCTGGAAGACGACCATGTGGCCGAAGGTCAGGTCGGGGCGGGTAGGGTCGACGCCGAGCTTCACGCGCAGGGTCTTGCCGGCCTCGAGGCGCTTGAGGATCTCCGCCTCACCGATGAATTTCTCGGTGCGGGATTTCATGACCTTCAACTGTTCCGCGG
>Ga0209298_10000014_pt1 | contig 105224 bp, 98 predicted proteins | sample S_140806_EF_Meta_FD_187325 | JGI IMG/M metagenome (GOLD analysis project Ga0209298, IMG submission 187325) | Freshwater microbial communities from Lake Simoncouche, Canada to study carbon cycling - S_140806_EF_MetaG (SPAdes) (version 2) | ecosystem: Environmental > Aquatic > Freshwater > Lake ... | reverse complement strand
AGACGCAGGCCTGCTGTTTGAGGGGTTCCACCACCTGGCGGTAGGCGGCCTCCAGAAATCGCTTCAGCACTCCCTCGCGGCGGTTGAGGTCGTATTCGCGCTGAAGCACCTCCGGCAGGCCGCCATCGCCCCAGTCCTGGCCCTGCTGGAAATACACGATGAAGCTGCGGCCCGCAAGGCGGGTGAGCCAGGCCGCGCTCACAGCCTGCACTGCCCGACTCATCAGCAGGGCCGGCAGGTTAAGGCTGAGGGCCGAGCCCAGCAGCGCCACCCCGCCTTTGACCAGGCCGAGGCCCGCCAGGCTGCGGCCCACGGTGAGGGCAAGATCCTGGGCATGGCTGCGACTGAGATTCACCCCGTAGAGACGGCCGATCTCGATCACCATCTGGGCCTGCACCGCCGCAGTGCCGAGCAGATCGAGGCCGGGAAGGGGGGTGACCGCCAGCACCCCGGCGCCGATCCACATGTACCGATCCACGAGGCCCTCGGCATCGCGGCGACGCTGCTGATCGAGCAGCTGACGGCTGGCCTCACCCAGCTGGCGGCACTGCAGCAGCAGATTGTCGGCGATTAGTTCCTCCCCATCGGCATGGAGCACCGCCGCGATGCGGCGCAGTAGGGGCTCCACCTCGGGTTCGGGTTGGAGGGGCCTGCCGCCTGGCATGGGCACGCTCTGGGGGGCGGCGCTGGCGGGAATGACGTCCTCGGCGCTGATCCGCTTGCCGCAGCGCTGGCGCAGCAACTCCAGCAGCCGTTCCTCCTCCCGTTCGCCGCGAAGATCGCATTTATTGAGCACCAGCAACAGCCGTTTGCCGAGACTCGCCAGGGTGTCGAACACCGCCAGTTCACTGGCCCGCAGGTCACCATCCACCACGAGCAGCAGCAGGTCGGCCCGGGATGCCTGACGCCTGGCCAACTCCTCACGCCGCTGGCCCTCCGCGCCAGATTCGAGGATGCCGGGGGTGTCTTCCAGGATCACCGCCCGCTCCAGCCCCCGCAGCCGCAGGCGGTAGCGGTCGGAGGAGGAGCTGGTGGTGGACCCCATCGGGGCCCCCACACTCCCCACAAGCTCCTGCAGCAGAGCCCGGATGAGGGAGGTCTTGCCCACTGATCCGCCGCCGAAGACCACGATCCGCAGATCACCGCGCTCCAGCTCGGTCTGCATGCGGATCCGCTCCTGCTGCAGCGCCTCCCGCTCCACCGCATCGCGCACCCGTTCGAGGGTGCGGTCGATGGCGTCGAGATTGCGTTCCGCCGCCTCCCGACGGCTGGCGGGCCGCTCCAGGTTCAGCGGGGCCTCACCGCGACGGCCCGGACCGCTGCCTTTCCCCTGGCGCAGGGCCTGGAGCCAGGGCAGGCCGACCTGGGCCAGGGCCAGACCGATGGCGGCGAGCACGAGCAACACCAGCGGACCGATCAGCCAGCCGGGGAGCCAGTAGCTGAGTTGCCAGAGCAGCTGATTGAAGGCCTGCAGCACCACGGCGGCCACGACCAGCAGCAACAAGGCCAGCGCAATCCAGAGCCAGAGGCGCTTGGGGAGCATCAGGGGGAGGCCACCGAGGAGCGCACGATCCGGCCCCAGAGCTCAGCGGCTAGGTGGCTGGTGGAGCGGCTGGGCGTGTTGTCGTCGTTGCCCAGCCACACCCCCATCACCCAGTGGCGATCAGGCACGGCGCCCACGAAGAGGAGATCACGGCCGTCGTTGGTGGTGCCCGTCTTCCCCCACACCCCACCGCTCACCCAGGCGGCCGTTCCGGTGCCCCCGTTCACCACGCCCCGCAGCAACTCCTGCATCAGCTTCGCCGTGGCTGGGGCCATAGCCCGGCGCCCGGCCGCGCCGGCCACGCCGCCGGGCGCGACCTTGCCGGGTTCGGCCTTGCCGGGTTCGACCTTCCCATCCCTGGAGCGGGCTCCCTTGGGGGGCGGTGCGGTCTTCGGCACGCTGCGGCACCCCTTCTCCTCCGTCCCGGCCGGGCAGGCTTCGGCGTCGGTGAGATGGCGGATGGTGCTCGGGGCGTGCCACAGGCCGTTGTCGGCCACCGCCGCATAGGCGGCGCTGAGTTCCAGCAGGGTCACCTCGCTCTGGCCCAAGGCCAGGCCCGGCACGGGATCAAGCGGTGTGCTGAAGCCCAGGTCCCGGGCCTTGTGAACCACCGCGTCGAGGCCCACCCGCCGGGCCAGCCGCAGGGCGGCGGTGTTGCTGCTGATCGCCAGGGCCTGCCGCAGGCTGACCGTGCCGCGGCAGCCGCTCTCGAAGACCTGGCCCTGCCAGGTGAGGGGCCCGCAGTTCACCCCATCGCCGGGCCTGGCCCCCCGTTCGATCGCCGCCGTGTAGGGCACCAGCTTGAAGGTGCTCCCCGGCTGACGCAGGGCCATCGAGGCCCGGTTGAACTGGCTCTGGCGGTAGTCGCGGCCTCCCACGATCGCCAGGATGCCGCCGTTGCGGCTGTCGAGAACCACCACCGACCCCTCCGACACGCCGAGGGAGCGACTGGCCTCGATGTGTTCCCGCAGCAACCGCTCGATCAGCTCCTGCAGGGCCGGATCCAGGTGGGTGTCCACCAGGTAGTTCCCCTCCGCTGCCACATCCGCCCCCACCAGCGCATCGAGGTCCCGCCGGACCTGGTCGCTGTAGAAGGGCATGGCCCGGCGTTCATTGCCCCGGCAGGCATCCACGCTCAGGCGGATCGGAAGGCGGCGGGCGCGGCGGCCCTGATCGGCGGAGATGCGGCCGGTATCCACCATTTTGTGAAGCACGGCGTTGCGGGCATCCAGGGCATCCTGGGGGCGGCTGCAGGGATCGTGGCCATAGGGAGAGGAGAGCAGACCCACCAGAAGGGCCGCCTCCTCCAAGGCCAGAGTCCCGGCCGGCTTGGCGAACAGTCGGCGGGAGGCATCTTCAAAGCCCCATCCCGCGCCAAGAAAGGCCCTGTTAAGATAGCTCAGGAGCAGATCGCTCTTGCTGAAGCGGGCCTCAAGCTGCAGGGCCACCAGCAGTTCCCGCCCCTTACGCCCCAGGGTCTCACCCTCCCCCACTTGGGCCGGGTAGAGGCTGCGGGCCAGTTGCTGGGTGAGGGTGCTGCCGCCCTCGAGCACCCGGCCGCCCAGCAGATTGGTCACCAGAGCTCGACCGGTGCCGATCGGGTCGATGCCGGGGTGCCACCAGAAGCGGCTGTCCTCACTCGCGAGCAGGGCATCGATCAGCACCCGCGGATAGCCCTCAAGCTTCCCTTGTTCCCGGTGGCGGCGGTCATCGGCCGAAGCGATCGGCCGGTCGGCACGGTCGTAGAGCAGCAGCGGCCCTCGGACGGTCGCCAGGCTTCCTCGGATCGGCACCAACACGGCCCCCAAGAGCCAGAGCAGCAGGCCTCCTCCGGCCAGGGCGGCAGGACCCAGGATCGCCAGCCGGATCCGCCGCAGCCGGCGGCCGGACTCGGCGGCGTGGAAGCTGATTTCGGGCAGATCGGGCAGCTGGGGCGGCCCCAGCCGCACCCGATCCCCATCGCGCAGCAGTAGTTCCCGCACCCGGCGCCCCTGCCACCACAGCCCGTTCGTGGAGCCTGCATCGCTGAGCAGCCAGTGGTTTCCACGCCGTTCCAACAGGGCATGGCGACGGCTCACCGCCGCCTGCTCGAGCAGCACCTCGGCGTTTGGATCCCGGCCGATCCGATAGAGGCTGCCGTGGAGGGGAACCCGCCGCTCGATCTGGTGGTCCAGATGGATGGACAGGGTGGGGCCGGGGCGCTCAGCCATGGCTGCCGCCGGGGCCGGATCGTCGCGGCAGAAAGGCTGCCAGCTGGTCGAGGGCAAAGCAGGCCACCGCAAGGTTGATGGCCACATCGGCCAGGTTGAACACGGGGAAGGAGAAGGGCACGGTGGCCAAAAAGTCCGTCACCGCTCCATGGTTCCAGCGGTCCAGGCCGTTGCCGGCCGCCCCTCCCAGCAGGAAACCGAGGGCAAGGCTGGGCCAAAGGCCATGGGGGGGCTTCCAGAGGACCCACAGCAGCAGAGCGGCACTCACCGCCAGACTCACCACAGCGAGGATTTGCACCGAATCTCGGAACAGGCTGAAAGCCGCGCCGGTGTTGCTCACCCGCTGCAGCGCCAGCAGACCAGGCAGGAAGGGATGCAGCCTTCCTGGTTCTAGGTGGCTGAGCACCCACGACTTGCTCCACTGGTCCGCGAGCAGCACCGCCAGGGCAAGAAGCAGAGGCAGGGCCCTGCCGTTGCGGGATCGGGGCGATCGAGGGCCTGGAGCGGGGAATCCCGACGAGGCGGTGGCTGGGCTTGGAATCGGATCGGGCACGCTCAGCCTCTCAAGATTGCACCAGCAGCACCCGCCTCAGTAGCCATGCCACCACTCCGGCGGCGCAACACAGGAGTGCTTGGGGAAGGATCGCCAGTCCGTAGCCCACCAGGAGCGGCAACAAGCTGGCGCCCCAGCGTCCGGCCAGGGCGCCGATGAGCAAGTTGAGCAGGCCGCAGAACTGCAGCACCAGAAGTCCAACCCCTGCCGCCGCGGTGAGGGCGAGGGGATCGTCCATGCCGGGCTGGCGGGCCAGTCGTCCCGTGATCCAGGCCGCTGGAATGAAGCCCGCCAGATAGCCGAATCCCGGATCCATCAGGTAACCGATCCCACCGCCCTGCTGGAACACCGGCAACTGAAACAGCCCCACGCTCAGGTAGGCCACGGCGGCCAGCAGGGCGCTGCGGGGACCGGCCACCAACGCCGTGAGCAGCAGGGCGGGAACCTGGAGAGTGATCCCCAGGGGACGGAGGCTCCACCCTTCCGGGCCTGGAAGCGCCAGAAAGGCGGGGATCAGCCCCCCGGCCACGATCAGCAGCAGACCGGCGATCGCTCCGCTCCATGTGGCAAGGGCCCGCAAACGTTTCTCCGTGGGTGGTCAAGACGCCCATCCTGCTGCAGCTAGGTTCGGCTGAGAAGGGGCGATCCGGTGAAGCAAGCTGACCAGGGAGACAGCGGGGAGACAACCGAACCGGCTGAACCGCTCAGCTTTGTGGTGGGCGATCGCGTCTGCCTGCTGCAGAGCGTTCCCTACCTCAAGACGGCCGATCCGATGCCCATGCTGCGTCCCCCCGACCTGGTGGCCAGCGGCGAGGTGGGGGCGGTGAGCGAGATCCGCCCCCGCGACCAACTGGCCGTGCGCTTCCGGCGGGGCACCTTCCTGCTGGCGGTGCGGGATCTCAGGCCGGCGTCCGGGAGCGACTGAGATCCATGCCGCCGGCGGCCTCCCAGGCGGCCGTGGCGGAGGCCAGGGCGGGCGCCGGCCCAACGAGGCTGAGGCTGGCCTGGGGAAGCCAGCGGCGGGCTGCCTGCTGCAGCGCCGTTCCATCGAGCTCAGCAGCCCGAGCAAGGCACCGTTCCACATGGTCGGCGGGCAGGCCATGGCTGAGCACCAGGGCCAGCCGCTCGGCGATCTGGGCGCAGGTCTGGCGACCCATGGCGTCCTGGCCGATGTACTTAGCGCGGGCCAGCTCCAAGGCCGCCGGATCCAGGGGTTCCTCCAACAGTCGCCGCCATTCCTCCAGGAGGCAGGTCGTGGCTTCCTCGGCCCGGTCGGCGGAGGTGGAGAGGTGCATCACGAACGGGGCGGCACCGCAGCGGGCCGGGTGGCTCACCCCCACGTCGTAGGCCAGGCCCCGTTCCTCCCGCATCACCACAAACAGGCGGCTCGACATGCCCAGTCCCAGGTGGGTCTGGAGCAGCCGCAGCGGCAGGGCATCGGGATGGCCGAGCGGCACGGTGGGGCACCCCAACATCAGCACCAGCTGTTCGGTGTCCTGCTCCAGGGCCATCAGGCTGCCTCCGGCCGCTGGCACTCCAGTGAATGCGTGCGGCGGAGCTCCCTCCGTTGAGGCCAGGGGCAGGTGGGTGGTCCACGGAAGGCCCTCCAGGGAGTCCTCCAGCAGGGACTGGAGGTTGTCGGACAGGGTTCCGGACAGCACCAAAACGGCGCCCTGGCGCCCCAGACCCGCCGCCAGATCACCGAGCTGATCGGCCGAGATCGCCTTCAGCTCCCCCTCAACCCCGAGGGGATCGTGGCCATAGGGGCCCTCGCCGTAGAGCTGGCGCAACAGCTGGTCGTGGGCCAACTGGTAGGGGTCCTCTTTCTGGCGTTGCAGGGTCTGGAGATTGAGCTGCCGCTCGATGGCCACCTGGTCCGGGGCCAGGAGGGGACGCCGCGTCATGGCGAGGAGGAGGGGCAGCAGATCCGGGGTGTCCGTGGCGGCGCACTTGAGGCCCAGCACCAGGGAATCCTCATGGGCTTCGGCCCGCAGCGCGGCCCCAGCCCCCTCCACCAGATCGGCGAGGGCGTCGGCATCGAGGGGGCCGCAGCCCCGGGTCATGGTTCCGGCCAGAAGCTGGTGGGCACCCCGACCATGCCGCGGATCGGCGCCACTGCCGCCCCGTATCACCAACCGTGCCGCGAGGATCTCCGGTCCCGGACGGCTGCGGGCGACGACCGGCAGGCCGCCGCTGAGGCTGAAGCTGGGCACGGTGAAGGGGATGGCGGTGGTCATGCGGGCACTGCCTCGAGCACTGCGGCGCGGCGGGGATCCAGGCTGGCCAAAGCTTCGGCCCGCAGGGTTTCCGGATCCCAGGCGTCGATCGCCTCGAGGGGGGCCTCCAGGCTCTCGTAGCGGCCCCAGAGATGCCCGGTGCCGATCAGTCCGGCCACGTTGCCCGGGGCCTCCATCCCGAAGCGGTAGCTGTTCGTCACCAGCCGCCGAACCCGTGACCATTCGGGCGCCAGCACCGGTTCGGCCATCACCTCCTCCCAGACGGTGTGAATGGCGGCTCGCACGGCCGGCAGATCATCGGGATCGCACACCGCCTCCAGCAGCGCCAGGCTGCCGCATTCCATCGGGTGCAGGTCCAGATCCACGCTCTCCACCAGCTGCAGCTGCTCCCGCAATCGCGCCACCAGGCGGCTCCGCCGTCCTTCAGCCAGCAAGGATGTCGCCAGATCGCCCCCCATCACCCCGTGGAGATCCCGGGCCGGCGGCTGGCCCCAGGCCATCAGCAGGCGGGCCGCCTCCAAGCGGGGCAGCTCCAGCCGCCGTTCCCCCGGTTGCACCCGCAGAGGGTCCAGGGGCGGCGGCCCTGCGAGGGGGTCGAGGGAGGCGAGCGCCCCCTCAGCGGCCCTCGACTCCAGGTCCGTACCGGCCAGGGCACCGGCGAGAGCCAGCACGCAACGGCCACCGCCGTACAGGCGCTGATGGAAGGCCGCCATGGCCTCGGGCTCGTGGGCCAGCAGGGCCTCACGCCGGCCCAGGATCGGTAGCCCATAGGCATGGCCGGGGCAGGCCATCGCCAGGAGCTGCTGCACGGCCACCTCCTCCGGTTGGTCCTCGCTCTGGGCAAGTTCTTCGAGCACCACCTGGCGCTCCATCGCGAAGGCTTCCCCCTCCAGGCGAGGCTCCAGCACCAGATCGAGCAGCAGCTCGAGAGCTTCCGGGGCCGCCCGGGGGGGAATCAGCACGTGGTAGTGAACATCATCGAAGCCGGTGGCGGCATTGCTGCTGCCGCCGAGAGCCTCAATCCTGCGGTCAAATTCGCCCGCCGCCAGGCTGTGGCTGCCCTTGAACACCATGTGCTCGAGGAAGTGGGCCATGCCGCTCTCGCTGCCGGCTTCGAACACACTGCCGGCGCGGCACCAGAAGTCGAGACAGATCAAGGGGGCCTCGGACAGATCGAGACTCACCAGTTCGGCTCCATTGGCAAGCACCCTGCGGTTCGGTTGCTCCAGCCCGGGGAGCAACGGGCCGCAACAACGGGATGGGGAGGGCATGCGCTGGTGTCAGGATCGCCATTCTGCTGGCTGCGGCGCCGCGATGACACCGGATTCCCCACCCCGTGCCGCGGCTGAGCCTGGATTCAGCCCTCAGGGAGCAGCCACGCGGGTGTCGCAGGGCATCCATCCGCTGGTGGACGCCCTGGCCGGGCGGATCCGCACCTGCCGTGACGGCCTCCCCGACCTGGAGACCCTGGCGATCGATCCGGCCCTGGAGGCGATCAGCGGCAGCCTCGATGGTGAGGACCTCTTCATCCGCAACGAGGTGCACCGCTGCCGGGGCCTGCGCAAGCTCCATCTGGAAACGGCCCGTCTGGGGGCGGGCCTGCAGATCCTTCACTGCGTGTTCTTCCCCGAACCCACCTTCGACCTGCCGGTGTTCGGGGCCGACATCGTGGCCGGCCGCGGGGTGGTGTCCGCCGCGATCGTGGACCTTTCCCCCGTGGCCGGAGCGCTGCCCGCCGGGATCGAGCGGGCCCTCGCAGACCTCGATCCCGGCCCCTTCTCCCAGGAGCGGGAGCTGCCGGCCTGGGGTGGAATCTTCTCCCCCCACGTGCTGTTCGTGCGGCCGGTCGATCGGGCCGAGGAGGAGCGCTTCATCGAGCATGTGGCGGCCGTGCTGGGGGTGCTTGCCGCGGCGGTGTCGGAGGGCACGGCCCAGGGCCCCGGGGATCCGGCTACGGTGAGGCGCTGGGAGGGTCAGCAGCGCTATTGCAAGCAACAGAAACAGAACGACAAGACCCGCCGGGTCCTGGAGAAAGCGTTCAACCCCGCCTGGGCGGACCAGTACATCGAGAACCTCCTGTTCGACGATCCTCCCGCCCTCTCTTCGCCGTCCTGATCGGCTCGCTGGCCCTAGCCGCCGGAGCTGGACTTTTCGCATTGAAAGCGGGATGGCTGGGCCAGGCGACACCCAACCGGTCAGACGATGTTGTGCGCCCCAAGCCGGCGCCTCCCCGGCCCGAGGCCGTGGCGGCCCTGGGCCGGCTCGAGCCCGCCGGCGACATCCGCGTGCTGGCCGCCCCGATCAGCGGCATGGGGGCCACGCCACGAATCACCGCCCTGGAGGTGGTGGAGGGGCAGAAAGTTCTGCCCGGCCAGCTCCTGGCCCGCTTCGACACCGCCCCCACCCAACTGGCCCAGCGGGATCTGCTGCGCGCCCGCATCACCAATCTCCGGCGCCGGTTGGATGTGGAGAGCCGGGAACTGGCCCGCTACCGCCAGCTCACCAAGGTGGGCGCCATTGCTGCTGATGAACTCGATCGCCGCGAGCAGGACCACCTGCTGCTTCAGGGCCAGCTTCAGGAGGCCCAGGCCCTGCTGGTGAAGGAAGAGGCCGACCTCGACAACACCGAACTGCGCTCCCCGATGGCTGGCACGGTGCTGCGGATCAATGCCCGGGTGGGAGAACGCCCCGGCGACAAGGGCATCCTCGAGCTCGGCGCCAGCGACCGCATGGAGGCCGTGGTGGAGGTGTACGAGAGCGACATCGCCCGGGTGAAGCCAGGCATGGCCGTGCGGCTCACCAGCGAGAACGGCGGCTTCAGCGGCACCCTGGCCGGCCGCGTCAGCCGCATCAGCCCCCAGGTGCGGCAGCGCCAGGTGCTCTCCACCGACCCGACCGGCGACGCCGACGCGCGGATCGTGGAGGTGCGGGTGCAGCTGGATCCGGCCGATGCCCAACGGGTGCGCCAGCTCACGGGCCTGAAGGTGATCGCCAGGCTCGCGCCATGAACCCGTGATGCTGCTGGATCATCTCTGGTCAAACCGCCGCATTCCCCTGGCCTGGCTGCTGCTGACCCGCCAGCCCGGCCGGCTGCTGGTGGCCTTGGCGGGGATCTCCTTCGCAGGAATCCTGATGTTTCTGCAGCTCGGGTTTCGCGATGGCCTCTTCGACGCCAGCGTGACCCTGCACAAGCGCTTCGCCGCCGATCTGGTGCTGGTGAGCCCGCGCACGATGAGCTCGATCGCCATGGCCAGTTTTCCCAGGCGGCGGCTGGTTCAGGTGATGGCCGATCCGGATGTGGCGGGCACCACGCCCGTGCACTGGAACTTCCTGCTTTGGCGCAATCCCCAGACCCGAAACACCCGCTCGATCCTGGCGGTGGGCTTTGAGCCCGGCGATCCCCTGTTCACCGACACCGGTCTGGTGGAGCGCACCCGCGTGCTCAGCCAACGGGGCCGGGTTCTCTTCGATTCGCTTTCCCGGCCGGAGTTCGGGCCGATTGCCGACTGGTACAAGCAGGGCCGCACGATCGAAACCGAAGTGGCTGGCAAGCGGGTGCGGGTGGCGGGTCTGGTGGAGCTGGGCCCCTCCTTCGGTGCCGACGGCAACCTGCTGACCAGCAGTGAAACCTTTCTCCAGCTGATGCCCGACCTGCCCCCCGGCAGCATCGAGCTGGGCCTGATCCGCCTCATCCCTGGGGCCGATCCCGCCACCGTCGCTGCCCGTCTGAAATCCCATCTGCCGAAGGACGTGGCGATCTACTCCATGCAGGGGTTCGTGGAGTTCGAAAAGAACTACTGGCGCAGCAGCACCGCCATCGGCTTCATCTTCACCATCGGTGCCGCGATGGGCTTCGTGGTGGGTTCGGTGATCGTGTATCAGATCCTCCACTCCGATGTGAGTGACCATCTGCCCGAGTACGCCACGCTGATGGCCATGGGCTATCCCCTCCCCCAGATGCTCGGGGTGGTGGCCCGGGAGGGGCTCCTGCTGGCCCTGATGGGCTATTTGCCCGCCTGGTTGGCCGGTCAGGGTCTCTACACCGTGATCCGCAATGGCACCAAGTTGCCGGTGGCGATGGATGGGGCTCGTTCGCTGCTGGTGTTCGGCATGATCCTCACCATGTGCCTGGGCTCGGCCTTGATGGCGATGCGCAAGCTCGGGGATGCCGACCCCGCTGAGATCTTCTGAGGCCTTCGATTCCTGTGAGCAGCGCTTCCCATCCCTCCGCCCCTGGCTCCGATTCCGGCAATGGCATCGTTAGCCGGCATCGCAACGGCTCGGCCCCCGCGAGTCTGGTCGTGCGCGATCTTCAGCACTGGTTCGGCAGCGGTGCCAACCGCCGTCAGGTGCTCGATCGGGTGAGCCTCACCATCCGCCCCGGTGAGGTGGTGCTGCTCACGGGCCCCTCGGGCTGTGGCAAAACCACCCTGCTCACCCTGGTGGGCGCCCTGCGGCAGGTGATGGCGGGTTCGGTGCAGCTCTTCGGCCTAGAGCTCCATGGTGCCGCCCGGAGCGAGCGCCAGTTGCTGCGCCGTCAGATTGGCATGATCTTCCAGGGCCACAACCTGTTGCGCTGCCTGAGTGCCGAGCAGAACGTTCAGATGGGAGCCGACCTGCTTCCTGGTCTTGGTTACCGGGCCCGGCGGGACCTATCCCGGCAGTGGTTGCGGGCGGTGGGACTCGGAGATCACCTGGGCAAGCTTCCCCACGACCTCTCCGGCGGGCAGAAACAGAGGGTGGCGATCGCACGGGCCCTGGCGGCCCAGCCGCGGCTCTTGCTGGCCGATGAACCCACCGCGGCCCTGGACAGTCGCACCGGCCGCGAGGTGGTGGAGCTGCTGCGGCGTCTGGCCCGTGATCAGGGGTGCAGCGTGCTGATGGTGACTCACGACCCCCGCATTCTCGATGTGGCGGATCGCCTCGTGGAGATGGAGGATGGGCGGCTATCCGAGGCCAGCATCAGCGGCCGAACGCTCAGCGGTTCGGTAGGGTAAAGCCATCCAAATCCCCAGGAAAAGCCGTCCGCATGTCCAAGCGCAGGAATCTCAAGAAGGAAAAGCAGGAGCGCAACCGCGCCTACGCCCGCAAGTTCAAGAAGCGCAAGCTGCGCAACGAGGGTCGTGGCGAAGGTGCCGGCAACGGCGTGACCGGTACGGCCAACAACGGCGGGGCCGCCGACTGATCTGGCTCAGTGCCTTGGGTCGGCAAGCCCCAGCGGGGGGTCCCCAGGGATCCCCCTTTTTGCTGGCTAAGCGTCGGACCCTTCCTTCCCTAGCTTGTGCCACCAGGCATCCCATCTCCTTCGACCCGATCCGTTGTCAGCGCCGAACGGGCCCTCTTGGCGCACCCCATCCGACGCCCCCCTTCCAGCTCCCATGTTCCTGAGCGTCGTCATCCCCACCTACAACCGGCTGCCGATCCTGCGCCAGTGCCTGCTGGCCCTGGAGCGCCAGGAGCTGGCGCCGCCGATCGAGCGCTTCGAGGTGGTGCTCGTCGATGACGGCTCCACCGACGACACCGTGGCCTGGCTTCGGGAGCATGCACCATCCCTGCACCATGTGCGCCTCATCTGCCAGGACCACGGCGGCCCAGCGGAGGGCCGCAACCGGGGGGTGGAGCATGCCGGCGGCGACGTGATCGTGTTCATCGACAGCGACCTCGTGGTGCTGCCGGATTTCCTGCAGCACCACGCCCGCGCCCTTGAGCAACGCTGGCGGGAGCGGGGGGACAAGCTCTGCTTCACCTACGGCGCCGTGGTCAACACCGCCAATTTCGAGAATCCCACCAGCGAGCCCCACAAGCTCAATGATGTGTCCTTCGCCTACTTCGCCACCGGCAATGTGGCGATCGACCGGCAGGTTCTCGAGCGTGCCGGTCTGTTCGACACCTCCTTCCGCCTCTACGGCTGGGAGGATCTTGAGCTCGGGGAGCGGCTGCGCCGCTTGGGTGTGGATCTGGTGCGCTGCCCGCGCGCCGTGGGCTACCACTGGCATCCGGCCCTCAGCCTGGAGCAGATCCCGCGGTTGATCCAGGTGGAGCGGGAGCGGGCCAAGATGGGACTCGTTTTTTACCGCAAACATCCCACTCGCCGGGTGCGTTTCATCATCCAGTACACCTGGCTGCACCGGATCCTGTGGGAGCTGCTCACATTGGGGGGCCTCGTCAATGAACGCAGCCTGCGGCCCCTGCTGGGCTGGTTGATCCGCCGCGGCCACCCTGGCCTGGCGATGGAGCTTCTGCGCCTTCCCCTGAACCGGATCGGTGTTCAGGCCCTTTACAGCGAAGCCAGGCAACAGGGGCTCTGATGCCCGCTGGCGGCGCGGGTCCTCCGGGCACGCCGCCAACGGGCCGTTTGATAGGTTGATTCAGTCCTGTCACACCGCACACCTGCACGTTTCGGGTGATCCGGCTTCGGTTGCAACGGTTTGAGCGCGTCCTGCGCAGCTCCAACCCTGCACAATCGTCCGGCTTTCCTGGCAGGTGGTGGCCAACCCGAAACCCAACCGAACCCCATGGCTGTCGTCACGCTCGCCGAGATGATGGAAGCTGGCGCCCACTTCGGGCACCAGACCCGGCGCTGGAACCCGAAGATGTCGCGTTACATCTATTGCGCGCGCAACGGTGTTCACATCATCGATCTCGTGCAGACCGCCGTCTGCATGAACAACGCCTACAAGTGGACCCGCAGTGCCTCCCGCAGCGGCAAGCGCTTCCTGTTTGTAGGCACCAAGAAACAGGCCTCCGAGGTGATCGCCCAGGAGGCGACTCGCTGCGGTGCTTCCTATGTGAACCAGCGCTGGCTGGGCGGCATGCTCACCAACTGGACCACGATGCGGGCCCGCATCGATCGTCTCAAGGATCTCGAGCGCATGGAGTCCTCCGGCGCCATCGCCATGCGTCCCAAGAAGGAAGCCGCTGTCCTTCGCCGTGAACTCGACCGTCTCCAGAAATATCTGGGCGGCCTTAAGAACATGCGCCGTCTGCCCGATGTGGTGATTCTGGTGGATCAGCGCCGCGAGACCAACGCCGTGCTCGAGGCTCGCAAGCTCGACATCCCGCTGGTGTCGATGCTGGACACCAATTGCGATCCCGACCTTTGCGATGTGCCCATCCCCTGCAACGACGACGCCGTCCGGTCAGTGCAGTTGGTGCTGGGTCGCCTGGCCGATGCGATCAATGAAGGACGCCATGGCGCCCAGGACCGTGGCAGCGACGACGAGGGCTGAAGCCCACGGGCTGCGCCCACTCCCCTCCAGGGCCAGGCTTTTGACGGTCTTGGCCCTGGCGTGGCTCCCGCAGACGGACCACCATCAGTGGCGATTTAGGCGACAGACCATCCCCCAGGCGGTCAGCTAGAGCAGCAAAGCCCGCCATTAGTGCTCCGGGTCGGCCCGGACGTCGTTGCAGACCTTTCAGGGCCGGGTCCCGTGCCCTCCTCCCTGCAGATTTCTCCTCTCCCCGTTTTCCACCCCTCCCCTCCCATGGCTGAGATCACCGCCAAGCTCGTCAAGGACCTGCGCGACAAGACCGGCGCCGGCATGATGGATTGCAAGAAGGCTCTGGCCGAATCCGGCGGCGACATGACCAAGGCCGCCGAATGGCTGCGCCAGAAGGGCATCGCCACCGCCGAGAAGAAAGCGGGTCGCACCGCTGCGGAGGGGGCGATCGGTAGTTATATCCACACCGGTGCCCGCGTGGGCGTGCTGGTGGAGGTGAACTGCGAAACCGACTTCGTGGCCCGCGGTGAGCTCTTCCAGGAGCTGGTGCGCAACGTGGCCATGCAGATCGCCGCCTGCCCCAGTGTGGATTACGTGAGCACCGAGGAGATTCCCCAAGAGATTGCGGAGCGGGAAAAGGCAATCGAGATGGGCCGCGACGATCTGGCCGGCAAGAAGGAGGAGATGAAGGTCAAGATCGTCGAAGGCCGCATTGGCAAGCGCCTCAAAGAACTTGCCCTGCTCGAGCAGGCCTATATCCGTGACAACACCATCACGGTGGGAGAGATGGTGAAGCAGGCCGCCGGCAAGACCGGCGAGAACATCCAGGTTCGCCGCTTTAGCCGCTTCACTCTCGGTGAAGGCATCGATGTGGAGAAGAGCGATTTCGCTGCTGAAGTGGCTGCCATGGGCAAGGCCTGATCCTTCCCCATGGCTCCGCTGCCATGACTTCCGTCTCCGGGCCATCGGCCACCCAAGGTGATCTGCTGCGGATTCGGCGTGAGCTGCAGAGCACCAATCCGGAGCTTTATCGGCAGCTGGCGCTCTACCTGCAGGTACTGCGCGAGACCCTGCCCCAGAGTGTCGATCAGGCGTGCTTTCACCTGGCAACCCAGGTGCAACCCGATCGCTACACGACCCTTTCTGAGGCACAGCGCCGCCGTCTCCACGCCAAGGTCACAGCCCTGGTGACACGCTGCACCACCCTTCTCACGGTGGAGCAACTGGCTTGCCTAGCCGGCCGGATCGCGCGCGAGGAAGCCCTTCGAGCTGATCGCTTTCATCGCGATCCAGATGCTGCAGGGGAGCGCCATCAACCCTCCGTGACGGATGGTCCAACAGCGGACCCTCGCTCGGATCTCGGTTCTCCCCGCGCTCCGCAGGGTGGCTCGCCCGTCCTCTTCCCCGACGATGGATCGGTCCATCTCGGGCTGGATCTCCCCATTGAGGCTGGCTGGCTCGGCTGGGGTGATGCCCCTGGATGGGGCGCTAACGATTCAACCGCTGAATCCTCCTCGGCTGCTGAATCCTCGGCACCGGAATCCTTCGGCCTGGATCCGGAGGATTCCGATGCCCTCAACCCCGAACGGGCCGACCCGGACGAGGAGGACACCGCCTCGGATCTGATCAGCCTGTTCTCCGCCCTCGCTGCCGCGGCCGGGATGGACAGGGGCATCCGGGGGCTAGAGGTCCCCTACGAGCAAGGCAGGGCGGAGTTCACCGCCCAGGATGATGCGGGTGGCGATGACGCCAGCGATCGGGCCTCCGAAGAAGGCGAGGAATCGGGGGCGCTCGGCGAACGGCCCGAGGATGGGGCCTTCCCGTTCCGCTTCCGTGCCCTGGCGCTGGAGGCCAACGCCCTGGAGCGTTTCTTGCCCGGCCGCTTTAAGGCGGAGGACCCCGGTGCCCTTTACCGCCCGCCGGAAGGGGGGGGACTGCTGCCCCGCGATCCGGTGGCGCTGCTGGCCTGGCTGGAGGGCGTGGAGCTGGCCCTGGCTCGCCAGCTGCGGGATCTCTCCCATGCCCTCAACAGGGAACTGCTGCAGTGCGGGTTGATCCGGATCCTGCTACCCCTCAACCTGCTGGAGGGGGTTCTCAGGGGGCAAATCGAGGTCCAGTCCAGCCACCCGAATCTCCTGCAGCTGCCTCTGCCCCATTCCAGCGGTCGCACCGGCCGGACTCTCAGGGCCCAGTCCATCCTTCTGCGCCGCGCCGATCTCGAATTGGAGCAACCCCGGTTGCGCACGGTGCGGAGCCGGCTGCAGCAGCTCCGCCAGGAGGGACGCAGAATGGCCCAGCAGTACCACCGTCTTCAACGGCGGATCCAGGCGCACGAGGCCGAAGCACTGTGGCTGCAGGACATCCGCTCGAGGCGCCCGGGTCCGGCCCCCCCCTGCTGAAGCCCCTGTGTGGTGAGGCGCCCGCAACGCCGGCACCAGCGGCTGCGCCGCAGGAGTCCGGTTGCAGCGAACCTCAGCCAAACCTCCCCTCCCCTCAGGCTCTGGAATCCTGGCTTTCCTCCCTGCAGCAGGCCTGCCGGCTCGAGGCCGAGCGCGGCTTCAGCGATCTGATGGGACGCCACGAAACCTTTGCCAGTTTCGTGGCCCGTAATCTCGCGGCACCCCCCCCGGATCTCACTCCGGACGCGGTGCGCTCGCTCGCGCTCCTGGCCACGGCCTTCAGCCGCTACCGGTTGGAGGATCTGGGCCGCCGTCAGCATCTGATCCGTCAGCTGCGCCAGGGGCTCCACCAGGTCAGGGTCGAGAATCGACCGGCGCTGCCGATGGCGCCGCCTCGCTTGCGGTTGCTCAGCTCCCCAGGGGGGGGCGGCTCCGGTGGGGCCCCACCGGAAGTCCGGGTCAGCCGCCCCCTGCTACCCGCCACACCCTTGGCCGAGGTGCCCGGCATCGGTCCTCGCACCGCCACCCAGCTGGCCGGCCTCGGGCTGCTGGTGGTGGGGGATCTGATTGCCCATTACCCCCGCGACTACCTGGATTACGCCAACCTGGTTCGCATCGTCGCCCTGGTGCCCGGTCGGACCGCCACGGTGGTGGCCACGGTGAGGCGTTGCCACGCCTTCAGCAGTCCCCGCAACCCCAATCTCTCGATTCTCGAGCTCCATCTGCAGGACTGCACGGGTCGTCTGCGGGTCAGCCGCTTCTTCGCCGGCCGTCGCTTTAGCAGCCCAGGCTGGCTGAAGGCGCAGCAGCGTCAGTTTCCTCCTGGCACCACGGTGGCGGTGAGCGGGCTCGTGAAGGAGACTCCCTACGGACCTTCCTTTTCAGATCCACTGCTTGAGGTGCTCGAGAGCGCCGGGACGCCGGTCCGTTCCCCCCTGATCGGCCGACTGGTGCCGGTCTACGGGCTCACGGAGGGGCTCCGTGCCGAAACCCTCCGCAGGGCCGTGCAGGCGGTGCTGCCCCATCTCGAGCGGTGGAGCGATCCCCTGCCGGAGGCTCTGCGCCAGCGGCTCGCGCTACTGCCCCGTGAGCGGGCCCTGCGGGGCATCCACCAGCCCACCGACCAGGCGGATCTGCAGGCCAGCCGGCGGCGCCTGGTCTTCGATGAGTTCCTGCTGCTGCAGCTGGGTCTGGCCCAGCGCCGCCAGAAGCTCCGTCAGCGCCCTGCCCTTGCCCTGGATCCCCCCCCCGGGGGTGCCGACCTGGTAGGCCAGCTGCGCACGATCCTGCCGTTTCCCCTCACCGGCGCCCAGGATCGCGTGCTGGCTGACATCCGCCATGACCTGGCCCGTCCCCAACCGATGGCACGACTGCTCCAGGGGGATGTAGGCAGCGGCAAGACCGTGGTGGCCCTTGCTGCCCTGCTCTGCGCCATCGAGGCCGGCTGCCAGGGCGCCCTGATGGCCCCCACCGAGGTGCTGGCCGAGCAGCATCTCGCCAAGCTCGCCCACTGGCTGCCTCAGCTGCACGTGAGCTGTGCGCTGCTCACCGGCTCCACCCCGGCCCGAAGCAGGCGGGAACTGCTGAAGGACCTGATCAACGGCCAACTCCAGATCCTGGTGGGCACCCATGCCCTCCTGGAGGATCCGGTGCAGTTCGCCAGGCTGGGGTTGGTGGTGGTGGATGAGCAGCACCGCTTCGGCGTGCGGCAACGCAACCGTCTGATGGCCAAGGGATTGCAACCCCACCTGCTCACGATGACCGCCACTCCCATCCCCCGCACCCTGGCCCTCTCGATCCACGGCGATCTGGATGTGAGCCAGATCGATGAGCTCCCCCCCGGCCGCACCCCGATCCGCACCCGCCTGCTGCGCTCCGGCGAGCGGCAGGAAGCCTGGGACCTAGTGCGCGAGCAGGTGGCCCTGGGCCAGCGGGCCTACGTGGTGCTGCCCCTGGTAGAGGACAGCGAGAAGCTCGATTTGCGCTCGGCGGTGGAGGTGCACCGCCACCTGGCCGAGGAGGTGTTCATCGATCTGCGGGTGGGCCTGCTGCATGGCCGCCTTTCGAGCGACGCGAAGCAGGCGGCGATCGGGGCCTTTGCCCGTGGTGAGAGCCAGGTGCTGGTGAGTACCACGGTGGTGGAGGTGGGGGTGGATGTGCCGGAGGCGAGCGTGATGGTGATCGAGCATGCCGAGCGCTTCGGCTTGGCCCAGCTGCACCAGCTGCGGGGTCGGGTGGGCCGGGGCGCGGCGGCTTCCCATTGCCTGTTGCTGCATGGAGGCAACAATGCCGATGCCCGTCAGCGGCTTGAGGTGCTGGTCCGCAGCACCGATGGCTTCGAGATCGCCGAGATGGATTTGCGGCTTCGGGGGCCGGGCCAGGTGCTGGGAACCCGTCAGTCGGGCCTGCCGGATCTGGCCTTGGCCAGCCTCACCGACGATGGGGACCTCCTCGAGCAGGCCCGAGCGGTGGCCCAGGAGTTGGTGGCCGCCGATCCGGACCTGGAAGCCCACCCCGGCCTAGGCCAGGCCCTGCTCGATCAGCGCCAACGTCAGCTGGAGGCCGCCCGTCTCAATTAAATCGATTCCTGTGGGCGCCGTAGCAGTGTGGCTAGCACCCATTCCCCCCGCCATGGCCGCGACTCGACCCTGGAGCCCGATCCCGATCCAGGACAGCGGCGAATCCCTGGAGCCGCTGCCCTCCAGCCTGTGGCGGCTGGAACCCCACCCCTACGTGAGCCTGGGCGCTCCCTACGGGCCCGGGGCCAGCCCCTTCCGGCTGAGGAGCGGCGTGATCACGCGGTTGTTAGCGGCCGATGCCGCATTGGCCGCGGAGGCAGAAGGCTGGCGTCTGGCGATCTTCGATGCCTGGCGACCCGTGGCGGTGCAGCGGTTCATGGTGGAGCACAGCATCGCCGAGGAATGTCGGGCCCGGGGCCTGGATCCAAACCACGCCGATGCAGCGGCCCGGCAGGCAGTGGTGGAGGCCGTGGCCCGCTTCTGGGCCGAACCCAGCCTTGATCCGGCCACCCCGCCCCCACATAGCACCGGCGGCGCCGTGGATCTCACCCTGGCTGACGCCACAGGGCGTCCTCTGGCCATGGGGGGCGCCATCGATGCCATCGGCCCGGTCTCCGAACCCGACCATTTCGCAACGGCGGCAGCGGCTGATCCAGCTTCCGAGGCGGCCCACTGGCAGCACCGGCGGGAACGCCTCGCGGCGGTGATGGTGGCCGCCGGTTTTGCCCGCCATCCCAACGAATGGTGGCATTTCAGCCATGGCGATCAGCTCTGGGCCTGGAGCCGGGGTGAAACCAAGGCCCACTACGGCCGGGCGCCCGCCTGAGCTGGAGGCGGGGTGGACAATTCGGCCGGCCTGCGGTTCAGCCGGCGTTAGCCAGCAACTCCGCAACCCTGGCATCGCCGATCTGTCCAAGGAAGGCCCCGAAACTCTTGCGGCCCCCCTGGTCTCGCCAGGCCAGGAGCAGCGGCTCCAGGGTGTTCTCAAGCTGCTCAAGCGGCAGCCGCTGCAGGAAGGGCCTGGCCAGCTGGGTCAGTCCCGGGGTACCTCCGAGCCAGAGTTGGTATTCCTCCACGCCGCTTCCCACCAAACCGATTTCGGCCATGTAGGGGCGGGCGCAGCCATTCGGGCAGCCCGTCATTCGCAGCAGCACCGGCCGCTCGATACCGAGCCCCGCCAGCTGGGCCTCCAGTCGGGCCACCACCATCGGCAGGATCCGCTCGGCTTCGGTGATCGCGAGCCCGCAGGTGGGCAGGGCCGGACAGGCGATCGCATGGCGGGCCAGGGGTGTGGTGTCCTCGGGGGTCGCGAAGCCGATCGCCGCCAATTCCCGCTTCAGGGAACTGCGCTGCGGAGCACCGATGTTGCAGAGCAGCAGATCCTGGTTCGGGGTGAGCCGCACCTCCAGCTGATAAGTCTCAACCAGCCGCCGCAGGCCCGCCTTCGTTTCTCCCTCCAGTCGTCCGCAGAGCAGAGGCAGGCCGACGAACCAGAGGCCATCGCCTTGGCGGTGCCAGCCCAGGTAGTCGTGGAGCTTGCGCTTCGGTTCGTCCCGCAGAGGGCGGATTGGTTGGGGGAAGTAGCGCGTCAGTTCCTGCTTGAACCAGCCGATGCCCCGGTCATGGATTAGGTACTTCATCCTGGCGTGGCGCCGCTGCTGGCGATCACCGTGGTCGCGCTGCAAGGCAAGAATCGCCTGGATCAGATCCAGCACGTCGTCTGCAGCCACGTAACCCAGCGGGTCGGCGGTGCGGGCGAAGGTCTCCTCCTTGTTGTGAGTTCGGCCCATGCCCCCACCCACATACACATTGCAGCCCCTCGGCCGCCCGTTCGGATCGGCGAAGAGCACCAGGCCGATGTCCTGGGTGAGCAGATCCACGGCGTTGTCACCGGGCACGGTGACGGCCACCTTGAACTTGCGGGGTAGGTAGGTGGAGCCATAGAGCGGTTCCTCGGCGTCACCGCTGAACACGGCCCCATCGTTCTGGCGGGCCTTGACACGCTTCACCGCCGCGCTGGGACGGATGCGGTAGCTGAGATCGCCATCCACCCAGAGGTCGAGATAGGAGCCCTCGGCGGCCTCCGGGGTCAGCAGATCGGCGATCTGATCGGCAAGAAGCCGCGCGGCCGGGTAACCGCCACTGTTGAACGGGGCGGCCGGAGCCATCACGTTGCGGTTGATGTCCCCGCAGGCCGAGAGGGTGGAGCCCATCGAGCGCACAATCGTGCCGATCACCTCCTTCAGGTCAGCCTTGGCCACCCCATGCATCTGGAAGGCCTGGCGGGTGGTGGCCCGGAGGGTGCCGTTGCCCAATCGGTCGGCCAGGTCATCGAGGGCGAGGTAGAGCGGCACTGGGATGCGGCCCGCCGGACTGCGGAGCCGCAGCATCATCTGCCAGTCCTTCTCCTCACCCTTGCGGCGGTGGTCGCGATCGTCCTGCTGGTAGCTGCCGTGGAATTTGAGGATCTGAACGGCGCCCTCACTGAAATGCTTCAGCTCATTGGCCAGTTCTGTGGCTAGCGGGTCGTGCAGGTAAGCGCTGCTGGCCTTGAGCTGCTCGAACTTGGTCGGTGTGGCTGCTTTCGCTCCAGTCGCCTCAGACTGGGATGGAAACGGCTGTGCAGGCCGTTTGGAGGATCCATCGGCGGTGGCACGGGAGGCAACCTTCGATGGTGCCATTACTGATCATTGCTTTCGTACTCCGAAGCTAGCGAACCGCGAGCGTCCAGGCCGCCGATCGCCAGCCGCTGATTTCTATCCCAGCGTTTCAATACAGTTCGGCGACCCCGTGCTCCGACCCCTTCCCATGGCCACGTTCCTGCTGGAGATCGGCACCGAGGAGTTACCCGCCGATTTCGCAGGCTCGGCTCTCGAACAGCTGGAGCAGCGGGTTCGGCGCGATCTGGCCGAGGCCCGGGTCAACAGCGGCTCCATCCGGGTGGATGGCACCCCGCGCCGGCTCGCCCTGCGGCTGGAGGATCTTTCGGAGCGGCAGGAGGATCGCAGCGAGGAACGCAAGGGCCCACCCGCCCAGCAGGCCTTTCGCGATGGCCTTCCGACCCCTGCCGCCGTGGGCTTTGCCCGGCGCTGCGGCGTTGATCCCGAGGCGCTGGAGGTGCGTGACACCGACAAGGGGGCCTTCGTCTTTGCCCGCACCCTGGAGCGGGGTCGGGGCACCGCCGAGGTGCTGGCCGAGCTTGCACCCGCATGGATCTGGAGCCTGCAGGGCCGCCGCTTCATGCGCTGGGGCGACGGCGAGAGCCGTTTCAGCCGTCCGATCCGTTGGCTGGTGGCCCTGCTGGATGATGCGGTGGTGCCGATCACCCTGGCCGATTGCGATCCCCCCGTGCGGAGTGATCGCCTCAGCCGTGGCCACCGTCTTCACGCCGATCCCGTGGTGATCGACTCGGCCGCGTCCTATGGGTCCACCCTGGCTGCCGCCGGCGTCCAGGTCGATCGCCAGGCGCGTGCCACCGCCATCCGGCAGGCGATCACCGCAGCCGCCGAAGCCTCCAATGCTCGAGCCGATCTTCCCGATTCCCTGTTTGAGGAGTTGGTGCATCTGGTCGAATCCCCCCGCCTGATCGAGGGTGTGATTGAGGAGCGCTTCCTGGCCCTGCCGCCGGAGGTGCTCAGCACCGTGATGCGCGCCCATCAGCGCTATGTGCCCCTGCAGCGCCTGGACGCCCCGGCCGATCCCCTGGCGCTGGAGGCAAGGTCGCAGCTACTGCCCCATTTTCTCTGCATCGGCAATGGGCTGGACGCAGCAGCGGCCACGATCCGCCGCGGCAACGAGCGGGTGCTGCGGGCCCGCTTAGCCGACGCCGAGTTCTTCCTGGCCGCGGACCGCTCCATCGCCAGCATCGACCGGCGCGAGCAGCTGGCACGCGTCACCTTCGCTGAGGGCCTCGGCAGCCTGCGCGATCGGGTCGAGCGGCTCGAATGGTGCACCGATGTGCTGCTGGAGCGGCTCCCCCTCGCGGCCCCGATTGCCCACCATGCCCGCCGCGCGGCCCACCTCTGCAAGCACGATCTGGTGAGCCAGATGGTGGGGGAGTTCCCGGAGCTGCAGGGGGTGATGGGGGGCAAATACGTGCTGGCCGAGGGGGAACCCCGCGAGGTGGCCCTGGCCGTGCTGGAGCACTACCTCCCCCGCGGTGCCGGCGATGCCCTGCCCGGTAGCGATGCCGGGGCCGTGGTGGCCTTGGCGGAGCGGCTCGAACTGCTGCTGAGCATCTATGCCAAGGGGGAACGCCCCACGGGCTCCTCCGATCCCTATGCCCTCCGCCGGGCAGGCAATGGCCTGCTCCAGATCCTTTGGGAGCGGGGCTGGCGGCTGGATCTGCTCGCCCTGCTGCAGCGTTGCACCAGCCAGTGGACGGAGCTCTTTCCCGCCTTCGCGATCGTCGGGCCTGTCCTGGCATCTGAACTGGCCGAATTCTTGCGTCAAAGGCTTGTGAGCTTGCTGGAGGAGGAATTCCCTGGCGATGGGGACATCGTGCAAGCGGTGGCTGGTGAGGGGTTGCCCCTTGATCGGATGCTGGCCGATCCAGCTGAGGCCCGCCGCCGCGTCGAACTGCTGTGTTCCCTAATTGAAAACGGCGAGCTTGCAGCTGTGCAGGCCGTGGTGCAGCGGGCTTCGCGGCTGGCTGAAAAAGGCAATCTGCCTGAATCAGTGCGCAGCCCGGAGGGCGTGGTGGATGCGGCCCTGTTTGAAAAAAACAGTGAGGCCGAGATGCTCAAGGCGGTTCAGGCGCTAGCACAATTCGCCACCGGCTGCGATCCAAACCGCTACTCACAGCTGGCAGAAGGTTTGGCTAAGAACGCCCCCATCCTGGAGCGCTTCTTTGACGGCTCCGACAGCGTGCTGGTGATGGCCGACGACCCGGTGGTGCGGGCCAACCGCCTCAATCTGTTGGCAGTGCTGCGCAACCAGGCCTCGGTACTAGCCGATTTCACGCGCTTGAAGAGTCGCGAAAATTTTCCTCCAAAGAATTCTACGAAAATGATGGATTCTAAAGAGAAACCTTAAAAAGCTTGACCGAAAGAAACCAGGCGACAGCTAGAAAAGGATGTCAACTAGATCAGTCAACACCAGACTACTCAACCAGCTTGTTTCTCCCCATGGCTGCGCCTTCGCCCTTCCGCCCGCCAAAGAGCCTCTTAATTTCTTGTCCGGAGCCGGTCATGGCCCCTTAGGGTGAAACTATGCCAATCGTGAGCGCTCGCGGCCTTTCCCGCTCCTTCCGGGTGTCGGAGAAGGATCCCGGTTTAGCCGGTACCCTGCGACATTTTTTGAAGCGCAAGGTCCGCACGGTTGAGGCCGTGCGGGATCTTGATTTCACGATCGAGCCTGGCGAGATGGTGGGTTTTCTTGGTCCCAACGGCGCCGGCAAGACCACCACCCTCAAGATGTTGAGTGGGCTTCTCCATCCCAGCGGCGGGCGGGTTGAGGTGGCCGGCCATAGTCCAGCCCGCCGCGAGGCGGAATTCCTGCGCCGCATCACCCTGGTGATGGGTCAAAAGCAGCAGCTGATCTGGGATTTGCCTCCCCTGGATTCCCTGCGGGTCAATGCGGCGGTCTACGGCCTCGACGATCGGGAGGCCGCCAGGCGCATCAGCGAACTGGCGGAGATGCTGGAGCTGGGGGAGGAACTGCACCGGCCCGTGCGCAAGCTCTCCCTGGGTCAGCGGATGAAGGCCGAACTGATGGCGGCCCTGCTGCATCGGCCGGAGGTGCTCTTCCTCGATGAGCCCACCCTCGGTCTGGATGTGAATGCCCAGGCGGCCATGCGCCGCTTCCTGGCTGATTACAACCGCCGCCATGGCGCCACGGTGCTGCTCACCAGCCATTACATGGCAGACATCACGGCCCTGTGCCCCCGCGTCCTGCTGATCCACGCCGGTTCCCTCTTCCATGACGGCAGCCTCGAGCAGCTCACCCAGCGCCTGGCTCCCCGCCGCGAGGTGCGCCTGGAGCTGGCCGACACCCTGCCGGCCTCAGCCTTCAGCGGCTATGGCGAGCTCGAATCCTGCAGTGGCCGCGATGTGCGGTTGCTGGTCGATCGCGACCGCCTGACCACGGTGGTGGGACGCCTGCTGGCGGACCTGCCAGTTCTGGATCTTGAGGTCCGTGATCCCCCGGTCGAGGACATCATCGGTCGGCTTTTCCGGCAGGGAAGCATCGAGCAACCATGAGCCAGCTTCCTTCCCGGCCCTTGCCTTGTGGTCGCAACCGTGGGCGCCCGGCCCTGGCCTCAGCCCTGCGCATCGCCCGCGCCCTGTTCATCAGTCAGTACGCGCTGATGCTCGAATTCCGGGCCGAGATTCTGCTCTGGGCCCTCTCTGGAGTGCTGCCGTTGTTGATGTTCTCGCTCTGGAGCGGAGCACCGGCCGGTGCCGCGGCCGGCATCAGCCCCGAGGCCTTCGCCCGCTACTTTTTGGCGGCATTCGTGGTGCGCCAGTTCACGGTGGTGTGGGTGGTGTATGCCTTTGAGGAGGACAATCTTCTGGGGCGTCTCTCTCCCCTTCTCCTCCAACCGCTACCTCTGGTGTGGCGCTATGCCGCTGCCCACCTGGCCGAGCAGGCCACGCGGCTGCCCTTCGTTGTGGTGATGGTGGCACTGTTCTTTCTGGCGGTCCCCGACGCGGTCTGGATTCCCTCGCCCGCACGGCTGCTGCTGGCACTGCTTGCGGCCCATCTGGGCTTCTGGCTGAATTTCCTGTTGCAGCACGCCATCACGATGCTCTGCTTCTGGAGTGAGCGGGCCAGTGCCCTGGAACGCTTTCTTTTCATGCCATATATCTTTCTTTCGGGCATGCTCGCTCCTCTGGATCTGTATCCCGAAGCGGTGCGTCGATTCGCCTTGCTTACTCCATTCCCTTCGATGCTTTACCTTCCGGCCCAGCTCGCTTCCGGTGGTCCGATCGATGCGCTGGCAGGCTTTCGGACCGTCGCCGTCTGGCTGGCGGTGTTGATCCCTCTCAATCTGCTGCTGTGGCGCGCAGGGGTCCGTCGCTATGCGGCCATGGGGGGCTGATGGGAGCGGCCTCCACCATCGGCCGCTATGGGCGCAGCATCGCCCGCTTCTGGTCCTCCTCTCTGGCGGCCGAGATGGAATATCAGCTCAATCTGCTGATTGAGGTGGCGGCCACACTCATGACGCTGGCGGGCAGCCTGTTCACGCTGTCGCTGTTCTTCGGTCACGGCCAACAGCTGGGGGGATGGAGCTGGGATGCGGCCCTGGTGGTGCTGGGCATCTACACGCTGCTGAATGGATTTTCGAGCACCTTGCTGCGTCCCAACCTCGGCAATCTGGTGAAGCAGGTTCAGAGCGGTGGCCTCGACTTCGTGCTGCTCAAGCCGATCGACTCCCAGATCTGGCTATCGTTGCGCACCCTTTCTCCCTGGGGCCTGCCGGAGATGGTGCTCGGCCTGACGCTGGTGGTGGTGGGAACGATCCGCTCAGGTGCCAGACCCGATGCCACCGCCTTGCTCACCGGCGGCCTGATGGTTCTGGCTGGCGTCACGATCCTTTACAGCCTTTGGTTCGTGCTGGCGGCCACCAGCATCTGGTTCGTGAAGATTTGGAATGCCACCGAGGTGCTCCGCAGCCTGCTGGCTGCTGGCCAATTCCCCGTCAGCGCCTATCCCCCAGCGCTTCGGCTTTTGTTCACGACCCTCCTGCCGGTGGCCTTTCTCACCACCGTGCCAGCTGAAGCGATTCTGGGCCTGGCCAGCGGCGGATCGTTGCTGGCAGGCCTTGTTCTTGCTGGCTTGAGTCTGGTGGGTAGCCGGGCTCTCTGGCGCTTGGCCTTGCGCAACTACACCTCTGCCTCGAGCTGAGTCTGTCAGCACACATAAGGTTATCGCCTTAAGCAGCAGCGGCTTGGCCACTTAGCTGAAGTTATACCCACCAGCGGCGTCTTGGCCTACTAACCCTCAGGCTTTGCCAGCCAGGACCGGCTCGCGGCTGTCCTTAGAGTCCGCTTCGCCGGGGGTAGGGGTGGAAGAGTGGCTCTTGGCTTCGGGCCTTCTCACCCGAATCCCGCCCTTGATCGCGCTCACAGCCTCCATCGCCTCCACTTCCTCGGGGCTGCGCACGGCACTAGCGACCGGGCTGTAAGAGGAAGGCGCCAGCGCTTGGCCCCGCAGGACGGCGGCGAGGGTGAGGAAAGTCAGCTTGAGCTGCTGCCAGGGATTCATGGCCACAACTCGCTTGTAGAGGTAACTGTCAAAGGTGAGGCGTTGCACATCTTTGTCATCGCACATCTCCACGAAGGCTTCGCGGGCGGCGTCGTTGCTATAGAAAATATTCTGCAGAATTTCAAGAACTTTATAGGTGGAGCCATATTTTTTGTCCCACTTTTTGATGTACACCTTCAGGTCGGCTTCCGTGGGAATGCGCTGCCCGCCCTGGCTGGCTGCCACGATCTCATCGGCACACATGCGACCGCTCTTCGCTGCGAAGTAGATGCCCTCCCCAGAACTCTTGGTCACATAGCCGGCAGCATCTCCCACCAGTGCCATGCGCCCCACAACGCGGCGAGGCCGGGGGTGTTCGGGGATCGGATGGGCTTCTACCTTGATCACTTCGCCCTTGAGCAGGCGATTGCTGGCCCGCTCGCGAATGCCCTGCTGCAGACTCTTAATCAGGGCCTGATTCTTCTGCATGGTGCCGGTTCCCACCGCCACATGGTCGTATTTTGGGAAGACCCAGGCGTAAAAATCAGGGGATACATCCGTGCCCACATACATTTCGGCCAGGCTTTCGTAGTACTTCATCTCTTCCGGCGGCAGTTTGATGCGCTCCTGGAAGGCGATCGCCACGTTGTAATCGCCCGCATCCATGGCTTTGGCCACGCGACTATTGGCACCGTCGGCACCCACAATCAAATCAACTTCTAGAGTCCTGGTTTCGCCGGTCGCTTCACCGGCGGCATAGTCGGAATACGTGAGGGTGTAAGGGCCTTGCCGGTTCACGCCGGTGTCGATCTTCGTGACCAAGCCATTGATCAGATGGGTCCCTAGGGAAGCGGCCCGATCGCGCAGGAAGGCATCCATCACCTCACGCCGGCACATGCCGATGTATTCGTCATTGTTGTCGAGATTGATGTCCACCTCTCGGTTGGAGGGGGAGATCATCTTCATGTTGCGGACCTTGCGATCGATGATCGATTCGGGCAGGTCAAATTCCGACACCATGCAAAGGGGAATTGCCCCACCACAGGGTTTGGCGTTATCCAGCTTCCGCTCAAACAGCCAGGTTTCGATGCCAGCTTTGGCCAACACTTCCGCAGCACAGGATCCGCTGGGGCCGCCCCCGACAACCGCAACGCGCAACATCTTGAAACTAGCTCCAGCCAATGGTTCTCACACAGAAGCTAACACCGCTAACCCTCCTGTTGCCTGGTGCTTGGCAGCAGCGCCGTAGCATTCGGTCACCCTCCCATCCCCGGCGTGTCCCCGCGAGCCACCGGCCGAGATTCCCGCCCGCGAGGCCGGGGGGGCGCCGCAACTGACATCCCTTTGGCCCGCCGCAGTCGCCCGCCGGCCGGTAGCCAGTCGAGCCTCGCCAGCCGTTTTCGCTGGGGCCTGCTCGGCAGCCTGATGGTGGGTTTCTTGGCCGTCGCGCTGGTTCTGGGGCCCCTGCGGCCCTGGTTGGTTCCGCCCCCGGTGGCGGGCCTGAACGCGAGATTGGCAGCCGATGGTCGGCTGCTCGGTCACTTTCCCTATCCCGAAGCCCCGGCCGCGAGCCTCGTCGCTTTCGCTCCCGGGCTCCAGTTGAGAGAGGAGGCGGCCCGCGCATTGCATGCCATGCAGCGCGCCGCCGCCGCTGATGGGGTTCAACTCACCGTGATCAGTGCCTTCCGGAGCCTCGCCCTGCAGCGTCATCTCTTCTTTGAGGTGGGCGCCGAACGCAACCAGAGCCCCCAGGAGCGCGCCCGGGTCAGCGCTCCGCCCGGGTTCTCCGAGCACAGCACGGGGTTCGCCGTGGATCTTGCCGATGGCCGCAGCCCCCAGACCAACCTTTCCACCAGCTTCGAAACCACGGATGCCTACGCCTGGCTCCAGGCCAACGCCGTGCGGTTTCATTTCTTGCTCTCCTTTCCTGCCAACAACCGCCAGGGGGTGAGCTACGAGCCCTGGCACTGGCGGTTCGAGGGGTCCACCGAGGCCCTGCGCCTCTTCGAGCCGGCCCATCGCCTCAGCCGGACCCTCCCTTAACCGGGGTGGGCGCAGACTGCTATAGGATCAAGAATCGCTTAAGAACTCCAGCTTCCTCCTTGAAGGGCCCATCGCTGGGAGCTTCATGCCGGGGCGACGACAGGAGCTCAAGTCTCGATCCAGCCAGCGCAGCATTTTCTCCCGCTGCCACCTGCCCACGGATTAGGAGCGCGCGACGCGGCGTCACCCGGGCAGACGCCAACACACCTACCCCTTGAGGACCCAGGCCCCATGAGCGGCGAAGCCAAAGGCGCCCAGATTCGCAATATCGCGATCATTGCCCACGTCGACCACGGCAAGACCACCCTGGTGGATGCCCTGCTGAACCAGTCGGGAATCTTCCGCGAAGGTGAGGCCGTGCCGACCTGCATCCTTGACTCCAATGATCTGGAGCGGGAGCGCGGCATCACGATTCTTTCAAAGAATACCGCCGTTGATTATAACGGAATCCGCATTAATATCGTTGATACCCCCGGCCACGCCGATTTCGGCGGCGAAGTGGAGCGGGTGCTGGGCATGGTGGATGGCTGTCTGCTGATCGTGGATGCCAACGAGGGGCCCATGCCTCAGACCCGCTTCGTGCTCAAGAAAGCCTTGGAAAAAGGTCTACGTCCGATCGTGTTCGTAAACAAGATCGACCGCGCCCGAGTCGATCCTGAGCAGGCTGTCGACAAAGTTCTTGATCTCTTCCTCGAGCTCGGAGCCGACGACGACCAGTGCGACTTCACCTACCTTTTTGGTAGCGGCATGGCTGGTTATGCCAAGCCTGACATGAAAACCGAGAGCGACACCATGAAGCCGCTCTTCGAGGCCATCCTCCGCCACGTACCGCCCCCGGTCGGCGATCCGGCTAAGCCACTGCAGCTCCAAGTCACCACCCTTGATTACAGCGATTTTCTCGGCCGCATCATGATCGGCCGCATCCACAACGGCACCATCCGGGCCGGCCAGCCCGCGGCCCTGATTCGCGATGACGGCTCGATCAAGCGGGGCCGCATCTCCAAGCTGCTGGGCTTCAAGGGTCTGGCGCGCGTCGAGATCGAGCAGGCCTCCGCCGGTGATCTGGTGGCAGTGGCCGGATTTGATGAGGTCAACATCGGCGAGACCATTGCCTGCCCCGATCACCCCGAAGCCCTGCCCCTGATCAAGGTGGATGAACCCACCCTCCAGATGACCTTTGTGGTCAACGATTCCCCCTTCGCGGGCAAGGAAGGGAAGTTTGTGACCAGCCGCCAGATCCGTGATCGCCTCCAGAAGGAGCTCCTCACCAATGTGGCCCTGCGGGTGGAAGACACCGATTCCCCTGATCGCTGGTCGGTGAGCGGCCGGGGCGAGCTTCACCTCGGCATTTTGATTGAAACCATGCGCCGGGAGGGCTTCGAGTTCCAGGTGAGCCAACCCCAGGTGATCTACCGCACCATCGATGGCAGCCCTAACGAACCCTTTGAAACTCTGGTGCTTGATGTGCCCGAGGAATCGGTGGGAACCTGCATCGAAAAACTGGGTATTCGTAAAGGCGAGATGCAAAACATGGAAAACACCAACGACGGCCGCACCCAGCTCGAATTCGTTGTTCCTTCCAGGGGCCTGATTGGCTTCCGCGGCGACTTCATCCGTGCCACCCGCGGTGAGGGAATCATGAGTCACTCTTTCCTCGATTACCGCCCCATGCAGGGTCACTTCGACACCCGTCGTAATGGAGTGCTGATTGCCTTCGAGGAGGGTACCGCCACCTTCTATGCCCTCAAGAACGCTGAGGATCGTGGCCAATTTTTTATCACCCCCACCACCAAGGTGTACAAGGGGATGATCATCGGCGAAAACAACCGCCCTCAGGATATGGAGATCAACGTTTGCAAGGCCAAGCAGCTCACCAACATCCGCTCAGCCGGTGCTGAGGAACTCGACACCCTCCAAGCCCCCGTCCAGATGACCCTGGAGCGGGCCCTCGAGTACATCGGACCCGATGAGATGCTGGAGGTTACCCCCGATTCGATCCGGTTGCGCAAGCTGCCTTCCCGCAAACCCGCCAAGCGCTGAATCCCTTGAATCACCTAGCCGGCGAGCCTGATTTGGCCGGCGATCCCCGCCTGCGGGAGGCGATCGAGCAGTTCAACCAGGGTGACTGGTACGCCAGCCACGATGGCTTCGAGGCCCTCTGGCACGAAACCCTGGAGCCCGAACGCACGGTGCTGCAGGGCATTCTGCAAATTGCTGTTGCCCATCTGCATCGCGAACGGGGCAACCTCCGGGGTGCCACCGTGTTGCTGGGGGAAGGGTTGGGGCGGTTGTCACTTAGTGGTGATGGCGCCCTCGGCTTCGACTTGGCCCTGCTCCGCACCAACAGCGCCCGTTTCCTTGAGGCCCTCCAGCAGCAACGACCGCTGGATGACCTTCCTGCCCCATACCTGCGGCCGGTCTCCCCGCAGGGGCCACCGGTAGATTAATCAACCCGGTCGAATCTCCATTCCGATCCCCTTGCCCTCTCCCAAGCGCGCCACAGCAGCAATTCCGGGGCCAAGGGCTGGCGCTCTACTGCTGGCCCTGGGTGTGCCGGTCTGGGCCTCTTTATTTGGGCTTTCTTGGGCCCAGGCTCAGTCGGGTGGTCTTTCCACCCCACCGGCCCCCCCGCTGCCAGGGCCCCAGGGTGCGCCGGCTGGAGCCGAAGTCCGGGCGGCCAACCCCGCCGTCCCGACTGCGGGGGCTGGCATGGTCACGATCGAGTCGGATCGCCAGCAGGCCGACAACCGCACCGGCATCGTCACGGCTACGGGCAACGTACGCATCGTGTACCCAGAGAAGGGGATGGTGGCCACCGCACGCCAGGCCCAGTATTTCTCGAAGGAGGCACGGCTGGTTTTGAGTGGTGATGTTGAGGTGGTGGATGCCGACGGCCAGCGGATCAGGGCCGAGCGCCTGGTGTATCTGCTTGGCAGCGAGCGGCTCCAGGCTGAACCGGCGTCGGGCCGGCAAGTGCTCAGCAAGATCAGGCTTCAATCGCCCTCCGCTCCGGCAGCCCGCCCGCCGATGCCATGAGCCTGAATCTGGATCAGGTGGCGATCTCCCTCGGGGGCCGCACCCTAGTGAATGGCGTGAGTGTGGAGCTGCATCCAGGTGAGGTGGTGGGCCTGCTCGGTCCCAATGGCGCTGGCAAGACCACCACCTTCAACATCGTCACCGGACTGTTGCGGCCGGACCGGGGTGATGTTCGCCTCGATGGCCTCTCGGTCACCCGATTGCCGATGCCGAAGCGAGCCCGCCTCGGCATCGGTTACCTCCCTCAGGAGGCCAGTGTGTTCCGTTCCCTCACGGTGCGCGAAAACCTTCAGCTGGCCCTGCAGGAAAGCGGCACGCCCCCCCCCTTGAGGCGAGAGCGGCTGGATAGTCTCATCCAGGATTTCCATCTGGTGCCCTTTCAGCACCGCAAGGGCTATCAGTTGTCCGGCGGTGAACGCCGCCGCTGCGAGGTGGCCCGTGCCCTGGCCGTGGGGGAGAAGGGCCCCCGCTATCTGCTGCTGGATGAACCCTTTGCAGGTGTCGATCCCCTTGCGGTGGCCGATCTTCAGGCCCTCATCGATGGCCTGCGCATCCGGGGCATGGGCGTACTCATCACCGACCACAACGTGCGGGAGACCCTGGCCATCACCGACCGTGCCTACATCCTCACCGAGGGCAGAATCCTGGCCTCCGGAAGCTCCGAGGCCATGGCCAAGGATCCGCTGGTGCGGCGCCACTATCTCGGCGAGGCCTTCCAGCTGTGATCGCCTTCACCCGTCTCCAGAATCTGCAGCGGTCCATCCCCATGGAGCGGTTGGCTTCGCAGATGCGGTGGAACCGAATTCCCTTGATGGATCGCTGGTTGATCAAGGAATTGCTCGGGCCGTTGTTGTTCGGGATCGCAGCCTTTACCGCCGTTTCACTTTCGGTGGGGGTGGTGTTCGAGCTTGTGCGCCGGGTGGCCGAGTCGGGCCTTCCCCTGTTAGCGGCAATGCAGGTGCTGCTTCTGCGCCTGCCGGGTTTTCTGGTACTCGCCTTTCCGATGGCCACCCTGATGGCCACCCTATTGGCCTACAGCAGTCTCTCGGGAAACAGTGAACTCACGGCCTTGCGCAGCGTGGGCGTTTCCACCAGCCGCATGGTGCTGCCGGCCCTGGTGTTGTCGCTGGTGATGAGCCTGCTCACCTTCCTGTTCAACGATTTGATTGTGCCGAAGGCCAATCTCGCCGCCACCAACACCCTGGAGGTGTCCCTCGGCAAGGCTCTCACCACCGAAACAGGCAACAATGTTCTTTATTCTCGCTTTGGACGCATCAAGCAACTCGAAGGAGAGAGCGTCAAGCAACTCACCCATCTCTTCTATTCCCGCAAGTATCTGCAGGGTCAGATGCTGGATGTCACCGTGATCGATTTTTCCAGGGGCGGTCAACGGCAGTTGCTCACAGCTGAAAGCGGGCGCTGGAACGATGCCCAGGGCATGTGGGAGTTCAGCAACGGCCACATCGTGAATCTCGATGATGCTTCCGGCACCACCACCTCGGCCCGTTTTGACCGCTATCTCTATCCCCTTAGTCGCAATCCCGTGGAGGTGGCCAAGATTCCCACCGATCCCGGTGCCATGACCGTGGGCCAGGCCCGCCGTGCTGAGCGGCTCTATGAAGAGGCCGGCAACGCCAGGGAGGCCCGTCGCATGCGGGTGCGGATCCAGGAGAAGTTTGCTTTTCCGGCGATCTGCCTGGTGTTCGGCCTGATTGGCAGCAGCCTCGGGGTAAGGCCCTACAACCGCACCAGCCGTAGTCAGGGATTCGGGATCAGCGTGCTGCTGATTTTTGGCTATTACCTGATGTCCTTCATTTTCAGCTCGCTCGGCATCTCGGGAACCTTGGTTCCGCTTCTGGCCGCCTGGTCTCCCGTGCTGATCGGCATGGCGGGAGGCCTCCATCTGCTGCGGGTGGCCAGCCGGTGACCCGCCCTGCGGAGCTTCACCGCGGCCTCGGCCACGCGGCAAAGTAAGCAGCAGTTGAGTTCATGTGTTGAACGATCCGGTCCTGGCCCTTGGGCTCCTGGCCTTCGGCCTGCTGCTGCTGGTGCTGCCCCTCTCCTTCTGGGCCCTGAGCGGCAACCGCAACAGCCCCTGGGTGCGCCTGCTGGTGGCGGCTGCCAATCTCTGCCTCACGGCCCAGTTGGTGCTGCGCTGGTGGGAATCGGGCCATTTCCCGATCAGCAACCTCTATGAATCCCTCTGTTTCCTCGCCTGGGGCTGCACCCTGGTGCAACTGCTGGTGGAGCGCAGTTGGCCCAGTCCCCTCGTGCCGGCGGCTGCCACACCCATGGGCCTGGGCTGTGTGGCTTTCGCCAGTTTTGCCTTACCGGATCGGCTCCAGGAGGCCTCACCCCTGGTGCCGGCCCTGCGCTCCAGTTGGCTGGTGATGCATGTGAGCGTGATCATGCTCAGTTATGCGGCCCTGCTGGTGGGCTCCCTGCTCTCGGTGGCGGTTTTGCTGGTTGACCGCGAGGGGGTGCTCGAGTTGCGCAGCAGTTCGATCGGCAGCGGTGGGTACCGGCAGGCGAGTGCGGCCGCCGCCGGGGGGGGCGAGCTTGAACTGAGCTCCGGCAACTTCCGCCTCAGCGAACAGCTCGACAGCCTCAGCTACCGCACGATCACGGTGGGATTTCTACTGCTCTCCGTGGGTCTGGTGAGTGGAGCCGTGTGGGCCAATGAAGCCTGGGGCAGCTGGTGGAGCTGGGATCCCAAGGAAACCTGGGCCTTGATCTGCTGGCTGGTTTACGCCGCCTATCTCCACACTCGCCTGATCCGCGGTTGGCAGGGCCGCCGCCCGGCGGTGGTGGCGGCGATCGGCCTGGTGGTCATCGCCGTCTGTTACATCGGCGTGAACCTGCTCGGGATCGGCCTCCATAGCTATGGCTGGTTCTTCGGGGACGGCTGAGAGGGCGGCTTTTGTCAGCGGCTCCATCCACGGGGCCAGCAGCTCGAGCATGACGAGCACAATCTGCTGCAACATGCTGCAACATGCTGCAATGTGCTGTATGATGGAGCTTTATGAAATCCATAAAATTCACCACTCCAGCCTCTCCGGGCTCTTCCTTCAGGGGGTGCGTTCCGGCCCTGCTGGCAGCCTCCTCCTTACTGTTCTTGGCGCCGGTGACCTCCGCCCAGGCTGAAACCTACATACCAGCTTTCACCTTCACAAACTCTCCACCTACCACCAACAAGGTATTGGGCGAAGGTAATGTGCTTGGCTATCATTTCAGCACGAACATCAACAGGACAATAAAAGGTGTTGGCATTTACAATACTGCCCCATTAAATAATTCGCTGGGAATCTGGAACTTTACCGCTAATCCCTATGCTCCTATCTTCCAAGTTGTTCTTGTGAGCAAGGGTGATTGTGCTAGCGATGGCTTTTGCTGGCTTTCCGCTGCGAGTTTGGGCACCATTCCTGAGCTTTTCCCAGGCAATGATTATGTAATTGCGGCAGCCTGGGGGCAGGAGCCGGTTCCAATTGGCATTCAAACCACGGGTTTGAATTTGGAAGCAACAGATTTTTCTGTTGAAAGAAACGCTTTTGTTGATGGCATATTGCCTAATCTCGATGCTGATCTGTCAGCCGATCCTGACTATTCCCCTATCAATACCAGTCCAGCTGATCTGAAAGGATTTTTTACGGCTAATCTTTCATTTGAAACGTATTCACCTTCGTCGGTCAAAGTCCCCGCTCCACTGCCGTTGATTGGTGTAGCCGCCGCCTTCGGCTGGAGCAGAACAATTCGCCGCAGGATTAGCTCTTCTTCCTAGATTGTCCTGAGAGAATCCAAAGTAAAAAGCCCTGGTTCATAGACCGGGGCTTTTGGGAGAGACAACGTTTCAATTTGAGTGTTGCTTGCTGCTGCCAGCAACACTCAACACCTTCAGCCATCAAGCAGGACGCTTGCTGTTGCGGATCCCCTGGATCGCTGCCGCATAGTCGGCCAGACCGAACACACCGGATCCACTCACGATCGCATTGGCACCGGCTTCGATCACCTGCCAGGCATTGCCTGCCTTGATGCCCCCATCCACCTCGATCCAGGGATCCAGGCCCCGCTCATCACACATCCGGCGCAGGTCCCGGATCTTCTCCACCTGGGAGGGGATGAAGCTCTGACCTCCGAAACCGGGGTTCACGCTCATGATCAACACCAGATCGCACAGCTCAAGGCAATACTCCAGAGTGCTGAGCGGTGTGCTGGGGTTGAGAACGGCGCCGGCCTGCTTGCCCAGGTCCTTGATCTGGCTGAGGTTGCGGTGCAGATGCGGGCAAGCTTCCACCTGCACCGAGATGATGTCCGCGCCGGCCTTGGCGAAATCCGCCACATACCTCTCCGGTTCCACGATCATCAAGTGCACATCGAGTGGCTTGGTGGTCACCGGGCGCAGGGCCTCCACGATCAGCGGGCCGATGGTGATGTTGGGCACGAAACGTCCATCCATCACATCGACATGGATCCAGTCCGCCCCGGCGGCATCCACGGCCCGCACGTCCTCGCCCAACCGGGAGAAATCCGCTGAGAGGATCGAGGGGGAGATCACCAAGGGCTTGGTGCTCATGATGGCCGCGGGGTTACTTGTGGCGCGATTGTACGGGCTGGTCGGACCGTGCTCGCTGATACGATGGCGCCGCTCCGGGACCGGGAGGTCCTGCAGTTGTCAGGGACTTGAGCGGATTCGGCGGCCCCTGGCCCCGCTCCACTAAGGAACCACCGACCGGGTACCCAACCAGCCGTCTTCCCGCCTGGTTCGCCCCGCGCTTCTACCCATTACCCAACCGCCGGACCGCTGTGGATCGCACTCTCATCCAGGAAATTCTCGAGGTCGTGGAACAGGCCGCCATCGCCTCCGCCGAACTCACCGGTCTGGGCCAGAAGGATGAGGCCGATGCCGCCGCCGTGGAAGCCATGCGTCAACGCATGGGCCAGATCCAGATGCAGGGGCGGATCGTCATCGGTGAAGGTGAGCGGGATGAGGCCCCGATGCTCTACATCGGTGAGGAAGTGGGTAGCGGCACCGGACCCGGCGTCGACTTCGCTGTCGATCCTTGCGAAGGCACCAACCTCTGCGCCAACAACCAGCGTGGCTCCATGGCCGTGCTCGCCGCCTCGGACCGCGGCGGGTTGTTCAACGCCCCTGACTTCTACATGAAAAAACTGGCGGCGCCGCCGGCCGCCAAGGGCAAGGTGGACATCCGCAAATCAGCCACCGAAAATATTGCCATTCTCAGTGAGGCACTTGGAATCCCCGCCAGCGACCTGGTGATCGTGGTCATGGACCGTGCCCGCCACAAGGACCTGATCGCCGAGATCCGCTCCACCGGCGCCCGGGTCCAGCCGATCTCTGATGGTGATGTGCAGGCCGCCATCGCCTGCGGTTTTGCTGGCACCGGCACCCACTGCCTGATGGGCATCGGTGCCGCCCCGGAAGGCGTGATCTCGGCGGCAGCCATGCGGGCCCTCGGTGGCCACTTCCAGGGGCAGCTCGTTTACGACCCGGCGGTGGCTCAGACCAAGGAGTGGGAAGGGCTCACCCGTGAGGGGAATCTCGCCCGGCTGGCGGAGATGGGCATCAGCGATCCCGACAAGATCTATGAAGCCGAGGAGCTTGCCTCCGGTGAGAACGTGGTGTTCGCCGGCAGCGGCATCACCGATGGCCTGCTCTTTGATGGCGTGAAGTTTGAGAAAGATTTCATCCGCACCAGCTCCCTGGTGATCAGTACCCTCGACGGAACGGCTCGCTTCACCGATACGGTGCATATCAAACCCGGTGCCCAGACCATCGCGCTGCGCTGATCGCCAGCTCCGATCCCTCCGCACCTGCACGTGAGCTCGCCTCCATGCACATAGCCGTTGTCGGCCTCAGTCATCGCACGGCTCCGGTGGAGATCCGCGAGCGGTTGAGCATCCCCGAGCAGAGCCTGGAGGCCTCGCTTCAGCAGCTCCGCTCCGATGAACAGGTGCTGGAGGCCTCCATCCTCAGCACCTGCAACCGGCTTGAGATCTACACCCTGCTGCGCCATCCCGATGATGGGATCGAAGCGGTGGGATCCTTCCTGACCCAGGTCTCCGGTCTCAGCCTTGAGGAACTCGGCCCCCATCTGTTCACCTACCACCACGAGGAGGCGGTTGCTCACCTGTTGCGGGTGGCGGCCGGCCTGGACAGCCTGGTGCTCGGAGAGGGTCAGATCCTCTCCCAAGTGAAGAAGATGGTGCGCCTCGGCCAGGAATACCGTTCCGTGGGGCCGATCCTGAACCGCTTGCTCAACCAGGCCGTGAGCACCGGCAAGCGGGTTCGCACGGAAACCAACCTGGGAACCGGGGCGGTGTCGATCTCCTCGGCTGCCGTGGAACTGGCCCAGCTCAAGGTGGGCCAGGCCCGTGGCCTCGATGAGCTGGTGAGCCTCGAGCACCAGCAAGTGGCCGTGGTGGGAGCCGGCCGCATGGCCCGCCTGCTGCTGCAGCATCTTCAGTCGAAGGGCTGTCGGGGTGTGGTGCTGCTCAACCGCACCGTGGCCCGTGCCGAGGCCCTGGCCGCCGATTTCCCCCAGCTTCCGGTGCAGTGCCGCCCCCTGACGGACCTGGACCACTGCCTCAGTACCTGCTCCCTGGTGTTCACCAGCACCGCCGCCGAGGAGCCGGTGATCTCCGCCTCCCGACTGGAGCACCTCAACCGTCGCTCCAGCCTGATGCTGATCGATATCGGCGTGCCCCGGAACATCAGCTCCGACGTGAGCCAGCTGACTGGGGTCGAATCCTTCGATGTCGATGACCTGCAGGAGGTGGTGGCCCGCAACCAGGAGGCTCGCCGCGAGATGGCCGCCGAGGCCGAGGGACTGCTCCGGGAGGAATCTCGCCTCTTTCTCGAATGGTGGGATGGTCTGGAAGCCGTTCCCCTGGTCAACAAACTGAGGCTGCAGCTCGAGGAGATCCGCGAGCAGGAGCTCCAGAAAGCCCTGAGCCGCATGGGACCCGACCTCTCAGCCAGGGAGCGCAAGGTGGTGGAGGCCCTCAGCAAGGGGATCATCAACAAGATCCTCCACACCCCGGTGACCCATCTGCGTGCGCCCCAGCCTCGCCAGCAGCGCCACCTGGCCATGAAGGTGCTGCGGGACCTTTTCGAACTCCACGACGGCGATTCCTTCCTCTGATCTCCCCTTAGCCTGCGATGTCTAACCCCCGGCTACGAAGTGTCGCCGACACTCGCCGTCTTCCACCCCGTTCCTGTACGGTCTGCCCTGCGCCTGTGAGAGAAGAGGATCGATGAAAAGAGTACTAGCGATCATCCTTGGAGGAGGGGCGGGAACGCGCCTTTATCCCCTCACCAAGACGAGGGCGAAGCCCGCAGTGCCTCTGGCAGGCAAATACAGGCTGATTGATATCCCGATCAGCAACTGCATCAATTCTGAGATCAATAAGATCTATGTCTTGACGCAGTTCAACAGCGCCTCGCTCAACCGTCACCTCACGATGAGCTACAACCTCTCGGCCGGCTTCGGCCAGGGGTTCGTGGAGGTGCTTGCCGCCCAGCAAACCCCGGACAGCCCCAGCTGGTTCGAGGGCACGGCCGATGCGGTGCGCAAGTATCAGTGGCTGTTTCAGGAATGGGATGTCGACCACTACCTGATCCTCTCCGGTGACCAGCTGTACCGAATGGATTACAGCAAATTCGTGCAGCATCACGTCGAAAGCGGCGCCCAGCTGTCCGTGGGAGCCCTGCCGGTGGATGCAGCCCAGGCCGAGGAATTCGGACTGATGCGCACCACGGCTGACGGGCGCATCCGGGAATTCCGGGAAAAGCCCAAGGGCGAGGCGCTTGAAGCGATGCGGGTGGATACCCAGAGCCTGGGCCTGTCAGCTGATGAAGCCAGCCGCCGACCCTTCCTGGCTTCGATGGGCATCTATGTCTTCAGTCGCGACACCCTGTTCGATCTGCTGAACTCGAATCCAGCCGCCACCGATTTCGGCAAGGAAATCATTCCCGCCTCCCTGGAGCGCGGCGATAATCTCCAGAGTTTTCTCTTCGACGATTACTGGGAAGACATCGGAACCATCGGTGCCTTTTTTGAGGCAAATCTCGCCCTCACCGATCAGCCCAACCCCGCCTTCTCCTTCTACGACGAAAAGTTTCCCATCTATACACGCCCTCGCTACCTGCCCCCCAGCAAGCTGCAGGATGCCCAGGTCACCAATTCGATCATCGGAGAGGGATCCTTGCTCAAGGCCTGCAGCATTCACCACTGCGTGCTAGGGGTTCGGACCCGCGTTGAGGATGAGGTGGTGCTTCAGGACAGCCTGGTGATGGGCGCCGATTACTTCGAGTCGATGGAGGAGCGCTTGGTGCTGCGCGAGCGAGGTGGCATCCCGATCGGCGTGGGAAGCGGTACCACAGTGAAGCGGGCGATTCTTGATAAGAACGTGAGAATTGGAGACAATGTCACGATTATCAACAAGGATCGTGTCGAAGAAGCTGACCGCCCCGAGCTCAACTTCTATATCCGTAACGGCATCGTTGTCGTGGTTAAAAACGGCACCATTCCCGATGGCAGTGTGATCTGATCCTGACAAGGATCCCTTCCACCCGGCAGGAACCGGTCACCCTGTCCACACTGGGTTGTACGGATTTCTGCCCAGCCCCATGAGCAAGGCGCATTTTGGCCTGATCGGTCTCGGCGTGATGGGGGAGAACCTCGTCCTCAATGCTGAGCGAAACGGCTTCTCCAGCGTGGTGTTCAATCGCACCTACGCCAAGACTCAGGAGTTTCTTGCCGGCCGCGGGGCCGGTAAACAAATCATCGGAGCTGAGACCCTGCCCGAATTCGTGGCGGCCCTGGAATGCCCGCGACGCATCCTGGTGATGGTGAAGGCAGGTCAGCCGGTGGACGACATGATCGCGACCCTGTCGCCCCTGCTGGAGGAGGGCGATCTGCTCATCGATGGCGGTAATTCCCTCTACACCGACACCGAGCGTCGCGTGAAGGAGCTCGAGAGCAGGAGCTTCGGTTTCATCGGCATGGGGGTTTCCGGTGGCGCCAAGGGTGCCCTGGAGGGGCCGAGCATGATGCCCGGTGGCACCAAAGCCGCCTACGACGCGATCGAATCCCTGGTCCGCAAGATGGCTGCCCAGGTGGAGGACGGCCCCTGCGTGACTTACATCGGCCCCGGCGGTGCCGGCCATTTCGTGAAGACCGTGCATAACGGCATCGAATACGGCATCGAGCAGATCCTGGCCGAGGCCTACGACCTGATGAAGCGCCTGGCCGGCTTCGATGGAACCGCCATGGCCGACGTGCTGGCCGCCTGGAACGGCACCGAAGAGCTGGCCTCCTTCCTGGTGGAGATCACCGAGGTGTGTCTGCGCACCAAGGATCCTGAATCGGGCAGGGATCTGGTGGAGTTCATCGTGGATGCCGCCGGTCAGAAGGGCACGGGCCTGTGGACCGTGGAGAGCGCTCTGAACATGGGCGTGCCCGTGCCCACGATCTACGCGGCCCTCAACGCACGCGTGCTCAGTTCCCTGCGCCCGGAGCGGCTGGCGGCCGAGCCCCTGCTCACCGCCACGGCCAGTGGCTCCTGGGATCTGGGCGATCCGGCCAGCGGCCCCCTGATGGATGCCACGGTCCTGGCCTGCATCGCCAGCTATGCCCAGGGGATGGCCCTGCTCCAGGAGGCCTCGACCCTGCACGACTACAAACTCGACATGGCGGCCATCGGCCAGATCTGGAAGGGGGGCTGCATCATCCGTGCCCGCCTCCTGCAGCGCATCCAGAACGCCTACACCGCCAGGGCCGATCTTCCTAACTTGATGGTGGATCCCTGGTTCCTGGAGCAGGTGAACCGGCGGCTGCCGGGCCTTCGTGCTGTGGTGGCGAGTGCCGCGACGGCGGGCATTCCCGTGCCCTGTTACAGCAGCACCCTCGACTACATCACCAGCTATTTCAGCGGCCGCCTGCCCCAAAACCTGGTGCAGGCGATGCGCGATTGCTTCGGCTCCCACACCTACGAGCGCACCGACCGCCCCGGCAGCTTCCACACCGAGTGGCTGCCATGACCTCCTACCGAATCTCGGTGGCCGCCAGCGCCGACGACCTGGCCCGCCAGTGCGCCGAGCAGATCGCCGCCGTGATCGACCTCACCCTGGCCGAGCGGGACCGCGCCCAGATCGCCCTGGCCGGTGGCGAGACCCCGAAGGCGGCCTATCGCCTGCTGGGAGAGGCTCACCTCCCTTGGGAGCGCGTCGATGTGTTGCTCGGCGATGAGCGCTGGGTTAACCGGGACGACCCCTCGAGCAACGCGCGCATGCTCACGGAGACCCTGTTCGCCCGTGAACCTGGCAGCCGAGCCAGCTTCCATCCGGTGCCCACGGATCGTCCCGATCCCGAGGCCAGCGCCACGGCCTACGCGGCCCTGCTCAAAACGTTGTGTCCAGGCGATCCACCCCGCTTCGATCTGATCCTGCTGGGCCTTGGCGATGATGGCCACACCGCCTCCCTGTTCCCCGGAACCGCCGCCCCTGCCGTGCGGGATCGACCGGTGACGATCGGGGAGGGCAAGGGGCTACCCCGTATCACCCTCACGGCACCGGTGCTCTCGGCCGCCCGCAGGGTGGTGTTCCTTGTGAGCGGCGCCGCAAAGCGCCAGGCCCTGAGGCGTCTGCTCGATCCCTCTGAACCGGCCGATCGCACCCCGGCTCGCCTGGTGCTCCCTGAGGGGGAGATGCTGATCCTGGCGGACCAGGCAGCCGCCGAAGGCTTGGCCTGAGCGGTCCCACAATGGGGTCTGATAGGAGCCTTCCGTGACGCAGCCTGAAGAGAAGCTGGTGGTGGCCGGCGATGGCTTCGTCGGTTGGCATGCCCTCAACGACACGATCATGGGGGGGCGGAGCAGCGGTAGTTGCACCGTGAGCCAGGCAGGTCTGCGCTTCTCGGGGGAACTGATCGAACAGGGCGGTGGCTTTGTGAGCGTGCGCTCCCCCCTGTTTTCGCCACCGCTGGATCTCTCTGGTTTTGCTGCGCTTCGCCTCGATCTGGCCGGCCATGGTCGCCGCTACAAGCTCGCGGTGGCCTGTGCCGATGGGGTGGCAGGTCTTACGGAGCTGATTCCTGGGGGCCTGCGCTGGGTGCATGAATTCGGCACCGAGCTGGAGGGCTTCAGCACCGTGCGCATCGGCTTTGATCAGCTCACGCCATCCGTGCGGGCCCAGCCGATTGAGAAGCTGCCGATGGGGCTGCCCCTGCGCCTTGATGCGGCCCGCATCACCCGCCTGCAACTGCTCCACTCCAAGTTCGATGATGCGGGAGGGCTCAACCCAGGTTTCCGCCCCGGGCCCATCGATCTGGAGCTGCGGGCCATCCACGCGGTGATCTGAGCCCCGAGCTGCGGGATCGGCGCCTATCGGCCAGCCTGTTGGGAGTGAGCGCCGTAGGGCGGCTGAAGTATGGAATGGGGCGATTCCGATCTCCTGGGGCCCGGCTGGCCCGATGAGCTGGCTGGGGTGAACACCGATCTGGCCCAGTTGGTGGCGGCGGCGGCCGACCTGTGCCGCAAACCGCTACGCCATGGCGTGGTGCTCAGCAGCGGGCCGCATGACCCCGATTGCAGCCTTGAGCTGGAGGTGCGCAATGCCCAGGGGGAACGACTGCCGGAGCACGATCTGGAACTGGAGATCTTCCGCAGCGGCACCGAGGGCAGCGCCCGCCTCCATCTCACCCTGGCCTGGCGCCTTGATGACAGCCTGCCCATGCTCTGGCAGGGCAGCCACCCGGTATGGATGGATGCCCAGGGACTCCGCTGTGAGCGTCCCGCCGATGGAGCGCCGCTGGAGGCCCTGGCCCGGAGGCTTCGGGCTCTGCTCGACGCCGATCTCTGAGTGCTCGGGTCAACTACTCCGGTCAGCCCTGGTCGGTGACCGCCCCCAGGCTGCTGCTGCTCACCAGGCGGGCATATTTGCCGAGCACGCCGGTGGTGTAGCGGGGTTCGGGCTTCACCCAGGCGGCGCGACGGCGCTCCAGTTCGCCATCGTCCACGTTGAGCTCGATCAACAGCTGCTGGGCATCCACGGTGATGCTGTCGCCTTCCTGCACCAGGCCGATGGTGCCGCCCACGGCGGCCTCCGGCGCCACGTGGCCCACCACCATGCCGTAGGTGCCGCCGCTGAAGCGGCCATCGGTGATCAAGGCCACCTTGTCGCCGAGGCCCTCGCCGATGATCGCGGCCGTGGGGGCGAGCATTTCGCGCATTCCCGGTCCGCCCACCGGGCCCTCATAGCGGATCACCACCACATCCCCTTCACGAATCTGTTTGGCGAGGATCGCGGCGAGGGCCTCCTCCTCGCTCTCGAATACCCGGGCCGGGCCGGTGAGCACGGGCATTTTCACGCCACTGATCTTCGCCACGCTTCCCTCGCTGGCGAGGTTGCCCTTGAGGATGGCCAGGTGCCCTTTGGCGTAGAGCGGGTTACTCAGCGGCCGGATCACGTCTTGTCCGGCGGGTGGTTCGGCAGGCACCTCCGCCAGCACCTCCCGCAGGGTGCGGCCTTCCACGGTGCGGCTTTCGCCGTGGAGCAGGCCCGCATCGAGCAGCAGCCTCATCACCTGGGGGATGCCGCCGGCCCGGTGCAGATCCACGGTCACGTAGCGACCGGAGGGCTTGAGATCGCAGATCACCGGCACCCGTTGGCGGATGGCCTCGAAATCGTCGATGTTTAGCGGCACCCCGGCGGTTCGGGCCACCGCCAACAGGTGCAGCACGGAATTGGTGGAGCCCCCCACCGCCATGATCACGCTGATGGCGTTCTCGAAGGCCTCGCGGGTCATCAGGTCGCGGGGGCAGATGCCCTTGGCGATCGCCTCCACGAGCACCTCGGCGCTGCGGGCGGCGCTGTCGGCCTTCTCCGGATCTTCCGCCGCCATGGTGGAGCTGAAGGGCAGGCTGAGGCCCATCGCCTCGAAGGCGGCGCTCATCGTGTTGGCGGTGAACATGCCGCCACAACTGCCGGCTCCAGGGCAGGCGTTTTTCTCGATCGCGGTGAGCTGGGCCTCATCGATGCGACCGCCGCTGTACTGGCCCACCGCCTCAAACGCACTCACCACGGTGAGATCGCAGGCGCCGAGCTTGCCGGGCTTGATCGTGCCGCCGTACACGAACACCGAGGGGATGTTCATGCGGGCCATCGCCAGCATGGCGCCAGGCATGTTTTTGTCGCAGCCTCCCACCGCCAGCAGCCCGTCCATGCTCTGGGCGTTGCAGGCGGTCTCGATCGAATCGGCGATCACCTCCCGGCTCACGAGGGAATACTTCATTCCCTCAGTGCCCATCGAAATGCCGTCGCTCACGGTGATCGTGCCGAACATCTGCGGCATCGCACCGGCCAGCAGGGCCGCCTGCTCGGCGCGCCGGGCTAAGTCGTTCAGCCCCATGTTGCAGGGGGTGATGGTGCTGTAGCTGTTGGCGATGCCGATGATCGGCTTGTTGAAATCCTCGTCGCCGAAACCCACGGCCCGCAGCATGGCGCGGTTCGGGGACCTCTGGATCCCCTGGGTGATGGCGGCGGAGCGCAACATGGCGACGACGGTCAGGTCGTAGGAAAGCTACCGACCGGTGGGACCCGGCACCTGATCAGGGCAGCGGCTGGAGCTGCTCCAGCTGGCGGCGCACCTCATCGATCGCCTTGTTGAGCTGTTGTACCCGCTCCTGCAGCAGGGGATCGACCGAAGTGGCCGCCGAGGTGGGCTGGAACGAAGCCTGGGGCCGAAGATCAGCGGGAGCGGACGGCTGGCGAGGAGCTCTCAGCCGCAGGGGCTGGGGCAGACGACTGTGCCGGCGGCGATCCGCCTCGCTCAACAGCCACCAACCCAGGCCCGCCGCACCGAGCACGGCTCCACCGAGGGCGCTCAGCAACAGACCGCTGCCGGAGCTGGCTGGGCGTTGCCGTGGATCAGCCATGGCTGGGTGGGAGGAGCTAGGTCAGCCTAGGGAGGCCAGGCCCTCGATTCCAGTAAAGCGGAGGTCGGCATCCCCGAACCCAGGCACAATCCGGCCGTGGCCATCAACATCGGCGTCAATGCAGGCGCAGTAGAGCGTCAGATCACTCCATCGCTCACCAAGGGCCTTCAGCCCCGGGGCCGCCGCCAGCAGGGAGATGATCCGGAGCCGTTCACCCTGCACCCCTTGCTGAGCAAGCCGCTCGAGCAGATGCATCAGACCATCGGCGGCGGTGATCTGCGGAACGAAAAGCAGAACGCCCACCCGATCGCCGATGGCATCGGGCAGGCCGATGATCCGCCCCTGCTCCCCGATCAATAGAGGCGCCAAGGCGGAGGCCGGCAAGACGGTGCGGGCACCTTCCCACAAGCCCAGGCCTGCCGGCAGAAGGGGGAGCGCCAGCAGGGGGACGGTTGCATCGACGACCTGGCCCTCCGTGGTGGCCAGGGGGGTCTGCACCGCCACGGCCCTCTGTGGCAACCAGTCCCGCAGGGCCTCATAGGTGAGCCAGCGGCCCAGTTCCAGCATGGCGGTGCCAAACAACGGCGGCGGTGTGCCGCCATCCCGAAGCACCGTGAGCCAGTGTGCGATCAGGGGATGGGGGGGAACCACCACCCGCAGGGACATCGCCATGCCTGCCATAACTTGGATCAGCAGCGTACCGACATGGCCATGGGCAATCGCAGACCGCCCGCCAGGGCGGAACGGGAGAGTTTACTGATCGACCCCGGCCCCAGCGAGCGGCTGCCTTTCATAGCGGCCCTGGCGGGCCCCCTTCGCGCCGCTATGGCTCCTCTCCTGGCGCTGCTGCTGGTGCTGATGCCCCTGGCACCCCTGGCCCAGCCCGCCTTGGCGATCACGGCACCAGAACTGCGGAGCCAGCGCAGCCTCCAGGACCTTCAGCCCGACATGCATGGCCGGGATCTCAAGCAACAGGAGTTCCTCAAGGCCAGCATGGAGGGCTTCGATCTTCATGATGCCGACCTGCGAGGGGCCGTGTTCAACTCCAGCAACCTGCGCCAGGCAAACCTGAGCAACGCCCGGCTTGCGGATGTAGTGGCCTTCGCTACCCGCTTTGATGGGGCGGATCTGCGGGACGCGGAGTTCAGCAACGCCATGCTGATGCAGAGCCACTTCCGCGATGCCCAGATTGAGGGAGCTGACTTCAGCGAGGCCGTGCTCGATCTCCCCGAACAGAAGGCTCTCTGTGCCCGAGCCACCGGTGTCAATAGCCGCACCGGCGTGGCAACGCGCGACAGCCTCCGTTGCCGCTGATCCCCCCTCTGCGGGCTCGCTTCAAGGTTGCAGCGGTATCTGTGAACCGTCCAACCCGCACCTAGAGTTTGCCTAACCGGTTTCGCAGGGGATCAGCCTGCGAAGGAAACGGGGAAAGCACGGTAGGGGATCCCAATCCTGAATCCGGCACTGTCCCGCAGCTGTGAAGGTCACCCCGTGGCCCAGTCAGAACGCCCGCCGGTTTCACCCCCACAATTCGGCGCGGACCGGTTTCCATGATTTCAACTCTCCCCGCGCGCCGGGGCATCGCCTTTGCCGCAGCCCTCCTGCCCGCTGCCCTGGCGATCCTGGCGTTGCTCCCCGAGGCGGCCCACGCCCACCACCTGATGCACCTGCTGCATCTCAAGCCCACCCCCCTCACCGGCCTGCTGAGCGGCCTGGCCCATCCGGTGCTCGGCCCCGACCATCTGCTCTTTCTGCTGGCCCTGTCCTTGGTGGGACTGCGCCACCGCACCAGCTGGATGCTCGCGCTGCTCGCCACCGGGCTGGGCGGCAGCTGTCTCGGGCTGGTGCTGCCAGGCCTGCCGGCAGCCGAAGCCCTGGTGTCCTTCAGCCTGGTGGTGGTGGCCCTGATTCTGCTGGCGGGCTGGGACCGCCGCCTCCTGTTCCCGGCTATCGCCCTGCATGGCTACGTGCTCAGCGGAGCGGTGCTGGGCTGGAATGCCGCACCGATCGCCACCTACCTGATCGGTCTGCTGATCAGCCAAGGAGCGCTTCTCCTGGTGGCCCTCGGTGCCCTGCGCCACACCGCTGGCGCCTGCTCCACCACCACCCGCCGCACCCTGGCGGCCGTGCTGTTCGGCCTCGGTGCCGCTTGGACCTGGTCCGCTCTGGTGGGTTGAGCATGGCCGTCTCCCCGTCAAGCCGGTTGCCGGTCACTGTGGTGACCGGTTTCCTCGGCTCCGGAAAGACCACACTGTTGCGTCACCTCTTGCTGGAAAGCGGGCTGAAGCTCGCCGTTCTGGTCAATGAGTTCGGTGAGATCGGCATCGATGGCGACCTGCTGGCCGCCTGTGGCTTCTGCGAAGCCGATGAACTGGATGGTCGCCTGGTGGAACTGGCGAACGGCTGCCTCTGCTGCACGGTTCAAGATGAGTTCCTACCCACCATGCTGAGCCTGCTGGAGCGCTCTGACGACCTCGACGGCATCGTGGTCGAAACCAGCGGACTCGCCCTACCCGAACCCCTCGTGGCGGCCTTCGGTTGGCCCGCCATCCGCACCCGGACCCGCGTGCATGCCGTGGTCACGGTCGTGGATGGAGAGGCCCTCGCGGCGGGGCATGTGGTTGGTGATGCCGAGGCGGTGGATGCCCAGCGCCGGGCGGACCCCAGCCTCGATCACCTGCGGGCGATCGAGGATCTCTTCCAGGATCAGCTTGAGGCCGCAGATCTCGTCCTCGTCAGCCGAGCCGACCGGTTGGAGGGCACCCGCTTGGAGGAGGTTGTTGGCAAGATTCGCCCCCGACTCCGGCCGGGCACGTCTGTGCTCCCGATGGCCCGGGGCAGGGTGGATCCGTTCCTGCTGCTGGCCTCCAGGGGCGCTGACCCGAGCGACGATCCCCATCTCCGGAACGCCCCGGCGCAGGGAGCGGTCGAGTCCGACCACGGAGCAGGCCGTGACCACGACCACGACCATGAACACGACCACACCCATGTCGCCATGGAGGCCGTGGTGATCCGCCGCCCCGGTCTGTGGGAGCGGGAAGCCCTGGAGCACCGTCTCTTGCACCTGATCCGCACGGAACCGGTGCTGCGTCTCAAGGGACGGCTGCACCAGCAGGGCCGCCGTCTCCCCCTGCAGATCCAAGCCGTGGGAGCTCGCCTGGATTGCTGGTACGAAGCCCAGGAGATCCCGGGGGCAGGGCCCGCCGAGCCCTCCTTGGAACTGGTGGTGCTGGGGGCCGCCGCCGACGCGGCGCGGCTGGAGCGGGCCTTCGCCTCCCTCTGAGCCACCATCGCGCGAACAACAGCCTGATCCTCAATCCAGGGGGATCTCGCCACGGGCGCACACCCCATCCCAGCAAAGGCTGGTGCGGTCCTCCCAGCGGCTGCTCACCGGCCGCCAGGAACCTTCTCCCTGCCGCATGGTTACGCGACCGCGGCCGTCGTGGCGGAATTCCCAGCGTTGGCCACCCACCACGAGGGCCCACTCGCTCCCGATGCTCACCACCTCCATCCTGCAGGTCTGCCATGGTCCCTGCTCCAACCGGCACTCCAGGGGAATGGCCTGGGGGGTTGGGGTCGGAACCGCCGCCCTGGCCTCCTGTCCGGCGACGAACTGAACAGCGGCCATCAGCACCAACATCAAGGGCTGCCGGAGCGGATGGCCGACCCGGACTGGCGAGGTGCCCACGGGGACAGGAGAAGGGCCTTCTCTAAGGTGATCCCCAGCCTGCGGGTTGGGGGTCGGGCTGGCAAGATTTAACAAACCTGCCTACCGCCGGTGCCCCTCTTCAAAGCCCGTGTTCTGGTTTCCCTCCGCCCTTCGGTGCTTGATCCGGCGGGTGAGGCAACGCGAGCCGCTGCCCAACGGCTCGGGGTGGACGGTGTGAAACGTCTGCGGATCGGCAAGGCGATTGAGGTGGATCTGGAAGCACCGGACCGGGCCGAGGCCCAGGCAAGGTTGGACCTGCTCGGTGACCGGTTGCTTGCCAATCCAGTGATCGAGAACTGGAGCGTGGATCTCGCCGAGATCGCCGGCGGAGTCGAGCCATGACCATCGGCGTGGTGGTGTTTCCCGGTTCCAATTGCGACCGGGATGTGCGCTGGGCCTTGGAGGGCTGTCTGGGTCTGCCGACCCGTTTTCTTTGGCACGAGGAGCGGGATCTGGGTGAGATCGATGCCGTGGTGCTGCCGGGCGGCTTCAGCTACGGCGATTACCTGCGCTGCGGGGCGATTGCCCGCTTTGCTCCGGTGCTGCAAGCCGTGCGTGAGTTCGCCGCCAATGGCGGTCCGGTGCTGGGCATCTGCAACGGATTTCAGGTGCTCACGGAGATGGGGCTGCTGCCCGGTGCCCTCACCCGCAACAGGGACCTCCATTTCCTCTGTCAACCCGTGGACTTGGTCGTCAGCAATCCTTCCGGTCCGTGGCTGAAAGCCTATGGGCACGGTGAAACGATCACGCTGCCGATCGCCCACGGTGAGGGCCGCTACCAGCTCGATGCCGAGCAACTCGATCAGTTGGAGCAGGAGGGGCAGGTGGTGCTCCGCTATGCCCACAATCCCAATGGCTCGGTGGGCGATGTGGCCGGCCTGACCAATGCGCAAGGCAATGTTCTCGGCCTGATGCCCCACCCGGAGCGGGCCTGCGACCCGGCCACCGGCGGCATCGACGGCCGGCGCCTTCTGGCGGCCGCCCTGGGCTGATCCGTGCATCGCCGCGGGCTGATCACCGGTCTCGCTCGAGGACTGGGCGTCTTCGGGGCCGCCGCGGCGGCTGGCCGACGACCTGCAGCTTCGGCCGTTCCGTGGGTTCTAGCCCCGCTGCCGCTTCCACCACCGCTGCATTCAGGCAGCCGGCTGGTGGCGGTGGCCCCGGGCACCTGGTGGGAGAACCCGGATCAGGAGGCCAGGCTGTTACGGCGTCGCTGCGCCGAGGCCGGCTGGAGCCTGGAGGTACCTTCCGCAGCGATGGGTCGCTGGCGCTGGTTTTCCGGTGCCGATGCGTCCCGGCGGGCCCAGCTGGAGAGGGCCTGGGCGGATCCGGCCACGGACCCCGTGCTCTGCGTGGCGGGAGGCTGGGGCAGCGCCCGCATTCTGGAAGCCGGTTGGCGTCCTTCCGCCCGTCCGCTCTGGCTGGTGGGGTTCTCCGATGCCAGCGCGCTGCTCCTGGCCCAGGTCAGGGCCGGTCACGGCGGAGCGGTCCACGCCAGTACGGGCGGTGATGCGGCCCAATGGCAGCGCCTGGTGAACCTGCTGCGAGGGGAGTCCCTGACACCCCTGCTCGGTGAAGGCTGGGTGGCAGGGGTGGCCACGGGGCCGTTGGTGGTGAGCAACCTCACCGTGGCCACCTCCCTGATCGGGACCCCCTGGTTTCCCTCGCTGGTCGGCTGCGTGCTGCTGCTGGAGGACGTGGGTGAGGCTCCCTACCGGGTCGACCGGATGTTGACCCAGTGGCGCAGCGCCAGCCTGTTGCAGCAGGTGGCTGGCATCGGTGTCGGCCGCTTCAGCTGGAGGCCCGATGACATGCTTCCTGGCGACCTTGGCATGGAGGAGGTGCTCCGCGAGCGCCTGGGTGATCTGGGGGTGCCGGTGGTCGGAGGGCTGCCGGTGGGGCACGGCAGGCCCAATCTCGCCCTACCCCTGGGTCGGCTGGCGCGCCTGGATGGATCGCGGGGCCAGCTGGCCCTGCTGTGAATCAGGGGCGGCACCGAAGCGATAGCGGCCATAAAAAAGGGTCCCGACAGGGACCCTGACAACCGCAGAACTGCTCCACGCGAACGTGATCAAGCCAGGAGCGAGCTTCAGTTCACAGCGGCAAAGAAGTCTTTGCTCTTCACGGGATCGGGATTCATGGTTTTCTCGCCGGGCTGCCAGTTGGCGGGGCAGACCTCATCGGGATGAGACTGGACGTACTGGAAGGCCTGCAGCACCCGCAGGGTTTCGTCCACACTGCGACCAACGGGCAGGTTGTTGATCGTACTGTGGGCGATCACACCATCGGGATCGATGATGAAGAGCCCGCGCAGAGCAATGCCTGCAGACTCATCAAGCACCTCATAGGACGCAGCGATCTCCTTCTTCAGATCGGCAACCAGGGGATAGGCAATATCACCCAAGCCGCCATTCTTGCGATCGGTCTGTACCCAGGCCAAGTGGCTGAACTGGCTGTCCACCGAAACACCAAGTACCTCGGTGTTGCGGCTGGTGAAATCGGCGTAGCGATCGCTGAATGCCGTGATCTCAGTGGGGCAAACGAAGGTGAAATCGAGCGGATAGAAGAAGAGCACCACGTACTTGCCGCGGTAGTCGGAAAGTTTGATCTCCTTGAACTCCTGATCCACAACAGCCGTGGCCGTGAATTCGGGAGCCGGCAAACCGACGAGCCTGGTCATGGGAAGGGGAGGTGGTGGTGTCTTGGGGAAAGTCCGAGGTCCTGGCGCTGACGGAGTGACTCGGGCCCGAGGGACTCAGGCGAAGTCGGACCGACTACCAGTTGACTCCTTTACAACCTATCACAATTGCAGAGCTCCTGGTGTGCCACGCCGCCATAGGCTCAGCAGATCAACCTGTTGATCGAGCCTGATGGCCTGGGATCCTGCCGTGCTTCGCAAATACAACACCACCGGTCATTTCCGGCTTCTGAATCAGGTTCGTTCGGAACTCAAGGGCAATCCCCTGATCCGCCCCAAGGACGGCGAGACGGTGGGGGCCGCGAACCGCAGCCGCAGTCTCACGCGGACCTTGGAAAATCGGGCCGCAGGTGGTTATGGACGCAGCCGTCGGGCTCAGAACGCCCAGGAGGTCGTGGTGGTTGCGGCGGATCCATGGCGCCAGGATTCTGTCTTGCCGCAGGGCTCGATGCCTTGGCTGGGAAGTGGCGACGACGGCGCAGCACAAAACCCCTTCAACCTGGCTGCCGAGGGAACAGACAACGAGGATGAGGGGTCGGAATCCGGTGGATTCCGCTCACGACTGCGGGCGATCGACCTTCGCTGATCAGCGCAGGAGGTCTTCATTAGCAGCTCCTTTGGAAAGGGCTGTACATGGCTCGGGGGAGACTTGAACTCCCGACCTTGGGGTTATGAATCCCACGCTCTAACCAGCTGAGCTACCGAGCCCCAACCCATTGATCTTAGGGGATGGGCTGGCACCCCTCCCGATCGGAACACGAGTGAGGGCCCGGTTCAGGCCCTGGGTGGCAGAAACTGGAGAGGATTCATCGCCCCCTCTCCGGGCGGGAGGACCTCGAAATGGAGATGGGGACCGGTGCTGCGTCCTGTGCTTCCCATCTGACTGATCACCTGTCCCTGGTCAACCAGTTGCCCTTCCCTCACGAGCAGGTTGCTGTTGTGGCCGTAGCGGGTTCTGCTTCCATCGTCGTGGGTGATCTCAACGAAATAGCCATAGCCACCTTCGTGCCAGCCAGCGAAGCTCACACGGCCTCGAGCGGCTGCCACGATCGGGGTGCCGACGTTGTTGGCGATGTCGATGCCCTTGTGCATGCGCCCCCACCGCCAGCCATAACCGGAAGTGAAGGTTCCCTGGGCTGGCCAAATCAACGCGCTGCTGCCACGCAGATAGGGCGCCGATTGTCGCTGGTCGTTGCCGAAAGAGGGAAGTTCTGGCCAGCTCAGGCCGCCACTGCCCACCGGAGCCAGGCCGAGCAGCATGCGGCTGCGGCCTGGTGCCGACCTCACCACCTGCACCTGACTGCCGACCACGAGCCGAGCGGTTTCGAGGCCGGGATTCAGCTGCAAAAGCTCTCCCATGGTGAGCCCGTACCGCTGGGCGATTTTGAGTAGGGTGTCGCCTAGACGTACCACAGTGGAGACGGTGGTGGTCGGGGGAGGAGGCGGCGGCAGCGAGGGCCGGCGTGGAATTTCGAGCTCCTGGGCGATCAGGATGTCCCCGGATGAGGGGGGCAGGGAGGGAGCTGGCTCCACCGCAACCTGATCAAGAACCTGCAAACCCTCAGGATCCAGGCTCTTATAGGAGGGATTGCTCGCCACTGCACCAACCACAGGCACCAATGCCGGTGTGGCAAGCAACAGGGGGAGGATCAAACGGTAAGGCTTCATGCAGGATTCACCCGTTGGACAAGACCCGTTGGAGAAGCCAACATCCCCGGGCCGCGCAGACAGTAGCGCCCGGCCGCCTGGGGATCAAGTGTTCCCTGTGACAATGCGGGTCCTTGCTGGGCACCAGATCTGGGGCGATCAGTTCAGCAGCCACTGCCGCTGGGGGGACCGCTAGGGACTGTGCCGCTGTTCAGCTGCCGGATGGCTTCAAACAGCACCACCCCCACGGCAACCGAGAGATTGAGGCTGCGGACCCCAGAGATCCCATTCCGGGCGGGGCGGGCGAGCGGGATCGTCAAGCGGGCATCGGCCTGATGCTGGAGATCTGGCGGCAGGCCATCCGTCTCCCTGCCGAAGAGCAGCCAGTCGTCAAGGCGGAAGCAGAAACTGTCGTAAGGCTGGGCGGCATGGCTGCTGAGGGCGATCAGGCGGCCGCCCTGGCTCCGTTGGTGGGCCAGAAATGCCCGGAGGTCAGGGTGGAGGGTGAGCGGCACCAACGGCCAGTAGTCGAGGCCGGCCCGGCGCAGCTGACGATCATCAATCTGGAATCCCAGCGGTTCGATCAGATGCAGTTCGGTGGCGGTGGCGGCGCAGGTGCGGGCCACGTTGCCGGTGTTGGGTGGAATCTGGGGCTGGTAGAGAACGACCCTGGGCATGGAGGAATGGGCGGGGTGATGAGGGCGGATCAGGGGACACCAGGGACCGGAAGGCTCAGGCTCCTGAGATCGAGGGCACGACCGTGAATCACCAGCCAGGAAGCATCGGCTTCGGCGGCCAGCCGCTGTTGCAGGGCCGCGAGCCGCTCCCGGAAACGTCCTCCCACCGCCGTCGGGGGAACCACCCCCCAACCACATTCCTCGCCCACCATCAGCAGATGGGCCTCCCCAATCCGGACCTGCTCCAGGAGGACCTCAGAACAACCCGACCATTCGACCTGATCAGCCTCAAGGTGGGCAGCTACCCAGGTGCCGAGGGAGTCGATCAGGGCAAGCTGCCCTGGAACCAATCGCGCCAGGGCAGGCGAAAGATCGCCACCCACCTCCCAGAGGTCCCAGTCCGGCGGACGACGATCACAGTGTCGTCGCAGCCTCTCTTGCCAGCTGGGGTCATCCTCAAGGATGGGGCCGGTGGCGATGTAGATCACATCAAGGCCACTGCGGGCGGCTAGATGTTCAGCCCAGCGGCTCTTGCCTGAACCGGCCGGACCACTGATCAGGGTGAAGCGGGGGAGAGTGGAATCAACCACCGCCGTTCATGTTGCGCAGGGTGGCAACCGAAGAGGGGGATACGCGATTGAGATAGCGGAAGATCCAGTATTTGAAGATCGTGGCCAGCACCACCGGGAAGGTGGCGATGAACAGCATGATGAAGTTTTCCTTAGCCGGCAGCCCGAGGTGATGGGCGACACCATCAAGGAGCACGGTCCAGCCCTCAGGGCTATGGAAACCCACGAAGATGTCGGTGAAGAGGATGATCGTGAAGGCCTTGGCACTATCACTCAATCCGTAGACGACTTCATCGATGAAGCCGCGCAGGATCTGAATATCCCTCTGACCGAACAGGCAAACCAGGACAAAGCCTAAAAAGGCAGCGATGTCTGAGAAAACATTTTTGATCGCATGAGTGCTTTGATCCCTGGATTGATCCTGCAGTTCCTTCGCTTTTTCGCTGAGGCGTTTCTGAAGCTCCTCCGAACTTGGTTCAGGCTGATTGCTGAGCAGCGCTTCAAACTCCAGTTCATCCTTGTAGGCGCGCAGTTCGCGGACAGCCCGTTCCTGGAGGTGGGGTCGTGGATAACTCAGGAGGCTGTTGCTGGGGGCAAAATGATCCACCAGCGGTGACACCAAATAGGTGCGGCTCACTTGTTGCAACAGGATCGGCACCAGAATCAGAAGCAGAAGGATCCGCAGCGAGACCAGGGTGGAATCGCGACGCCGCCGGAACCCGGCCACCACGCTGGCCTCGGCATCGGGATCCAGCTGGCGGCGCACCTGGTCGACGACCCCGAGCAGGCTGCGGGGCAGCACCTCGGGGCTCCGGCTGAGGGCGGGAAGCGGCGCCCGGCGGGAGTCATAACGGTTCATCACCGACTCGATCAGCTGAAGCTGGCGTAACTCCTGGCCGGAAAGCTCGAGGCGATAGGGCTCGACTGTGTTGAGGGCCTGCTGACAGACCTGGGAGGCCGCTCGGAAGCGACGTAGCAACTGGGCCTGAACAGACTTGGGAACGGAAAGTTCAAGTTCCGGCCGGATCGGACGGTCGTTGTAATGCTCCAACTCGATGCTCTGGATCTGCAGAGCTGCCTCGTAGCCGCGCTCCAGATCACTGCTCAGGTCGCGGGACTTCGCCTGCCCGAAAGCTCCGATCCAATCGGTAAGACCCATGGATTTCGCGACAGTGTGGGATAGGGGCTTTTAGCGGGAGAAAACCCACCAGGTGAGCATCGGAACCACTGAACCCACCACCAGCAACACCACAATCCAGGTGAAGCCGTTGCTGCGTTCGGTTTCTTCGTGGGTGGGGATGTTGGTGGTGATCACCGCTTCGGAAACGAGCTCGGGTTCACCGGGATCTTCACCGCCCCGCAGCACCGTGGCAAGTCGTGTGAGCCCATCGAGACTGGCCTGGCGATAGCGATTTCCCTCGCGCAAGGGGAGCGCCATGGTGGTGCGGGCTGTGCTGCGGAGCAGCTCAGGGGGAAGTTGGCGCTCCAGGGGTTCCGAGGCCACAACGGCGGCCGCCTTGGTCTGGGCATCAACCAGAACGAGCAGCAGCGGGTCCTGGGTCGTGACTGCAGCGGTGGCGGGGTCGGGGGCGGGAGCCGTCCAGCGTTGCACCAGCTCCTGACCCAGCTGCTCAAGGCTCAGTCCGTAGTCGAGGCGGGGCACAGTGATCAGCCGTGCGTCCACCCGCTCGGCCCGGAACGCAGCAAGCTGTTTCTCGATCTCGCCGCGGGAGGCTCGGCTGAACACATCAGCCGAATCAAGCAACGCGGCGGCAGGCGGCGAGCTCGGGAGATCCTTCAACGACACGGCCAGGGCCACATCGATCGGTGCCAAGGCCAGCAAGGTGAGCACGAGAGGGGCCACGATGTGGAGCCAGGCCCTGCTGACAGTGCGGCGGAGGGTTGAGAGGGGAGCCAGGGAGCCGGGTGCGTCCGACGGAAGGGGGATTGTCACTGCAGGGCCACACACCGGCAAATCTCTCCCATTTTGCCGCCAGCTGGTCCGCCTGTCGCGGGTTCAGGATCGGAGAAGATCAAGGGCCTTCCCGGCCGTGCGCCATGGCCCTTTCCGCTGCCGCCCGATCCGCCGTGCTGGTGGGCGTGGCCGGTTTGACCCTGGCGGTGATCAATCAGGCCACCGCACCGGCACTGGAACCTCCCCTGGAAAGGGCCTCAGTGCTGGCGGGGATCCTGGCGGTGTTGCTCATGCTGAGCGGGCTTCTCGGGGAGAGGGTGCTGCCGGCGGAGAGCGCCCGGGTGGCTCTGGTGGGCCGGGAGGGCCTGGAGCTGGCCGAGGCCCTTCCCGAGCCCCTGCGCCAGGAGCTCGCCTGGGGCAGCGCGATGCTGCTGAAGGCCACACCGGCCGCGGTGGTGGCGGTGCAGCGCGGTGACCACATGCTTCTGCGGCGGGGACTTCTGGCGGACACCAGCTTCGTGCCGGGAGTGATCTGCGCTCAGGCCCTCGAGCGGCAGCGCTCGATCTCTCTCGTGGACCTGGCCGTGTATCCAGGCAGAGACGAATTCCGGACCCTTCTGGCTGATTTGCCGGCCGTGGTGGTACAGCCGATCGGCCGCGACGGCATGCTGCTGGTGGGGGGGTGGTCGCCCCGCTGCTTCGGCCGGGGTGACCTGATCTGGATCGAGGGTTGGGCTTCCAGGCTGGCCGTGGCCTTGACGCCGATTCCGGGGGTCAGCGGGGCCGGGCCGTCACCTGAAATCGGCTGATCACCCGGCCGCCCGGCGCGCTGATCGCGAAGCTGCCCCCTTCTCCGAGGTTGCCCTGGAGAAGAGTGGCGCGGCTGCTCTGGCGATTCGCGGCCCGCTGGAGCAGCACCGAACCCTCGGCCGAAATGGCCCCGCTGCGCCAGTTCCACTGACAGCGGTCGGCATTGAGCTGATCTCCAGGCTGCTCGATATGGCACTGGCTCGCAATCGAAGCCACGGCATCCAGGCCCTGCACTGTCAGGCCGGTGCCCGTAGCCCGACGGGAGCTATCGGAGAGCTGGAACGGCAGGCTCGTGGTTCCCGACTGTGCCGAAAGATCGAGGCGCAAATCACGGCCTGCGAACCGCTGGCCTCGAGCGGAATCCTCCAGTTGCACCGCGCCCAGCAGGGAGAAGGTCTGCAGCTGGGTGTTCCCCTCCAGGCGGTCGGCCAGGAGCTTCTGGGGCGCGCTGCCGGCCGGCCGACCAACGGCGCGCCGCTCACCGACCACGGGACCGGGGGCCACCAGCGCTCCCGTGCCCGGTTGCCAGCTGAGGCTGGCGACCTGAACCGTGGTTTCCGGAGGGCCCGCCGGCAGTGCCGCAAAAGGATTGAAGCGTTGCGCCCAACGATCGAGCCGGGGCGCACCGCTCAGTTCCAGGGTGTCGGCATCGAGGCGGAAACGGGCCCGCTCAGCCCGTAGCCTTCCGTACTGGTCATAGGCCTCGGGACGGCGGTCCACCAGGAGTAACTTTTGCTGGGGGAGCCAGCGCGCACGGGCCGCCTGGATCAGCACCTCCGGTTTTGCGAGCCGCTCAACCCGCAGGTTCCCCTCCAGCAGAATCGCCTGGCCATCACCGATCACCGTGCCGCTGTCGGCCTGGAGTCGATAGAGAGGCTGCCCCTTGGCATAGATCAATCCCTGAGGCCTTTCAGCCCTCGCGAGCCGACGACGAAGGTCGTAACGGGCCTCCGGGCTAGTGAGTTTCCAGGCAGGGCGCCCGCCTGCATCCTGTTGCTTGAGGTCGAGGGAGCGGAAGACAAAGGGAGGGGCCTGGACATCGGCGATCGGCGGTCGGGAGCGACGGCAGGCGACCAGGGGGAGTAGGCCCACCGCCACAACGGCAGCGGCTGGTAGAAAACGGCTCACAGGGGGGATTCCAGCTCAAGCCGTTGCATCACCGGCACCGGCTCAGGCAGGAGGCTGCCCCCCCGCAGCCCACCCCAGCGGAGTGGCTCGGACCAGGGTGGCGGAACCACGGCGGCTTCGGAAGCACCGCACGGGATCGGCTCCAGCCCCAGCTGGGCGAGCATCCTGGCGGCCAGATCGGGCAGCAACGGGGTCAGCAGCACCGCCACCAGGCGGCAGGTTTCCAGCACCGCATAGAGGTCCACCGCCACGGCGTCGCGATTTTCCTCCTGTTTCATCAGTTTCCAGGGCGCCCGATCATTGAGATGGCCATTGGCCTCAATCGCCAGTTGCAGAATCGCCTCGGCCCCACGCCGGAAGTCGAACGCCTCAAGGGAAGCGACTGCCACCTCACGAGCCCGCTCTGCGGCCTGGGCGAGCGGATGGTCCTGGGCCAGGCCATTCGGGGAGGTAGGCACGCATCCGGCAAACCACTTGCGCGCCATTGAGGAGGTGCGATTCAGCAGGTTGCCGATCGTATTGGCCAGATCGTTGTTCACCAGGTCCGTGAAGCGTTGCTGCTGGAAATCACCGTCCTCCCCGAAGGGAATGTCCCGCAGCAGATACCAGCGCACCGCATCCGTTCCGCAGCGCTCGAGCAGCTGTTCCGGATCCAGCACGTTGCCCAGGGATTTGCCCATCTTCTGGCCCTCCCGGGTGAGAAAACCGTGTCCAAAAACCGAACCTGGCACCTCCAGGCCGGCCGAGAGCAGCATGGCGGGCCAGAACACGGCGTGGAAGCGCAGGATGTCCTTGCCAATCACATGGACCCGGGCTGGCCAGCCGCGGCTGGCAAGGAGGTCGAGATCAATCGGGTCGGCGGGATCGAGCAGGGCGGAAAGATAACCAAGAAGGGCATCAAACCACACGTAAAAGGTATGGCCGGGATAGCCCGGCACAGGAATACCCCAAGGAAGGTTCTGGCGGGAAATCGAGAAATCCTTGAGCCCGCCCGCCACGAAATTCTCCACCTCGCGCCGGCGGGATGCGGGGGCCACGAAGCCTGGGCGGGCGATCAGGGATTCGATCGCCTGCTGATAGCGCGAAAGCCGAAAAAAGAGATTCACCTCATCACGCCATTCCAGGGGACGAAGGTGGATGGCGCAGCTCGGCTCCGGGTCGCTGGCGGGGGGGTCCTTGAACTCTTCACAGGCCACGCAGTACCAGCCCTGCTGGCGACCCTCCACCACATCCCCGCTGGCCTCAACCCGGGCGAAGAATGCTTCCACCAGCTGGCGATGGCGCGGATCGGTGGTACGGATGAAACGGTCGTTGCTGATCTGCCAGCGGCGCCACAGATCTCGGTAGCCCTGGCTCACCGCATCGCAATGGGCCTGGGGCAGCAGGCCCGCCGCTTCGGCTGTCCTCTGGATCTTCAGACCGTGTTCATCGCAGCCGGTGACAAAACACACGCTCTGACCCTGCAGCCGCTGGAACCGGGCGATCGCATCACAGGCCAGGGTGGTGTACGTGCTGCCGAGGTGGGCCCGATCGTTGACGTAATAAAGGGGAGTGGTGAGCGTGTAGGTGGGCATCTGAAGGGGCGGCAGCGCTGGAGGATAGGGGCCTAGCCGGGCCCTTCTCCGGCCCGGCAGGATCAGCCGCTTGAGGCGAGGCGGCCCTGGAAAAGTCGCCGGCTGCGGCCCGGGCCCGGGGGATGCTCGAACGGATCGGGCGGGATGCGGGAGATCGGCCGGCGGGCTGCTGAGCTCTCTGCGATGGGCGGATCTTACTGAGGCGATGTGGCCTGGTCCCCGGCCATGCCTCGCCAGGGTGGTGGCGCGCCCCAGGGGCTGGCATGGTGTTGGACGGCAGCGCTCGTTCGATGGTCGGTCCCACCTCCCAGCCCGTGGCCGTTCTGGTGTGGGGCGGCGGCAGCGGCGGGGTGGCGGCGGCGCTGCAGGCGGCCCGCTCGGGAGCCCGCACCCTGCTGCTCACCCCGGGATCCTGGCTGGGCGGCATGGTGAGTGCCGCGGGGGTGTGTTGCCCGGATGGCAACGAACTCACGCCCTGGCAAACCGGACTGTGGGGTGCCCTGTTGCGCAGCCTGGCCGCCCAGGAGTCGGGGGGCCTCGATCACAACTGGGTGAGCTGTTTCGGCTACCGACCCGCCACGGCGGAGGGAATCCTGAGGCGCTGGGTCGCCGCCGAATCCCTGCTCACGTGGTGGCCCGGCTGCCGGGTGCTGGAGGTCGAGCGCCGGGGTTCCCGGATCAGCGAGGTGAGCATCCTCCGCTCGGCTGCCCCCTCCAGCGCCACGGAGCAGCTGATCAGGATCACCCCGGAGCTGGTGATCGACGGCAGCGATCGCGGCGACCTCTTTCCCCTGGCGTCAGCCCCCTTCCGCCTCGGCTGGGAAGCTCGGGAGCTCTGGGGGGAGCCCAGCGCCCCGGCCGCCGCGGATCTGGTGGAGCCTTTCTTTGATGCCCAGCCGGTGCAGTCCCCCACCTGGGTGGTGATGGGTCAGCTGGCTTCTGGGCAGGCCCCGCCGCCCACGACAGAATCCACTTCGACGAGCGAGCCGCCGCCCTCGCTGCCAGCGCCCTTCCGCGGCGCCTGCGATGCCTTCGGGGTCGCCCGCACCCTCTGCTACGGCCGCCTGCCGGGCGGCGCGGTGATGCTCAACTGGCCCCTGGAGGGCAACGACTGGCACGAGGGCCTCGGGCGGGCTTTTCAGGCCGTCGAGGTTGCCGGGTTTCCCGCCACGGCCCCTGAGCAGGAGCTGGCGGATTCGATGCGCCAGCACAGCCTCCACTTCGCCCGGGTGCTGGAGGAGGTGAGCGGCGGAGCGCTGCAGCCCGGCGGTCTGTTCCCCACAGCTGAGCAGGCCAGCGCCGGTGCGCTGGAGGGCGGCGAAGCGCTCGCCCTGATGCCCTATTGGCGCGAAGGCAGGCGCCTGCTTGGACGTGACCTGGTGCTCGAGCAGCACCTCCTGCCGGTTGCCCAGGGGGCCAGCATCGCCGCCCTCCCCAGCGAGACCAGCGGTGTCTGCAGCACCATCGCGGTGGGCAATTACGCCAACGATCACCACTACCCCGGCGCGGACTGGCCGCTGGCGCCGAAAAGCTGTCGTTGGGGTGGGCGCTGGAGCGGAACACCCTTCACCATTCCTTACGGCGCCCTGGTGAGCCGCGATGTGGAGAACCTGCTCGCCGCCGACAAGTGCATCAGCGTCAGTCACATGGCCAACGGCGCCACCCGCCTCCAGCCCCTGGTGCTCAACATCGGACAGGCGGCTGGCCTGGCGGCCGCCCTTTGTGTCCGTGAGGGCCTCGTTCCCGCCGAGCTTCCCGTGCGGCGGCTTCAAGAAGCCCTGATCCACGATCCCCTGGCCCCAGCCGGCCCCTTTCCCGTCTGGTCCCTGCCGTGGCATCACCCCCGGTGGGCCGAGGGGCAGCGGGCCGTGCTGAGCGAGCCCGGCCGTCTCGATAGCCGGGGCGAGCTGGTGAATCCGCCCTGGAATGGCCTGGCCGCCGATCCCCACCAGGCCCCCCCGGAGGTCGGCGAGCGCCTTTGGCAGGGAGATCTGGTGCCGGATGGTGCCGGCGGTTTCACGCTCCACACGGCCGAGGGCCCCTGGCCCGTGATCACCCTGGAACCTGCCCTTCATGGCTGGTTCGCGCAGCTGGAGAGGCCCACCCCTGCGCGGCTGGTGGGCTGCGCCAATCCCTGGGGCCGCTGGCTGAGGGTCAGCCGGTTGGCCGGCTCCTGATCAGGGCGGCCCGCGGAGCCTCGGGCCCGTTCAGCCCGTGGCCTCCAGGCGCAGTAGGTCTTGGAGGGAATCCACCGCGCTGACCCGCACCAGCAGGGCGCTGCCAGGTTCACTGCGGGATGGACAGGTGCAGGGGAGCGACTGGGCCAGATCCTCCAGCCACACCAGGCCGAGTTGATGATCCTGACGCAGCCAGCGCAGGAACAGCCCGGGCCACGGCCTTCGCTCCTGCTCCTCGAACCACACCTGCAGCCAGTGGCGCTGGTCCTCCCGGCCGATCTGGATGCCCTGGCGCAGGGGACCCTCCAGCTCCATAAGCAGGGCGGCGAGGTCTTGCTCCGCCAGGGGGGGCTCACCTGCGCGCAGGGCCAGGAGCTGGCGCTGCACCAGCAGATCGCCATAGCGCCGGATCGGGGATGTGGCCTGCACGTAGGCCGGCAGTCCGAGGCTGAAGTGCGCTGCCGGGGAGGTTCCCACCAGGCCGCGGCTGAGGCAGCGTTTGATCGCCGCATGGCGCACGGGCCCGCAGGGAAGCTGGGCCAGCTCCGCCGCTGAAGGCAGCTCACAGGTGGGCTGACTGCGGAAGGGAAGGGCCAGGCCCTCGTGAATGCCCCGTTCCGCTACGAGGCTGCCGGCGAGCACCATGGCCTCGGCCACCAGGCGGCGGGACGGCGAAGCCTCCACAACCTCCAGCTCGGCCTGATCACCGCGGCAGCGGATCCTCCCCTCGGGATCCTCCAGATGGAGGGCGCCCCGGGCCGTGCGCCAACTGCGGCGCAAGCTGAGCAGGTCGTGGATCGCCACCAGATCGGCCTCCTGCGGTGGCGCGAGTTCGATCAGCTCATCGGCATCGGCATAGGACAGGCGATAGGTGGGCCGGACCCAGCTGCGCTCAAAGCCATCGGCCAGCACGGCGCCGCTGCCGTCGAGCTCCACCCAGAGGCTCCAGGCCGCGCTGCGCTCCCCGCGGCGCAGGCTCATGGGGCCATGGGCGAGCTGGGGCGGAAACATCGGTAGGTTCCCGCGGGCAAGATAGAGGCTGCTGGCGCGGCGGCGAGCCTCTAGATCGAGGGGGGTGCCCGCCGCCACGAGCCGCCCGGGATCGGCGATGTGGATCCACAGCCGCTGGTGCCCCTCCGCGGTGGTTTCGAGGGCAAGGCCGTCGTCGATGTCGAGGGTGTCGTCGTCGTCGATGGTGACGACCCGCTGATCAGAGCGATCGACCCTCTCCCCATCGCCGGGGAAGGGCAGGTGAGCCCTGGCCACGAGCTGATCGGCCTCCTCCAGCAGCTGGCTGGAAAAGCCTTGCTGCCAGGTGGTGGCCTCCAGCGATGGCAGGTGGTGGCGCTCCCATTGGCCGAGATCGACCAGCAGGTGGCGAATCGGGCCCGGCTCAAGGGGGCAGTGGATCTCCCGCAGTAGGCGCTGCAGGTCGTCGGAGAGGGGCAGCTCCGTTGCGCCGCCAGCCCAGCCGCGGAGCTGGTTCAGGTCGTGTTGTTGCTCCGCGCTGAGCCCGACGGCATCCACGGGCTGCCTGGCCTGCAGCCGCATCAACCATTGGTTTCGGCGTAGGCGGCGCAGGGCCTGCCGGCGACGCTCCTGCCGCAGCGGCCGAAGTTCGTCGGCGCGGCGGGGGGTGATCCTTGCCTGGCGGTGGCGAAAGAGGGTTTGATCGCCGTGGAGCCAGAGCCAGCAGGCCGCCAGGAGGGAAGGATCCGCCGCTGATCCGAGCAGGTCGGCCAGATCGGTGAGGCAGCCTTCCCAGGGGCCAGGTTCCTCCACAAGCACCAACCAGGCTTCCCCGAAGGCACGGCAGCTGGGTCGGCTGGCCGCCAGGCCGGCGGGGCTGAGGCTCCAGGGGGGATCCCCGAGTCGGCCAGGGGTGCCTGCCGCCGTTGGCGGCAGGGCGGCGATTCGTTCGACATCCCGCAGTGGCACTTGATGGAGCCGGGCGTCGAAGCCACTGCGCAGCTCCACCCGGGAACCGCGCACGGACTGCACCACGCCCAGCTGGCATCCGCGGGCATCGTCGACACCCACGAGATCTCCGCTTTGGAGGCTGGAAGGCTGGCCCACGCCGAGGGGGTTCCCTGGATCAGCCCTCGGGATTCACAAAAGGCAGGAGCGCCACGATGCGGGCCCGCTTCACCGCATTGGTGAGGTCGCGCTGCTGTTTGGCGGTGAGACCGGTGAGGCGGCGGGGAAGGATCTTGCCGCGCTCGGTGATGAATTTCTTGAGTAGATCAACATCCTTGTAATCAATTGGATCACCAGGCTTGATCGGGGAGAGACGCTTCTTAAAGAAGGAGCTGGACATGGGATGGGAGGAACGGAAGAAGAAGGGAGAATGCTCTGCCCTGCCAGGCGACGGATGGACGCTCCCAACGGCGGGGCGTTGGGATGGCGATCAGGCCCAGGCAGGTGGGTGGGCTGCGACTTCGGAAGGATTCCGGAGCGGCGCTGAGCTCACTTGATTTCCTTGTGCACCGTGGAGGAATTGCAGTGCGGACAGAACTTCTTCAGCTCCAGCCGTTCAGTGGTGTTGCGGCGGTTCTTCTGGGTCGTGTATCGGGACACGCCAGGAGACCGCTTGGCGGGGTTGGACCGGCACTCGGTGCACTCGAGGGTGATCACGAGCCGGACGCCCTTGTTTTTTGCCATGGAAGGACGTTGCGCCGCTGAGCGAAGCGATGTGACAACGGTTAACCATACCCCTGCGCCGTTCGCTTTATTGCTGGATCAGCAGCGCCGGGGTCCTCCGCTGGACGGCGCGGGTGCCGCAGAAGCCCCTGCAGGTGGAGCCGCCGTCAGCCGCTGCCTAGGATCGCGGTCGTATCAGTTGATGCCAGAAGCATGCGGGTTTCGCTCCAGTGGCTCCGGGAACTCGTGCAGGTGGAACCGGAGGCCCTCGATCCGGAGCGCCTGGCTGAACGGCTATCGATCGCCGGCTTTGAGGTGGAGGCGGTGGAGGATCTGGCAGCCCGTGCCGCCGGGGTGGTGGTGGGGCTGGTGGAGGCTCGCGAGCCCCACCCGGCCGCCGACAAACTGAGTGTCTGCCGCGTGCGCGTGGGGGCGGCGGAGCCGTTACAGATCGTCTGCGGCGCCGCCAACGTGAGGGCCGGCATCCACGTGCCCGTGGCTCCCGTAGGCACCACCCTGCCTGCGGTGAACCTCACCATCAAGCCGGCCGAGCTGCGAGGTGTGGCCAGCAACGGCATGATCTGTTCCCTTCAGGAGCTCGGCCTTTCCGGTGGTGTCGACGGCATCGCCATCCTTGAGGATCTGCTCGAAACGGTGCCGCCCCTCGGGGCCCCGATCGGGCCGGCCCTCGGGCTCGATGATCAGGTGCTCGAGTTGGCCATCACCGCCAATCGACCCGATGGCCTTTCGATGCGCGGGATTGCCCGGGAGGTCGCGGCCCTCTGCGGCGGCCAGACCCGTTTTCCGGCATCCGGCCCGGGCGTCGAAGCGGCACCACTCCTCACCGATCCGGACAATGGCCGGCGGATCGAGGCCGGAGGCCTGTTCAGCATCACCGCCTTGGCCCATCTCACGGTCCAGCCATCGCCGGTTTGGCTGCAGCAGCGACTGGAGAAAGCCGGCGTGCGTCCGATCAACAACGTGGTGGACATCACCAACCTGGTGATGCTGGAAACGGGCCAGCCGCTCCATGGCTTTGATCGGGATCGCCTGGAACGGGCGGTGGGCTCTCCGGCCGATCCGGCTGCGATCGGGGTTCGCCAGGCCGAACCGCAGGAACGGCTCGTCACCCTCGACGGGGTGGAGCGAACCCTTGATTCGGAAGCCCTGGTGGTGACCCTCGCGAACCGGCCGATCGCCTTGGCCGGCGTGATCGGTGGCCTTGAGGAGGCCGTCACGGCCACCACCACGTCGATCTGGCTGGAGGCGGCCGTGTTCGAGCCCCAGGCCGTACGGCGTTCGGCCCGCAGCGTGGGACTGCGCACCGAGGCCAGCAGCCGCTTTGAGAAGGGCCTTCCCCCCGATGGCACCCTCACCGCCAGCGATCGGGCCGTGGCGCTGCTCCAGCAGCTGGCGGGCGCCACCGTGGAGGGTCGCTGGCTGCACCGCCGTCCCTCGAGTGGGCCTGAGGCGGTGATGCTGCGCCGCGATGCCCTCCACAACCTCCTGGGACCGGTGATGGTCGATGGCGAGGCCGAGGACCTCGACGACAGCCACATCGAGCGCACCCTGCAGGCCCTGGGCTGCGCCCTCACCCCCGAGGACGGCGGCTGGGCCGTGGTGGTGCCTCCTGAGCGGGCCATCGATCTGCGACGGGAAGTGGATCTGATCGAGGAGGTGGCGCGTCTGGTGGGGTATGACCAGTTCGCTGCCCACCTGCCCGATCCCCTGGAACCGGGCGGTCCAGAGCCGGCCCAGCGCCTGGAGCGCCGGCTGCGCCAGGCCCTCTGCGCGGCCGGGCTCCAAGAAACCTGCGGCTTCTCATTGGTGGCAGCCGGGGCCGGCCGGGTTGCCCTGGCCAATCCACTGCTGGCCGACTACGGCCACCTCCGCGATGACCTCCACACGGAACTGCTGCAGGCGGCCCGCCGCAATCTTCAGGCCTCCCGCCCGGGCTTCTGGGCCTTTGAGATCGGCCGAGTATTCGGCGAAGCCGAAGGGGTGATTCAGGAGAGGGAGCTGCTGGCGGGGCTCATCGCCGGGGAACGGCGGAGCGAGCTCTGGAGCACCAGTGGAAAATCACAACCTCTCGATTACTACCTTGCCCGCGGTGTCCTCCAGGCCGGCCTTGATCCCTTGCTGGTGCCCGTACAGGACAGGCCCTTGGCGGCTGCTGAGGCTCCCGGCAACCTGCTGCACCCTGGCCGCAGCGCCACGCTGGTGGTGGAGGGCCGGCCGGTGGGTTGGTTCGGCCAGTTGCATCCTGCCCGGGCCCAGGAGCTGGATCTGCCGGAAGCCACCTATCTGTTCGAGCTGAAGCTTCAGGGGCTGATCGCTGCGGTGAGCCGGCCGGCGCGGTTGCAGCCGGCCTTCCGCCCCTATGCCACGGTGCCAGCTTCCGAGCGGGATCTGGCCCTGGTGGTCGAAGGCTGCGTCACGGCGGCGGACCTGCTTCAGGCGATCCGCAAGGCGGGCAAACCGCTGCTGGAGCAAGCCGAGCTCATCGACCGTTACGTCGGTGAGCAGGTGAAGACGGGCTTCTGCAGCCAGGCCTTCAGGCTCCGTTATCGCGACGCGAGCCGCACCCTCACCGAGGCGGAGGTGGAAGAGGCCCACGGCAGGGTGCGCCAGAGCCTGGAACGTCAGTTTGCGGCCGAGCTGCGCAGTTAGCAGAGTCGTTAGTCGATCTGGTCGATCACTCGGCGCTCTCCCCTGAGCGAACCCTCAGCGAAGGCGCAGTGCGGCCAGGCACTCCACATGGCTGGTGTTCGGGAAGAAGTCGATCGGCTGGAGCCAGAGCAGCTCGTAGGCCCCTGTGCCAGCTAACTGGCCCACATCCCTGGCAAGGGTGGCAGGGTCACAGCTGAGGTAGGCGATCCGGGCCGGGCGGGCCGTCTCGATCGCGGCCAGTGCATCCGGCTCCAGGCCCCGGCGGGGGGGATCGACGAACAGGTGGGGTGGGCCGTCCCCCTCTGAGCGGGGCTGGAGGCGCTGGCCCAACACCGGTGCCACGGGGGTGCATTCGAACTGGGCCATGCTTTCCAGTCCATTGAGGGCCGCGTTGCTTCGGGCCAGCTCCACGGAGGGCCCGTGCTGTTCGAGTCCGTGGATCCTCCAGCCCCGCTGGGCGAGCGGCAGGGAGAAGGTGCCGATGCCGCAGTAGGCATCGACGAGCTCCCCAGGCCCGTGATCGCTTCCTTCAGCGAGGGCCTCAAGCAGCGAGGGCATCACGGCTTCGGCCTGGCCGGTGTTCACCTGAAAGAAGGTGTCAGCGCCGATGCGATAGCGCAGACCGGCGAAGCCCTCCTCCAGCCATGGACGGCCCGCGAGGGTGAGGGTGTGCTCTCCCAGCAGGCGGTTGGTGGGCTGATCCTGAAGGTTGAGGCACACCCCCACCACCTCGGGCCAGCGAGCCATCCAGGCGGTTGCCATCGACTCCAGCCCGGGTAGATCACGGTCGGCGGTTACCAGAGTGATCAGCACCTCGCCGGTGGCTTGCCCGACCCGCAAGGCCAGATGGCGGAGACCGCCGCCCCCGTGGCGATCGATCGGCCAGCCGCTGGCTTCGAGATCCTGCTTGAGGGGCTGGATCAGCTGGTCGATCCGGCCATCGAGGACGGGACAGCGGTTGAGATTGACGATCCTGTGGGAGCCACGCCGGTAATAGCCCGCCCGCAGGCAGCCATCAGCGCCGCGCTCTAGGGGGATGATCGCCCGGTTCCGGTAGCCCAGGGGCGCGGACGCCGCAAGGATGGGCCGCACCGGGGCTTGGAGGCCCGCGATGCGCTGGAGGGTCTGGAGCACCTGCTGGGCCTTCCAGTAGGCCTGGGCTGGATCATCCAGGGGCTGAAGGCTGCATCCTCCGCAGTGGTCGGCGAGGATGCAGGGGGGACGGCGCCGGTCGGGCGAAGGGTTGATGATCCCGGCGATCTCAGCGGACCAGTGCCCCTTGTGGCGGCGCACCAGGCGGATACGCAGCCGATCGCCAGGCAGTCCGCCCGGCACGAACACCACCTCCGCGCCTAGGCGGCCGATGCCCTCACCCTGATGGGAGAGGTCGTCCACCCTGATCTCGCCAAGCTCACCTGCCCTGCCCATAGCCCCGATCGCCCCCCGGACTCTGACCCTATCGCTTGCAAAGGGGCGTTACACGTTGGCGATCAAGAGGCGGATCCGCCAGTCGAGGTCGATAGGATGGTGGAGTCCGAGTTCGCTGCAATGAGCGTCGTTCGCGATCTGATCATCCAGGCTGACGATCAGCTTCGGTATCCCACCGGAGGCGAGCTGCGATCAATCGTGGAGTTTCTCAGCGGTGGCAATGCCCGCCTCTCGGTGGTGCGGGTGCTCACCGACAACGAGAAGAAGATCGTGGACGAGGCGGCCCGCCAGCTGTTCAGCCGCAAGCCCGAGTATGTGGCGCCCGGCGGCAACGCCTTTGGTCAGAAACAGCGGGCCCAGTGCCTGCGGGACTTCAGCTGGTATCTGCGCCTGGTGACCTACGGAGTTCTGGCCGGCAGCACCGAGCGGATCCAGGAGATCGGACTGCTCGGAGCGCGCGAGATGTACAACAGCCTTGGTGTGCCGATGCCCGGCATGGTGGAGGCCATCCGCTGCCTGAAGGAGGCTTCGGTGGCCTTGGTCAACAGCGACCAAGCGGCCCTGGTCACCCCCTATTTCGATTTCCTTATCCAGGGCATGCAGACCACCACATGAGCGGCCGCTGATTGGATCGCATCGCTCTGATGTCCATGGAACCAACCCCGCTCCAGCGGGGTTTTTTGTTGGCCCGAATGCCGTTCCATAAATCTCATAAAAGACCAGGTAAGGGTCTTACACCAAGACCAAGAAGCTGACTATGCGATCAAATGGGTTTGATCCTTTGGCGACCCATCAATCCAGACTTGATCCTGGACCATCGAGTCGCAGGCAGACGATGGCGTCGTGGCACACAACACGACCCCCGCGGAACAGCCAGCCACAGGATTCAGCTGACTCTTAAATCTTAGAATAGACTTATAGCTAGACGCATACATGGTCTCATAAGAGATTAGTGGTCATTGCTGGAGGGATGACTGCAGATCGCTTTGAACTGAGCGGTTTGACGCAGCGCTTGGTGCCCGCGCATCGCTCGCCGGAGGACATTCCGGATCTCAATTCCGAGTACGACCCCAGGCCACCGGCAGCTTGGAAGCTTGCGTACCTGTGTCTTAGACAGGTACGCAAGCTCCCAGTGCAGGCCAAAACTGCAGTCAGGGACTGGAAAAGATCCCAGTTCGAATCCTTCTGGCCGCTCCATTGGCCGACTGGACCGCCTGCTTGGCCCGAGTTGGGGAGGCGTGGGTCTCACGCATGATGCGTCGTCATGCAAGGCGCCCTGCCCAGGGCCTGACAGCTGAAATCAGCGCTGAAAAGCAAATCTCATTGAGTCCGGATGAGTCCTGCAGCGTGACGCATGAATCGACGCATTCAAGATTATTGAGACCGGCTCGGCAGCTCATCAGCATGGCCCCTGCTCCGCAAATCTCAATTGAGATTTGGTACTAGACTCAGTAAGAGTCCAGGATGGCACAAGCTCGCCATCTGATCTGCTTGCGCCCCAAGGCGAAGGAGTCAGCCGGACTGCCCTAGGGGCACTGCAGGCGTATCGGACGAGTCTCGCTACGAGTCTTGGATTAATCCTCAGATGAGTCACCAGATCCCCAAAAGAAGCATCTCCGGGTTCGGGCCGGCGAATGCGTTTCGGTGACACCCGCTAACGCAGGCGTGGTACGGCTGGTTCTGCTGCTGGGTGCCGATAGAGCTCCTTGAGCAGTTGGTAGGCCTCGTTGACCCGGCGCATGGCCTCCACGGAGCCACCGGAATCGGGGTGGTGGCGGAGAGCCATCTCCCGATAGGCCTCACGGATTTCCGCCAAGGTGACCCTCTGACCGAGCTGGGTTGGCAACTCCAGCAAGCGCAGGGCGCCCTGGAGGGTCATCGTGTGCTCAAGGGTCTGAAATGAGGTCCCCTTCGGCCGACGCCGGAATCGCTGCACGAAGCGATGGATCAGGGTCGGGATCCTCATCGGCAGGGTCGTCGCGCTGAAGGGATCCTCGAGAACCCCTGCCGTGACCACCACCCGCTCGAAGGTCGCCGTATCCAGACTCCAGCCATCGACTAGCTGCTGCATCAGGGCACAGGCGGCCGTCCAGGTGAAGGCCCTGCCCTCCACGGGTTCGGCCTGGGGCCAAACGTCTTGCGCGAGCCAAGTCATCGCCGCCTCCAACACCGCCTCATTGGCGGTGCTTCCGTAGAGCCCCAGCCAGTGCTCCCTTGCCTGGGAGAGGGCCTGCTCGGCGAGATCGGCAGCCAGTCGGGGCATGGGAGCGATGCCTGGGTTGGGCTCCGGAGGGGTCTGAAGGCTGTGGCGCAAGTCCCTCGATCGCTTGCGTACGAACCCAGGAAGATCGATTCCGGCACTAGATCGGTGTTGTACCTCTCCATCCTCTTGCGAGGTGCCGCTCGATCCCTCGCCTGCTTCGCTAAAGATTCGTTCCAGGGCCCCGGAACCCACGAGCACCAGAGCCGCCTGCTCATCGAGATCGCTCTCAGCGTCCACCTGCTCGTCGCCCTGGGCCAGGGCCATGGCATCGCCTTCCGCCTCGATGGACGGAAAGAGGCCATCGAGCAGCCGCTCCAGTACATCGCCCCTGTTGCGCAGACCCCATTCCCGCTTGAGTGAATCGAGGTGCTCGATCCGGGTGCGGGAAAGCTCCAGAGTCAGGCGTCGCCGGTCCTCCTTGCCTGTTGGGGGCGTCATGGTTTCAGCCAGCTGCGCATCAGACGCTCCTGGGCTTCCAGGGCCTGACGGTAGCGATCACTCAAGGTGGTGGGCAGGGTCAGGGGCTGGCGCGGTGAGGGACGCAGGATCGGCGGTGCCACAATCAGAGCCCGCTGGCCTGATGCGGAGGCCATTCGAGGGCGGCGAGCCCGCGGAGGTTTCGCGGCTGTCGCTGCAGCGGGCGACCCGGGGTGGGCTGGGGCGAGCGGGAGCGGCTGGAGCGGGGCTGGGCCCACGGCCCGGTGCTGTAGCTGGCCGATAGGCACGATGCTGAGCAGATGGCCCGGGATGGAGTCGGCGGGTTGCACCAGGCTCAGCTGAAACGGCAGCGGCTTGTCCTCCCGGAGTTCCAGGGTCGTGAGGGTGAGGCTTTCACCAGAGCGCAGACCGACATGCAGGGCTTCGAGCCCCTCCGGTTGCCTCAGTTCCAGGGACCCCCGGAACGCAATCGATGACGCAGAACCGGGGACCTCCGGGTGACTCAGGACCACGGCATAGGCACCCGATCCTCGTAGCAGGACATCAACGTTGAAGTGCACGCCGTAGGTGCCCACGTTGTCGAGGGCGGAATCCGGCATCCGGGCTAACAGGCGGTTCACCTGGATCTCCCCGGTACCGAAGCTCTGTCGCACTGTGCTGGTGAGCGGCACATGCAGGGGGCCCTGGCGCTCCAGGTCATGGCTGAGGCTGGCCTGGTAGGTATCACCGAGGGCCACCCCACTGACTCTGGAGAACACCAAGCCCCGCTCGATGGCATCCCGTTGGTTGAGGTAGGTCCTCCCCGGAGCGAGCCGATGGCGATCCAGGATGGAGAAAATGTCCTCATCCGTGGCCGGGGACGGCGCCGCCACCATGGCGAGATGGAAGGGCCCATCGCTCTCGCCCCGCAGCATGCCGTTCACCACGCCCAGCGCCGGCAGGTCCGTTCGCAACAGCACCAGGCGAGAGCGGGGTGGAACGGTGAGCTCCTCCGGCAGGTCGGGATCGAGACGGCCCCGAAGCATCTGCACGGCCGTGGCATCGCCAGGGCCCGTGTTCCAGGGCCGGGGACCAAGGGGTTTCACGCCCAGCAGCTGTTGACCGCGATAGGGCGACCCGAAGCTGTTGCGCACCGCACCCCGGAGCAACCGCAGCCGAACCGGCACGCCGCTCGGATTGATCACCACCGCGGCGAGGCTGAGTTCCGGGCGACGACCCAGGCGATCCGGTCCTGGGCTGGAGGGGCTGTAGAGATGATGGAAATGCAGGCCGAAGGGTCCCTCGAAGCGGAAGCTGGGGTTGGCCATCGCCTCGCCCGTTTCGGCGTACGCGATCCCCGGGCTGGTATCGATGAGGATTCCGGGTCCTTTCACCGCCTCCGGCTGGTTGGAATGGAGCACGGGCACGGTGTTGAAGCTGCCCTGCAGGGCACGGGCTTTCTGTCCCGCCAGTAGCGCCACGGTTGGCCCCTGGATCGGCAGTGCTGGTGCCTGAGCCAAGCCTGGGGGGCAACTGGCCAAGACCAGGGCCAGCCCCAGCCCGATTCGGCCGGCCCCGCAGCGAACGTGCTGGCAGGGAGATGGCTCCCCGCCGCAGCTAGACCACGGCAGCAGGGCAACCTCACCGGAGGGGAGCATCAGGATTTCCCTGGCCATCGGAACGGCGCCGACCCCACACTCGCCCTTCCATCCTCCCCCTTCCGGGGTTCGCCCCCCAACCACAGATGTCCATCCAGCGTCGCTAGAACAAGCCATCGTTGGTTGATCCTGATGTTTCCTCCTTTTGCGTCCTGTTATCCAGTCGTGGATGGAGCCGAAGCCTGGCGCCAGCACCAGAGCAACAAGCTCCGTCTGCTCACCTTTTGGCGGGATGCCTCTGAACGGCGCCTGGCTGCCCTCAACGCAGCGATCAGCACACTCGAGCAGCAGATCGCCCGGGACCAACCCGTCCAGGGTTCCTGAAGTCCGCAACCTCAAGATGCCCCCGCAACTGCTCCAGGCCACGATGGAGCAGTCGTTGTACGGTCATCGGGCTCACCTGCATCCGGCGGGCCATCTGGCGGTAGCTGAGGCCGCTGAGCACGACCTGCCGAACCACCTCCCGCTGGCGGGGATCGAGATTCTCTAGGAGTGCTTGCACCGATTCAGCCTCCCCGTCGTTCGGGTCGGCTCCGGCCTCTGAATCCGCCTCATCAAGCTCCTCCTCGCCGATCTCCGTGAGGGCCTCAGCCCGGTTGAGCAGTCGCTGCCGCATCAGCAGGTTCCACTGCTCGGCATCGATGCCCAGCAGCCGTTGCAAGTCGGCAGGAGTCGCCACCCGACCCTGCTGCAGCAGATGGCGCTCCAGGCGCACCATCCTTTCCTGCAACTCGGCCTGTCGGCGGGGCAAGCGGACTGAGGGGGCCACATCACGAAGGTGATGAAGGATGGCGCCGCGGATATGGGGTCGGGCAAAGGCTCCGAAGGGTGTTCCCTGCTGGGCGTCGAACCGTTCGGCGGCCCGGATCAGTCCGATCATCCCCACCTGGAGGAGATCCTCCACGCTCTCCCGGCAGCAGCGGCCGTAATGGATGGCGATGGGCCTCACCAGATCCCGATGGGCGACCACAAGACGATTGCGCTGCTCCAGGGCAAGGCGTCGCCGCAGGCGGCGATGGGTGGCGGAGATGGCCATGACAATAAAAGTTGAAATAGAGAACAATTGAATTGATACGGCTTCCGATCAAGAACCCTGACCCCGTTAAAGGGAGAAGCGTTCCAGACCCGGATCAGGACCGAGGGGACCGATGCAGTCCCTTCCCTTCAGAAGAGATCCAGCCGCCGGGAAGCACAACCGTGAAAACACCGATTTGGAGCAGATTGCGCCCTCACGCCGGCCGGCTGGTGGGTATCCCGCTCAGGCTGGTACCGCCACGGACGCCAGTAGGGCCCAGGGGCCATGGCGCTCCAGCCAGTTTCGATCCGAGGCTTCCGTGCAGAGCAGATAGCCGGCAAAACCCAGGCCATTCACGCTGAAACCAGCCCCATGCTCACGCCAGCGCCGCACCGTGAGGAACCAGCGGTCGTCGAACAACACGTTGTAAGGATGGCGCGGAGCCCCATCGGTCTCCCGGCGACCGAGGCCCAAAGCCTCGCTATGGCTCGCATAGAGCTCCTCAAGATCCCGACCACCGATGGGATCAAGGCGGGGGCTAAGCCGGTAGGCCCAGCTCCAGGGAGGCGATACTCCCTGGAGCTGGGCCTCCAGCAGGGGCGCGAGGGGGCAGCTGGGTGCCCCTTCGCTGCGGGGGAGGAGCTGCAGGTGACGATGGGGTTGGCTCGCACCGGCCGTCGCCCCGCTGTTGAAGAACCAGAGCCCCCCCGTGTCGGCTCCGACCGTTGCCACACTGGCCCAATCGGTGGCATCCAGCCAGCCGCTCTGGGGTTGCCAGCCCCGGGTGATCACCAGCAGATGGCAGGCCTGCACTGGATATTTGTTGAGGAGCAGCACGTGGCCTTCGCCGATGCGGCCCACCTCAAGGGGCTGGTCCCAGGGAAGGAAGGGATTGGGCTTCGGTCCCTCGGGCCGCAGGTGCCGTGGCGGACGTGACACCAGCTCCCGCAGCAGAAACGGGGCGATGGCCGGCTGATCGATCACGCGGGTCTCTAGGGGTACCAGGGCACCGGCGGCAAGGGCCTGGTCCGACACCTCGACGGCCCGCCGCCACCAGCGTTCAGCCCGCACCGGCCTGGAGTCGGGCGAGGGAGGCGCCCTGGTAGTAGCGGCCGAGGATCTCGTTGTAGCGAAGGCCCTGCTGGGCCAGATCCTGGGCTCCGTTCTGACTCATGCTGGCGCCGAGATGGCCGTGGGCCTCCTCGACGATCTGCTGGGTGGCGGCATAGAGGCTCTCCACAATTCCACCCTGGTAGCTGAGGATCAGCCCGTTGGTGCTGCTCGTGGCATCTCGGGTGGTGGCGGTCACGCTGGAGAGACCCTCATAATTTTGCCAGCGAGTGGTGTCCCCCAGGTGCCACTGATCGTCGGCCGGACGGGCCATGTGGGCCAGGGCGTAGGAGCGGGCTGCTACGGCCTGGGCCCGCAGGGCCTCGCGGTTCCATGTCGGGGGCATCTCGCCGCCCACCACCGAGCTCACGTAGTTCTCCAGCGGCAGGTGGTTGATCACCCTCAGCCCGTTACTGCTCCGAAGGATGCGGAAACGGCCCTCATAGAGGCGACCGGCACTCGTGAGATGGTCGTTGGCTCCGGTCTCCAGCCACACTTCGGCTTCCTGAGCGAGATAGGGGGCGGGATCGGGAGACTGGGCCGCTGAACCCTGACGCAGCACCCGGCCATGACGGTCAAGCAGCCGCCAGGCACCGGAGGCGGTGAAATCGGGATAGGCGGGCAGTTTCAGCAGGGCCACCCGGATCTCCATCTTGAGGCTGGGGCCGGCTTCGGGTTCGACCAAGCCCCCACCCGCGCTCGGATGGGCGGCAGCGCGTTGAGCTCGCAGGTTGGCAGGGGCCAGGCCGCCATCCACGGGAGCTGAGGCCCCGATCGCGCCTGCTGCCATTGGCTCGCCTGCGGTGGGTGGAGCCAGGGCATTCGCGGTTGGAGCCAAAGACGGTCGGGCCTTCGGGCTAGCGATCAGGGTGTCCAGCAGTTCGCCCTCGGCGGCGGAGGTACCTGGTCTGAGCAGAGCGTTGGCTCCGATGCCCGCTCCCACCGCCAGGGCGGCCAGGGGAGCGCTGATCAGGAAGGGGTGGCGGCGGATGCTGTGGAACACGGCAAGCGGGTCGCTGTTCGCCAGACGCTCCATCGCTCGGGCCAGGGAGCGCCATCCCCCCGTCGCTCCGGAGCTGCTGGCCAGCCTGCGGAGGCCGTCCGTAAGGTTCCATCCCATAGCAGATGTCCCGATCCGGTTAGCCGGATCATGGCGGATGACACGGCCTCGCAGACCATCCCCCCAGGACGGTCAGAGCATTGCCAGCCCCGCACGAGGGGACGAGCCAGCTGTTGATGCCACCAGGGCGCCACCAGGGCGTGGGCCGATCCGGTGACAGGATCCTCCGGGATTCCCAGGCCGGGGGCAAAGAAGCGGAGCTGATAATCCGCCGGTTCGTCGCCGATCCGCGGCCCACCAGCAGCGGGATCGAGGCCCTGCATCAGCACCAGGCCCTGCCGCAGTGGCCCCTCCAGAGCCGGGGCGAGACCGTCCATGGAGGCGAGGGGAGCTTCCCGAGGCAGCAGAACGACCCAATAGCCCAGCGCAGAACTCCAACATCCCTCCGGCCCGTATCCGAGCCGATCCAACAGAAGGTCCGTAAGGCTGGCGGCGGCTGGTTCTGGCTGGAGAACGCCGCTGGGCAGCACGATCGCGCCCCAGCCGGGCCGGCTCACCGGTAACTCCACCTCCAGGGGCCCACTGCGGCTGTGGAGCCAGGTGCGATCACCCGGCCCGAGTCGCCTCCAGTGGGCCAGGGCCAGGAGCGCCGCCAGGGTGGCGTGGCCACAGAGGGGCACCTCGCAGACGGGCGTGAACCAGCGCAGCATCCAGCCCTGCTCGCTCTCGAGCAGGAAGGCCGTTTCCGACTGGCGGAGACTGGCGGCCACCGCCTGCATCCAATCGGCGGGCATCGGAGCGTCCAGGGCCACCACGGCCGCGCCATTGCCCCCGAAGGGGCCGCCGCTGAAGGCCTCGATCAACACGGCGGGCAGAGCGCCCATGCTCACGCCTCCGGCCTCAGATCCCTCTCCATCAGGGCCCGCACCGCCCCCTGGGCATCGATGCCACCATCGAGCAGCAGCACCACCTGTTCACAGATTGGCAACCGCCAGCCCTGGCGGCGGGCCAGGGCCACGGTGGCCCGAGCGGTGCGCGGACCCTCCACGGTGGCCCCGATGCGGCTGAGGGCCTCCTGCTCGCTGAGGCCACTGGCCAGCAAGCCGCCGAAGCGTTGGTTGCGGCTGAGGCTGCTGGTGGCCGTGGCCAGCAGATCGCCGAGCCCCGCCAATCCGTAAAGGGTGGTTGGTTGGCCCCCGAGGGCCTTGAGCACCACCCCGATCTCCGCCAGTCCCCGGCAGAGGAGCGAAGCCCTGGCATTGGCCCCCAGCCCCAGGCCATCGCTGATGCCGGCTGCCAGGGCCATCACATTCTTGAGGGCACCGGCCGCTTCCGTGCCGATCGGGTCACTGTTGGTGTAAAGGCGCAGGTTTGGCGTGCGCAGTGCCCTCTGAAGGCTGCTGGCCAGCTCACCATCGTGGCTGGCAATCACACTCGCCGCCGGCAGTCCGCGCTGCAGCTCATCGGCCAAATTCGGGCCCGAGAGAACGGCCCTCGGCGCCTGGGGAAGCTGCTGCCCCCACAGCTGGCTCGCAGTGCAGAGCCCCTCGAGATCGATTCCCTTGCTGCACGAGAGCAGGGGCAGTCCGGGCGGCCAGGACTGCGCCAGGGAGGTGGCCAGGGGACGGACGGCGGCCATCGAGACCGCCACCACCACGAGATCGGAATCCCTCAGCAGGGGCTCGGGGGTGCCGCCGTCACGGCGTGACCAGCTGCGCACCTCCAGGCCCAGGTCCCTCCAGAGCTGTTCCAGAGTGCTCCCCCAGGCACCGCGGCCGAGCAGCGTGAGACGAGGACCCATGGACTCTCAGGCGGCCGCGTCCAAGAAACACGGCATCGGCATGGCGCTGCCATCATGCGTCATCTCCAGATCCAGACCGTGCTCGCCGATCAGCCACCAGGGCCCCTGTCGTCGCAGACGGTGTCGAGCCCTGGAATTCTTGTCGAACCTCAATCCAGGGATCTGTTCCATTGGCAAGGCCATGCGCTGGTGGTGGGGGCTGGCGGCATCGGCCAGGCCCTGGCCGATGGCCTGGCCCAGCGCGCAGCGGGTCTGCAGGTGCATACCGCCGGACCGAACCGGGGAACCTGGCAGCTCGATCTTGGTGATGACGCCAGTCTGGAGTCCTTCGCGGCGCTGGCCCTGGAGCGCTTCCGGCCCCTGAGGCTGGTGATCTGCACGGCCGGCCTGCTGCATGAGGGTTCCCTGCAGCCTGAAAAGCGGCTCCTCCAGGTGAACCGCGACAACCTGAGGCGCAGCTTCGAGCTCAATGCCTTCGGGCCGCTCCTGCTGGCCAAGGCCCTCGAGCCGGCCCTTCCCCGGGACCTCCCCCTTCACTTCGCGAGCCTCTCGGCGCGGGTGGGCAGCATCACCGACAACCAACTTGGGGGCTGGTATGCCTACCGGGCCGCAAAGGCCGCCCAGAACCAGCTGCTGCGCACCCTGGCCATCGAATGGCGGCGCAGGTTGCCCCTCGCCTGCGTGACTGCCCTCCATCCCGGTACCACCGCCACCGGCCTCTCGGAGCCGTTCCGCTCCGCCGTTCCGCCCTCGGGGTTGTTTTCCCCGGAACGGGCTGCCCATCAACTCCTGGAGGTTCTGGCGACGCGCAGCGCGGAGCAGAGCGGCGGTTTCGTGGCCTGGGATGGCCAGCCGATCCCCTGGTGAGGCGCTGGTAGCGGTTCAGACCGCGGCGTGCTGCTGCAGCACCTCCAGGGGGATCACCTCCAGGGTGCTGATCTCACAGGACTCAAGCCGCACCGGGGGTGCCATGCCGTCCTCATAGGCCTCCAGCCAGCGACGGGCACACACACACCAGGCATCGCCGGGTCGAAGGCCTGGAAACCCGTAGGCCGGCGCCGGCGTGCTGAGGTCGTTGCCCTGGGCCCTTGTGTAGGCCAGAAAGGATTCGCTGATCACACAGCAGACGCTGTGGCGGCCCAGGTCGGCGGGATCAGTGCGGCAGGAGCCATCCCGAAACCAGCCGGTGAGGGGCTGGCAGCTGCAGGTGGCCAAGGGTGTTCCGAGCACGTTCAGGCCCGCCGCAGAGGGGTTTGGAACGATGGGGGGCAGGGGCTCGACAGGGGATGGGGACATGCCTGCTGGGGATGGATCCAGCTTCCGAGTCTGGAGTGGACCAGCACCAAAAGCTGACGGATGGTTGACGGATTCCGGGGGGGAGGCGTTAAACGTCTTGGAAAGGACCACACCCCCTTCCGCACGACAACGTTTTTTCATGAGCTGGGATTTCACCGAGGACGCGGCCTTTTTGGCCCTCTGCGACGCCTACAAGGAAAGCGGTGAACCCTCCGCCATGGAGTTCCTCGCCCATGGCGAAGGGGCCTTCCATTTCCAGGAGCTGTCCCAAAACGCGGCTGGAGAAGGGATCGACCTGAGCGATTCCGACGACCTTGAGGAGTTCCAGCAAGAGGTGATCGAGAGCCTCGAGGAACTCTGCAGCTGATCGGCTGCTGATCGACAGCGATCCAGAGGCCAGAGGGTAGTCCCGGTAGCTGGCTCCATCACGGCAGGAGCCAGCCTTAGGCAGCGGGTATGCCTGGACGTTCAGCCCCTCCAGCAACTCAGCCGTAGAAGAAGGCCACCTCCTTGTCCTTGAGACCCTCCCAGCCCGCCTCCTTCAGCCGAGTATCCAAGGTGGCCTGGTCCAGGTGCTTGGAGCCAGTTTTGACGATGCGGTTGCGCATCGACTTCTTTACGCCACTGCGGGCACGGCGGCTTTCGAGCTCCATCACCTCGTTGTAGAGGGAGAGCATCGGGGCGGGGATCGGGGTGCCGTCGAGGTCTAGACCCGCGGCGATGGCGTCATCGACGCCACCGGGACCGGCAATGGCCATGGCTGGGGTGGGATGGGGGACGGGCGTGAGCCTGCCATGGCGGCGGCACCCTGATCTCAGGCGCTGAAATAACGCGCCTTGCTGTGGAGTGCCACCAGGGCTGTGGTGCTCTGTTCCGGCTCGAGTTGGTCGCTCTCGTCCATCCGCAGCCCGATCCGCCCGGCATCGAGCCAGGCGAGCTGCTGGCGGGAATCGGCCACATTGGGACAGGCGGGATAGCCGAAGGAATAGCGGCTGCCGCGGTAGCGCTGGGCTAGCACCTCCCGCAGGGGCATGGCAGCGGGATCGGCGAAGCCGAGCTCGCGGCGGATGCGGGCGTGGGTCCATTCGGCCAGCGCCTCGGCCATCTGCACGCCGAGTCCGTGGAAGTAGAGGTAGTCGCTGTAGCGGTCGGCGCTGAACAGCTCGCGGGCGAAAGCGGTGGCCTTCTCCCCCATCGTGACCGCCTGCATCGGCAGCACATCGGCGCCGCGGGGACTCCCATCCGGGCCGTGATCCAAATCGCGGTAGAAGTCGGCGATGCAGTAGCGGTTGCCGCTCCGCTGGCGGGGGAGGTCGAAGTGGCCGAGCACCTGATCCGCCTCGCCGGGGCTGGCGCGATCCGCCAGGCCGGCCGGATCGAATACCACCACGGCATTACCCTGGCGCCCGCAGGGGAAGTAGCCGTAGGCCAGCCGGGGGGTAAGCAGCCCTTCCGCCAGGCAACGCTCCATCCACTGGGCCAGCACGGGCTCGGCCTTCTCCGCCAGCATGGCCTCATAGGCCTCGCGGCTCTGGTCCTGGGTCTTGCGCAATTGCCACTGGCCGGCAAATAGGGCGTTGCGGTCGAGGTAGGCAAACACCTCCTGGAGATCGATCTGGCTCTCATCGAGCAGCCGCGAGCCCCAGAAGGGCGCGGCGAGGGCCGCCTCCTGCGGCACAGCTTCCGAGCGGTGGTCGCTGGCCGACGGAGCGGCCGGGGTGGCGGAGTCGGCGACCGCCGCAGGGGTGGATTCGGCGGCCTCCGTCCCGGCCTCAACCCCTTCGCTGCTGCCGAGGCTCGGCCCGAGGCCCTCCGGCGTGCCGTCGAGAAAGCCCTGGCCATCGTCCCAGCGGCCGGAGGCCTTGGCCTCCATCAAGGCATCCATGAAGCGCAGATCGGCGAAGGCATCGCGGCCATAGATCACCTGGCCCCGGTAAGCGGCTCGGCAGTCGCCATGCACGAAGCGGGGGGTGAGGGCGGCGCCGCCGAGGATCACAGGCACGTTGATACCCACCTCATTAAAAGCGCGGAGGTTATCCTTCATAAAAGCCGTGGACTTCACAAGCAAGCCGCTCATGGCGATGCAATCAGCACGGTGCTGCTGCTGGGCCTCAACGATCGATTCAACGCTCTGCTTAATGCCAAGATTGATCACATCATAACCATTGTTGGTTAGAATGATATCAACTAGATTTTTGCCGATGTCGTGCACGTCACCCTTCACCGTGGCGATCAGAAACTTGCCCTTGCTGTTGCTCTTCTGATTGCCTTCGACGTCCTCCTGTTTCTCCATATGCGGCTCTAGAAAAGCCACCGCTGATTTCATCGTTTCAGCACTTTGCAGCACAAAAGGCAGCTGCATCTGACCGGAGCCGAATAAATCGCCCACCACCTTCATGCCATCGAGCAGAAAGGTGTTGATAATCTGCAGCGGTGGATAGGTTGTCAGGGCCTCGGCCAGTGAGGCCTCGAGACCGATCCTTTCGCCATCAATGATGTGCTGCTTGAGCCTCTCCTCCACTGGCAGGTCCGCTAGGGAAGGGCCTGAGGCACGGGCGTCTTTAGCGCTCACCCCGGCAAACAGTGTGGTGAGCTGCGTGAGGGGATCGTAGCTGCAGATGCCGTTCTCAAATCGGCGCCGGTCGTAGATCAAGTCGCGGCAGACCTGCTGATGCTCCCTGCTGATCTTGGCCAGCGGAAGGATCTTGGCGGGACTGACGATCGCCGCATCCATGCCCGCCTCGCAGCAATCGTGCAGGAACACCGAATTGAGCACAATCCGCGCCGCCGGTGAAAGGCCAAAGCTCACATTGCTCACCCCCAGCACCACATGCGCGCCGGGAAGTTCGCTACGGATGCGGCGGATCGCCTCAACGGTGGCAGCGCCGTTGCGGCGATCCTCCTCGATGCCGGTGGAGATCGGCAGGGCGAGGGGGTCGTAGAAAATTTCGTGGGCTGGAAGGCCGTATTCCAGGGCGTCACGGTAAGCCCGCTGGGCGATGGCGAACTTTCGCTCGGCCGTGCGGGCCATGCCCTCCTCATCGATCGTGCCCACCACCACACCGGCGCCGTAATCCCGGGCGAGTTCCAGCACCTTGAAGAAGCGCTCATCGCCATCTTCGTAGTTGGTGGAATTGAGGATGCACTTACCACCGGCCACCTTCAGGCCGGCCTCCATCTTCTGCCACTCGGTGGAATCGAGCATCAGCGGCAGGTTCACATTCGTGACCAGCCGGCTCACCAATGCGCGCATGTCGCGCTCGCCGTCGCGCCCGACGTAGTCGACGTTGACATCGAGCACATGGGCGTTCTCCTTCACCTGGCTGCGGCCGACCGCCACCAGGCCATCCCAGTCCTCCTCGGCCAGCAGTTCACGCACCTTCTTGCTGCCGCTGGCGTTGAGCCGCTCGCCGATGATCAGGAAGGAGTTGTCCTGCAGATAGGGGGTGACGCCATAGAGGGAGGCTGCGGCGGGCTCGTAGCCGAGGGCCGGCCGCACCGCGGCTGCATCGGGGTTTGGGGCGCGGTCGTGGCTGGCGGGATCCTGATCAGCGCCTGATCCTGGGGCTCGAGAACTGTGCCGCACCGGCCGAGGAGCTGCATGGAGTTCGGCGGCCAGCTCCGCTAGGGCGCCGATATGGGCGGGGGTGGTACCGCAGCAGCCGCCGATCACCTGCACCCCCAGATCCTCGACAAAATGCAGCAGCTGCATCTTCATCTCGGTGGGGGTGAGGCGGTAGTGGGCAACCCCGCCGATGTTCTCCGGCAGGCCCGCATTGGGAATGCAGCTCACCACGAAGGGGCAGTGCTCGCTGAGGTAGCGAACGTGCTCCTTCATCTGCTCCGGCCCGGTGGCGCAGTTGAGGCCGAGCACATCGATCGGGAAGGGCTCCAGGATCGCCACCACCGCGGCGATGTCGGAGCCCACCAGCATCGTGCCGGTCGTTTCCATCGTGACCGACACCATCAGGGGTCGGCGTTCCCCTGCCTCCCGGAAGGCCTCCTCGATGCCCTGTAGGGCCGCCTTGATCTGCAGCACGTCCTGGCAGGTCTCGACGATGAAGAGATCCACATCGCCCGCCAGCAAACCCTCCGCCTGCTCGCGGAAGGAGGCCTTCATCGTGTCGAAATCGATGTGGCCGAGCGTGGGCAACTTTGTGGTGGGACCGATCGAGCCCGCCACGAAGCGGGGCTTCTCCGGCGTGCTGTAGCGATCGGCCATCGCCCGGGCCAGTTCAGCAGCCCGCTTGTTCAGGGCGAAGGCCTGGTCCTCGAGGCCGTATTCGGCCAGCACGATCGAGGCGGCGCCAAAGGTGTCGGTCTCGATCACATCGGCCCCCACCTCCAGGAACTGGCGATGCACAGCCTGCACCGCATCAGGGCGGGTGACCACCAGGTTCTCGTTGCAGCCCTCCAGGGCCGCTCCGCCGAAATCTTCGGCACTCAGGTTCATCTCCTGCAGGGAGGTGCCGGTGGCGCCGTCGAACACCAGCACCGGCCTGGAAGGATCGTGGAGGCGATCCAGGAAACCAATCCGGCTGGTGGCGATGGCGGCGGTCATCAGGAATCGATGCGGATGCGGGTAACCCAGTGTTCATAAACGGGATCGCGGCCTTCCGTGATCGCGGTAAGCCGATCGCGCAGCTTCTCCATCACCGGTCTGCGGCTGGGCAGATCGGTGCTTTCCAAGCGGCGGATCGGAGTCACCCGGGCCGCCGTGCCACTCAAGAAGACCTCATCGGCCACGAACAGCTCCGTCTTATCGACGGGGCGTTCGAGCACAGGAATGTCCATGGCGCGGGCCAGCTCCAGGAGGCTGGCACGGGTGATGCCCTCCAGGATGTCCTGATCCACCGACGGCGTGATGAGAACCCCATCGCGCACGATGAACAGATTCATGCCGCTGGCCTCGCTCACCTTGCCCCGGCTGTTCAGGAGCAGGGCCTCGTCGAAGCCGCTCTTCACCGCCTCGGTCTTGGCGAGGGAACTGGTGATGTAAGCGCCGCTGATCTTGCCCCGCAGGGGCAGGGAACGATCTTCCTGGCGGGTCCAGCTGCTGAAGCGACAGGTGACCCCCTCCGGCGAGAGGTAATCCCCCATCTCGATGCCATAGATCAGAAAGTCCGTCTCGACATCGTGAAGTCGGGGGGAGATACCCAAACCGCAGGTGTAAACGAAAGGGCGCAGGTAAAAGGGTTTGCGTGGTTTGTTGGCCTGCAGGAAGGCCCCGATCGCTTCGAGCACCGTCTCCTCGCTCAGCTCGGTGAGCAGGAGCCGGGCGCTTTGGGTGAGGCGGCGGGCATGGCGATCGACTCGGAACAGCAGCACCTCGCCGGGATCGTCTGGGTTGGGTAGCCCCCGCATGCCACCAAAGGCGCCCGTGCCGTAATGGAGGGCATGGGTCGCCACCGAGAGGGTGGCCTCGGCGAAGGGAACACAGGCTCCGCCGAACCAGGCATAAGGGAGGAATTGATGCATGGCGGGCGGAGGTGATGCTGCGATCTTCTCACTGCGGACAGCAGGATGGTGGCCATGCACCGACTTGCCACGATCCCCGGCGCCCCGGAACCCGCAGACGGCTCCCTGACCTTCGTTGAGCAGGATGGTGCCGAGATGGTGCTCCTCAGCAGCGCCGATACGGATCTGGCCGCCGTGGCGGCCCTGCTGGAGAACGAACCGCACCTGATCGCAGGGTCCCTACGGGCCCTGAACTTAGCGGCCCTGGGCCATCCCGCCGTGATCGACCACTACGTGGCCACCACCCTGCCGGAAGCGTCGGTGGTGCTGGTCAGACTCCTGGGCGGCCGGGGGCATTGGAGCTACGGCCTTGAGCGCCTTCAGGCTTGGACCAGGAGCGCGGCAGGTCGAAGCCTGCTGGTGCTTGCGGGCACGGCCGAGGAGGACCACGCGCTGGCGGAACTGGGCAACGCCCCTGCCGACCTCACCCTGGCGCTGGCGGGCTGCTTGCGGGAGGGCGGCACCACCAATCTGCGCCAGGTGTTGGGCTGCCTTGAGCGAATCCGGCTCCGGCAGCCACCCCTGATGCCCGTGGTGGAGCCCGCTCCCGACCCCCTTCCCCACGATTGGCGCAACGAGCCCGGGGCCCGCGTGGGCGTGATTCTCTACCGGGCCCAGCGCCAGGCCGGCGATACGGCCCTGATGGAGGCCACGCTCGGCGCCCTGCGCCAACGGGGCCTGGCGCCGCGCGGCCTCTGGGTGAGCAGCCTGCGGGATACGGCCGTGCAGGAGGGGGTGGCCGACCTATACCGGCGCGAGGCGGTGGCTGCGGTGCTCTGCGGCACCGGGTTCGCCTCGGTGCGTTTCGAAGAGGCGGGGCTCGGGGCTCCCCTCTGGGAGCGGCTGGATGTTCCGGTGCTCCAGATGCTCTGCAGTTCCCGGGGCCGCTCCGTTTGGCAGGTGAGCAGCATCGGTCTGGGCCCCCTCGACCTCAGCCTGCAGGTGGTCTTGCCCGAGCTCGACGGGCGCCTCACGACCCGGGTGGCGGCCTTCAAGGAATGGACGGCCAGCGATCCGAATCTGGGCACCGCACTCCACCGCACGGAACCGGACCCGCAACGGCTCGGCTGGATCTGCGAGCTGGTGGAGCGTTGGATCGAGCTGGCCCGCACGCCGGTGGCGCGTCGCCGGGTGGCCCTGGTGCTGGCCAACTACCCAACCCGCAATTCCCGGCTGGCCAATGGCGTGGGCCTCGACACCCCCGCCAGTGTGGTGCTCATGCTCCGCTGGCTGGCGGAGGCGGGCTACGCAGTGCAGGAGCCCCTGCCAGCCGATGGGGATGGGCTGATCCAGCGTCTACTGGCCGGCCGGACCAATGACCCGGAGAGCGGGCACCGGCCACCACTCACCCACTTACCCCTGACGACCTACCTGAGCTGGTATGGGCGCCTGCCGGTTGAGGGGCGGGAGCGCCTGGAGGCCGTCTGGGGAGTACCGGAGCGGGATCCGGGCCTCGAACCGATGGCTGATGGTCGGCAGGGTTTCCCAGTCCGAGGGCTGGATTTCGGATCGGTGGCCCTGCTGGTGCAGCCCGACCGAGGCTACGACCGTGACCCGGAGCTGACTTACCACAGCCCCGACCTACCTCCCACCCATGCCTACCTAGCGCTGTACCTCTGGCTGAGACAGAGCTTCCACTGCCAGGCGGTGGTGCATGTGGGCAAGCACGGCAATCTGGAGTGGCTGCCGGGCAAGGCCGTGGGCCTCTCGGAGCACTGCTTCCCAGAATGGGCGCTTGGGCCCTTGCCCCATCTCTATCCCTTCATCGTGAACGATCCTGGCGAGGGCAGCCAGGCCAAGCGACGCAGCCAGGCCGTGATCCTCGATCACCTCACGCCGCCCCTGGGCCGGGCCGGCCTGCATGGGGATCTCCAGGCCCTTGAGGCTCTGCTCGATGAGTACTGGGAAGCCCGCCAGCTCGGAGCGGAGCGCGCCGTTTCTCTAAGGGTCGAGCTGGACCGCCGCCTGGCCACCCTGAATCTTCCGGCCCCCGACGGCAGCGGGCCTGCCGGGGATGGGCGGCTGGAGGCCGCCGACGGCTACCTCTGTGAACTCAAGGAAGCCCAGATCAGGCTGGGGCTCCACACCTACGGCACGCTGCCCGAGCCCGCGAAGTTGGCTGAGCTGCTGTTGTGCCTGGCCCGCCCCCCCCAGGGAGGGTTGCCGGGGCTCACCCAGGCGCTCGCCCTGGATCTGGGCCTGGAGCTGGACCCCTGGGGCGACCGGGAGGAAGCTCCGCTTGGGGAGGCGGACCGCAAGCGCCTCCAGGATCTGGCCGCTCCTGCTGGGGCAGCGGCAGCATCGCCAATCCCAGATCAGCCTTCAGCGGTTCAGCCATCGGATCCCCTCGGGGATCGCCATCAAAACCCCGCCGCCCCGTGGACACTGGCCGTTGCCGGCTCAGCCGGAAGGCCAGGAGCACCTGCATCGACTCGATGGCGCCATTGTGGCGACGCCATCGCCTTTCTGGAGACGTTGGCGCTGGCCCACCTCCAGCGGGAGGTGAGCGCCGCTCTGAAGCCTGGTGCCCCGCCTACGGCTCCGCCCGCCGGAGTGGCAGGCGACCAGGGCCCCACCTGCAGCAGCGTGCTGCATGCAATCCGGCACAAGCTCCTCCCCGACCTGCTCGCCTGCGCCGCAGCCGAACGGGAAGCGCTGCTCGTCGGACTGGCCGGCCGCCGCATCGCCGCCGGACCCAGCGGCGCCCCCAGCCGTGGCCGTCCCGATGTGCTCCCCACGGGCCGCAACTTTTACAGCGTGGATCTGCGGGGTCTTCCCACCGAAGCGGCCTGGGATCTGGGCCGCCGGAGCGCTGAACTGCTGCTGGAGGAGCACCTCCAGAGCGAGGGCGATGACCTGCTCCACCTGGCCCTCTCAGTGTGGGGAACCGCCACGATGCGCAACGGCGGCGAGGACATCGGCCAGGCCTTGGCCTTGATGGGGGTTCGACCGGTGTGGGATGGCCCCACCCGCCGGATGGTGGATCTGGAGGTGCTTCCCCTGACGGTGCTTGGCCGGCCCCGGGTCGATGTGACCCTGCGCATCTCCGGTCTATTCCGTGATGCCTTTCCCCAGCTGGTGGGTTGGTTCAACCGGGCCTGCGCCCTGGTGGCTGCCCTCGATGAAAGCGACGACGCCAATCCCCTGGCGGCGGCAGCTCGGCGGGAGGGGCAGGCCTGGCGCGTGTATGGATCGGCTCCAGGGGCCTACGGGGCCGGCCTGCAGGCCCTGATCGATTCCGGGCAGTGGGAGAGCCGCTCCGACCTTGGAGAGGCCTTCCTGCAGTGGAGTTCATGGCGTTACGGCGCCGCGATTGAATCAGGAGGCGTGGCGGGGGTGCCGGAGCCAGCAGATCCAGGACGCGGTGCTTCGACCTGGGATCCCAGCCAGGCTGGAATCGAGGCCTTTCCCGACCGTTCAGGCTTGGAGGCCCGCCTGCGGCAGGTGCAGGTGGTGCTCCACAACCAGGACAACCGCGAGCATGACCTGCTCGACTCCGATGATTACTACCAGTTTCAGGGGGGCCTCAGCGCCGCGGTGGAACATCTGCGCGGCTCTGCTCCCCAGCTCTGGTTCGCGGACCACTCCCGGAGCGAACGACCCCGCATGCACCGGTTAGAGAAGGAGTTCGACAAGGTGCTGCGCTCCCGTCTGCTTAACCCCCGCTGGATCGAGGCCATGCAGGGCCATGGCTACAAAGGGGGGTTCGAAATGGCGGCCAGCCTCGATTACCTGTTCGCCTATGACGCCAGCACCGGTCGGGTGCCCAACTGGAGCTATGGCGCCCTGGCGGATCGATGGCTTGACGATCCCTCTGTTCTGGCCTTCCTACGGTGCAGCAACCCCTGGGCCCTGCGTGACATGGCCGAACGGATGCTCGAAGCTCACAATCGCGGCCTCTGGGCAGGGGCCCAGAACGAGCAACTGGAGCGTCTCAGGGAGCTGGTGCTCGAGAGCGAGGCCCTGATCGAGGCGCCCTGAGGATCAGGCGTTCAGATCCTTGGCCATCGACTTGAACGGGTCGATGGAGCCGGCACGGCCCGCCGCCGGGGTGGTTGCACCCTCGCCCTCGGAGGCCTTGGCCTGCCGGGCTGAAGGAGCGCCACCGGGCTGGTTCACGGCCACGGCGCTGCCCTTCATCCGCTGGGCGAGCTCGGCCGGGGACAACTGCTGGGCGAAGGTTTTCTTGACAGGCTTGGGTACACCACCGGTGAGGTTCACATCGACATCGGTGTCGGTGCTGATGCCGGCCAGGCCGGGGGTCATGGTTTCGAGGCGGGCTTCCATCGAGGCCACCTCTTGGATCATTTCCTTCTGGCCGGGGCTGTCGGCGCTGCCGGGGAAGGTGCGGCGGATCGTATTGGGGCGCCGCATGAAGTTGACGTCCCCCATGCTGGTGGAGGCATCGGGATCCAGAAAGAAGGCCTCTTCGGCCTTCTTGGCCTTGGCCGGCTCCGACTGGCCGGAGATCTTCACTTCGCTGGAGCGGGAGCCAAGCAAACGGTCGAACAGACCCATGGGCGTCAACAAATCTGTTAGTGAACCCTAGCGGCCCCGCAGGGTCAGACCGTGGCTGTCGGTGCCGCAGCTATGCAAAAGGCCACGGTCAGACAGGTTGCGAGCGATGGCGTCGCACACCAGCGGTGTGGGCCTCCAGTGGGGAGCCATGGTGTAGTCATACCAGACCTCCCCGCCATCGAGGCCAACCTCGGCGGCGGCGGCGATCAGGCGCTGGTGGGGCAGGCGATAGCGAGCGGGATGGGCCAGCAGGGCCAGCCCCCCGGCGGCCCGGATCGCCGCCACCACCGCCTCCGCCCGCAGGCCGGGTCCCACCACGGCCTCGCCCTGCAGGTAGGGGCCCAGGGGCTCCGGGTCGGGCCCGAAACCCAGGCCCAGCACATGCACGAGGCAGCCCTCCAGCAGGCAGCTGATCTCCACACCCCGCCAGAGAGTCGGAATCCGGCTCCCCTGCTCCTGATGACGAGCCAATGCCGCAGCGATGCGGTCATGGGCGGCTAGGGCGTGGTGGTCGGTCACGGCCAAGTGCTCGAGGCCGATCGCCACCGCTTGGTGGGCGAGGTCCTCTGGGGCCAGGCTGCCATCGCTGCAGAGGGTGTGGCAGTGGAAGTTGAAGCGGGTCGGACAGCTCTCCGGACCCACCTCGCGGAGCACCGCCGCCAGCGGATGTTGATGCGCCTCAGCCCGCAGCACCGCTCCCTTCCCCTTCGCTCACCGTGACAGCAGCCTTTCGGGCGGTCTCAGCCTCCTTTTCGCTCCGCAGGCGGCGCCAGCGGGCGTAGAACTGAATCGAGGCCGCCATGGCGATCACCAGGGCCACCAGGAACCAGGTGGCGGCGCCGGTGGGGAACTGGTTCTTGAACACAACAAGCATCACCACCACCACCAGCAGCAGGGTGGGCAGCTCGTTGAGGGCCCGCAACTGACGGCCACTCCAGGTGCAGGCCCCTCTCTGCAACTGGCCCATCAGCCGATAACAAAAAGCGTGATAGGCCAGCAGCGCTGTCACGAAGGCCAGCTTGGCGTGCATCCAGCCCTGGTGAAGCCAGGCGGGGTTCACGCTGAGCAGGCCCACCGCCATCGCCACCGCCACCACCATGCCGGGGGTGGTGATGATGTTGGCCAGACGGCGCTCCATCACCGAATACTGGGCCTCGAAGGCCACCCGGATCGGGGGCTCGAGTTCAGCCGCCTCGCGGTGGTAGATGAACAGCCGCACCAGGTAGAAGAGCCCGGCGAACCAAACCACCACCCCAACGATGTGGAGAGTCTTGAACCAGAGGTAGGCCTCCGGGGGCCAGGTGAAGGCCAGGAGCATCGGCCACAAACAGAACGCCTTCACGCTAGGGGGTCAGCCCGTCGGGCACCGGGTCAGGGGGCCTGGGTCATGAGGTGGGCCGCCGCGGTGGCTCGGATGGCGGCTAGTTCCTCAGGGGGAAGACGGTCGAGTTGCTTGATCACCAGACCCATGCGCGGATTGGCGCGGAGTTGCTCGGCGTGGCGGGCGAGAAAATCCCAGTAGAGGCTGTTGAAAGGGCAGGCATCGGTTCCGCTGCGCTGCTTCACGTTGAATCGGCAGCCCTTGCAGTAGGTGGACATGCGGTTGATGTAGTTGCCACTGGCGGCATAGGGCTTGCTAGCCAGCCGGCCACCGTCGGCGAACAGCCCCATGCCGATCACGTTGGTCTGCATCACCCAGTCGTGGCCATCAATGAACTGGCGGTGGAACCAGGTGGTGAGGGCCTGGGGATCGAGGCCGGCCAGCAGGCCGTAGTTGGCCAACACCATCAGCCGTTGGATGTGGTGGGCGTAGCCCGTGGCCTTCAGCTCGGCCAGCACCGTGTCCATGCAGGCCATGCCGCTGCAGCCCAGTTGCTCCAGCCAGGCCGGCAGGGCCCTGGAGGCCTGGAAATGGTTGAGGTGTGGATACGTGGGGCCGAGCCAGTGGTAGAGGCCGTGGGTGTATTCCCGCCAGCCCAGGATCTGGCGGATCACGCCCTCCAGGCTGGCCAAGGGCACGGCGTTGGAAGCGGCGGCTGAGGAGCCACCCGGCTGGCAACCGGCCAGCTCCAGGCGCTGGATCACCTCAAGCGGATGCAGCAACCCGAGGTTGATGAAGGGGGAGAGCAGCGAATGCCAGAGGGTGGGCTGGCCGCTCACCATCGCGTCCTGATAGGGGCCGAAGCCGGCAAGGCGGGTGGCGATGAAGTGCTCCAGCACCGCCAGGGCCTGCTGGCGGCTCACCGCCCAGCCGAAGGGTTCCAGATCTCCGGGCAGTGGAGGGAGCCCACGGCTGGCCCGGCTGGCATCGAGCCGCCGCAGCTTGGCGATCACCTCAAGGGTGATCTCGTCCGGCTCGAACCACAGCGGCGCTGGACCGGCCAGCCCCTTGGTGGGGGGGCGTCGGTTGTCGTGGTCGAAGTTCCACTGGCCGCCGAGGGGCGTGGCGCTGGGCCCCTCCCCTTGCATCAACACGCCGAAGCGCCGCCGGCCCTCGCGATAGAAGAGCTCCATGCGCAGCTGGCGGCGGCCGTGGGCCCAGGCGGCGAAGTCCTCGCGGCTCCACAGAAAGGCGTTGGAGGGATGCCAGATCAAGGTGGGGGCGCCCCTTCGTTGGGGCCCTGGCGAACCGTCCTGGGACCGTGCTGAGGTTGGCGGCCTTGAGCTGGACACACCGGAGCCCGGCTCAGCGCGGCTGGTCTGATCGAGCCTGGTCTGATCGAGAGTGAGTTGATCGAGACCAGTCTGTTCGACACTGCTTTGTTTCGGACTGCTCTGTTCCGGACTGTTCTCTTCAGGACTGCTCTCTTCAGGACTGTTCTGTTCGGGACGGGTCTGATTCGTACCTGTTGGGTTGGAATCTGTTGGTCTGGAATCTGTTGGATCAGGAGCTGTTGGATCAGGATTGGAGCCTTCCCAGCGGCTGATGATCCGCTCCAGGGCTACCCGAACCGGCCGGTCGGCCGGCTCCATCGCGTGGAGCTCCGTGATGACGTAATCCGCGCACCAGTCACGCAGTGCCCCCCCGAAGCTTTCCGCCTCGCGGTGATCCACCTGCCAGCCCGCCCCGCGCAGCTCGGCCACGAAGTGGCGCAGGGCGCTCCAGAGCAGCACCAGCCGCTGGCGGTGCAACGGCATCCGCTCCAGAGAGCCACTGCTTTCGATCAACAGGACGCGGCAGTGGCTCTGGGCCTCAGCAGGGCCCATCCGGACCTGCAGATCACTCAGGGCCGACTGGGAGAGAGAGAGCTGATCCTGGAGGATCAGGATGCCGACGCTCATCGATCCGGGACCTCGCGACTGCCATCCGGTAGTCAATCATCATCCAACCCTGCCCGCGCCTGTGGAGCTGGAGAGGGCTCCGGGCTGTTTCGGCTTACGCTCTCAGCTCAGTCCACAACGCCCACGGGCCTGTATCCTCCGGCTGGCCCTGCTTGAGCCGATCGTTTGTTGTCATTCAGGTCATCCAGCTCATCGAAGTCATGCCGCCATTCGTATCCATCGTCATTTGCACCAAGAACCGGCAGGACGCTCTTGAAACCTATGCCTTACCTTCCGTCCAGAAGCTGAATGATCCGAACTTCGAGGTGGTGGTTGTCGATGACGCCTCCTCCGATGGGACTCAGCAGTTCCTACGCGATGATCAACCTGGAGCCATCCGTCTGAGGGTGGTGCGCAACCAGCGCTCCCGAGGTCTGTGCCATGCCCGCAATGTGGGCTTGAGCTGCTGCGGCGGTGAATTCATCGCTTTTATCGATGACGACTGCGCTGTGACACCAGAGTGGTTGAACGGCCTTGTCTCGGCATACAACGACGACAGGATCGCCATGCATGGGGTTGCAATATGTCGTTTCGATCATCTATTTTCCAGCGATTTCGATTCGATACTGGCCTTAAATATTCCCACTATGCTGATGAAACCGATCTGATCGGGCGCATCATCGACCACGGCTACCAAAGAATTGTGACCTCCAAGGCCCTAGCCAGGCATTACGTGAGGGACGCCAGCTACAGGAAGCAGGTGCCTTTGTCAGCCTATCTTAACTACCACTATCTCAATGCCAAGAAAGGCTCCCTGCAAGGCTATTACTCCTATGTTTCTAATCACTCCCTCAAGCATGTGGTACTCGTGGAATATGGTCTCAACTTCAAAGGACAGCAACAACCAATGTTGCTGGCACTCTTTTCGGCATTCAGAAAATGCATCTATTATCTCTATGTCTTTCTCCTGGAAATCCCCGTTGCCGCCAAGATGACCCACTGGCGGGAGGAGTCTCTTTTCCGCCGTAATGCCCCTCAAACCGGGATTTAAGAAGCGCCCAGTTTTTGGGGTCAACCATTCCCCTCGGCCGCTAACCTGCAGGCCCGGCGGGCCACGGCGCTGGCATACCCCCGCTCCACCAGCCCCTGCTGGGGGCTGAGGGCACCGGTGCGGCAATCCACCACGAGGCGCTCGCGGTGTCCCTGTTGGTCGTTGACCCGTAGTCGTAATTGCCAGTGGTAAAGAGCGCTGCGGCTGAATTCATCACCGCAGACAGGCCCCACGCAGAGGCCGGGTGAGGCCATCGCGGGCAGCGCAGGCAGCACCAAAACCAAGGTCAACACCAGAGCCAGGCTCAGGAGCAGGCCTGAAGGCCTTTGTCCCGCACGCGGCGGCGTGGACAGCAGTCGGGGCAGGGGCGGCAAGGGCGGGTTGCCATCGGCTACCCATCCTGACGGTTCATCCCTCCGCCGCTTCAGAGCGGGCACCCTCCTCAGCATCCTCGGCTCCCTGGGGCGGATGGAAGTACTCCCACACCTGCCGGGCCAGGGCGGGCCCCACGCCCGGAGCTGCGGCGATCTGCTCGGGGCTGGCGAGCTGGATGGCATCGATCGAGCGGAAATGGGCCAGCAGATCCCTCACCCGCTTCGGACCCAGGCCAGGGATGTCCCCCAGCCGCGAACGCTTCATCCGTTCCCCCCTCTGCTGGCGGTGATAGCCCACAGCGAAACGGTGGGCCTCATCCCGCAGGCGCCTCAGCAGCTGGACCCCCAGCTGATCGGGCTCGCTCTCCAGCGGCTGCTTCGCCCCAGGTAGAAACACCTCCTCCCGCTGCTTGGCCAAGGAGCAGACCACCAGGTCCCCGTGGAGGTTGAGCTCCCGCAGGGCCTCCATCACGGCCGAGAGCTGGCCCTTGCCGCCATCGATCATCACCACATCGGGCCAGTCGTTGAGGCCACCGGTGTGGAGGGCCGTGTCCGCGGCGCGGCGGAGCTCCGCCAGGTCCGCGCCCTCCGCCTTGGCCTGCGCCCAGCGGCGGAAGCGGCGCCGCATGATCTCCGCCATCGCCATGAAGTCGTCGGAGTGGCCGGCGCGGATCGAGCTGCTCTGGATCCGATAGCGGCGGTAGTGCTGCTTGGCCGGCAAACCATCAACGAACACCACCTGGGAGGCCACCGCATCACTGCCCTGGATGTGGCTGATGTCGAACCCTTCGATCCGCCGGGGTGGCGTGGGCAGCTCGAGGAGTTGGGCCAGGTCCTCGGTGGCCAGCTGCTGCTGCTCGGCACCGCGCTGGGCCCGCTGCAGTTCATAGGCAGCGTTGCGTTCCACCAGCTCGATCAGCTCGGCCTTCTGCTGGCGCTGAGGCACCGCCAGCTGCATCTTGCGCCCACGCCTCTCTTGCAGCCACTCGACGATCAACTCCTGCTGGGGCAGGGGGTGCTGCAGCAGCAGCTCCGGCGGGATCTCCACCGACTCCACCTGGCTGTAGTGCTCCTCCACGACCCGCTGAAGGATGCGGCCCGGATCCAGGGCGCCGCCATCGGCAGCCACCGCATCGGCGGTGAAGCCCAGTCGGCCCACCAGCTTGCCGGCCCGCATCTGGAACAGCTGCACCGCCGCCACCCGACCATCGCTGGCAAGGGCCACCACATCGCGGCTCACGGAGCTGTCACCGAGGCTCATCTTCTGGTCGGCGGTGAGGGCATCGAGGCCCTGCAACTGGTCGCGTACCCGGGCGGCGGCCTCGAAATCCAGCCGTTCGGCATAGCGCTCCATCTGGGCCTGCAGCAGCTCCAGCAGCTCGTCATTGCGGCCCTGAAACACCATCGCGACCTTGCGCAGGCCCTGGTGGTAGGCCTCGGAGCTGATCTTTTCCTGGCAGACGCCGGGACAGCGGCCGATGTCGTAGTTGAGGCAGGTGCGGTCGCGGTGAAGGGGCAGGGGACGCTGCCGCAGCGGAAACACCCGCTTCACCATCGCCAGGGTGCGGCGCAGCAGGCCCACATCGACATAGGGACCGTAGAAGCGATCGAGGGGGGAACGGAAGCGGCGGCGGCGCGTGATGAAGATGCGCGGATAGGCCTCGCTCCAAGTGATGCAGAGATAGGGATATTTCTTATCGTCCTTCAGCAGCACATTGAAGTGGGGCTGGTGGTGCTTGATCAGGTTCGATTCCAGAGCCAGCGCCTCGGCTTCGCTGTCGGTCACGATGAACTCGATCTCGCAAACCTGACGCACCATCAGGGCGATCCGAGGGCTGTGGGCGTGACCGCCACCGCTCTGGAAGTAGCTGCGCACCCGGTTGCGCAGCACCTTCGCCTTGCCGATGTAGAGAATCCTGTCCTCCCCATCACGCAGCAGATAACAGCCGGGTTCGGAAGGCACCTCCTTCAGGCGGGCCTTGAGCCTGACCGGCTGCTGGATCAGGACCGGAGGACCGGAGTCCGATACCTGGGACGGAGCTGTGGTGGTGTCGGGGCTGAAAGGGGGACACGGCTCCGTGAATGGCCGGACCGCTTGGAGGACATCGTCTTTGGCTGGCGATTCCAGCTCATGTGGGCTGGCTGGCGATTCCAGCTCAGGAGGGAGTTCACTGCGAGTCGTCACGACGCTGCTCCAGCAGGAGCTTGACCCTTCAACCGCCGTACTGCCAGCCGGTGCCTGCCAGCTCCAGGGCATCGCCTTCCCGCAGCAGGGTGGCGCTCTTCACCTCGCCCACGAACACGGTGTGGTCGCCATGGTCGACCGTGCCGACGAGCTCGCATTCCACCCCGCCCAGACCGTCCTCCAGGATCGGCAGGCCCAGAGGGCCGAGACGGAAGGGAGCGGCATCGAAGCGCCCCCCCACAGCCGCCTGGGGCTTGAAGAAGACGGCCGCCAGGTCTTTCTGGTCGGCGCGGAGAACATTGAGCGAAAAGCGGCCGCTGCGGCGGATCATGCCGTTGCTGGTGGAATCGGCCCGCACCGCCATCACCACCAGGGGGGGCTCAAACGACCCCTGGGTAACCCAGCTGGCAGTGAAGCCGTTCACCTCCTCACCCTCGGCCACGCCGCAAATGAACAGGCCGTGGGGAATCTTCCGAAGCAGGGTTTTCTTGGCGGCGGCGTCGAGGCTGACGTCGGTCATGATTGGTGCGGTTCGGTCCTGGAGCGACTCTAGGGAGATGACCCCGCCCGCCCAGGCCATGCGCGCCCTCTATCCCGGCAGCTTCGACCCCCTCACCCTGGGCCACCTCGACCTGATCGAGCGGGCCAGCCGGCTTTTCGACGGCGTGAGGGTGGCGGTGCTCCAGAACCCGCTCAAGCAGCCCGCCTTTCCGCTGGAGCAGCGCCTCGAGCAGATCCGCGCGGCCACAGCCCACCTCAAGGGAGTGGAGGTGGGCTGTTTCGATGGGCTCACCGTGGACTACGCCCGCGCCTGTGGGGCTGGGGTGATCCTGCGCGGCCTGCGGGCCCTGAGCGATTTCGAGTTCGAGCTCCAGATCGCCCACACCAACAAAAGCCTCGATCGGGACCTGGAGACCCTGTTCCTCGCCACCGCCGTCAACCACAGCTTCCTGAGCAGCTCGGTGGTCAAGGAGGTGGCGCGATTCGGTGGCGATGTGAGTCACATGGTCCCGGAGGGAGTGGCGCAGGACCTGCGGAGGCTCTTTAATCGGCCATCACCTCCCGGATGACATGAGCGAGGCGCGCATCACCGTTCTCGACCAGCTGGACCAGCTTGAGGACATCGTTCTCGAAGGCAGCCGCATCCCCTTCAGCGGCGGGCGCCTGGTGAATGAGCAGGACGCCATCGAAACGATGGACGCCCTCCGTGCTGCCCTGCCCGCGCAGATCGCCCAAGCTGAGGATCTGCTGCATCAGCGGGACAGCTTCATCGAGAAGGCCCGCCAGCAGGCCGAGGAGATCCTTAGCCAGGCCCGACGGGAACGGGAGGGCCTGATCGCTTCCGCCTCCGTGCGGCAGGAGGCGGAGCGGCAGGGCAGCGAACTGCGCGAGCAGGCCCGCCAGCAGGGGGAGCAGCTGATCCTCGCCGGCCGGCAGCAGGCCGCCCAGGCGGAGCAGGACCTGCAAAGCCGCATGGCCCAGATGGAGCAACAGTTCGCGGTCCGGCGCCAGCAGCTGGAACAGGAAGCCCAGGCACGACGTCAGCACCTCGACCAAGAAGCCGCAGAACGAAATCGCCAGCTGCTCGAACAGCATGAACGCAGCCGGCAGCAGGCGATGGCCGAGCTGGAAGCCGTCCGCCAGGAAAGCAACCGCATCCAGCGCGATAGCCAGGCCGAAGCGGAACGGCTCCATAACGATGCCCTCCAGTTCCGGCAGCAGACCCAGCAGCAATGCGAATCCCTGATCGCCCGGGCTCGCCATGAGGCCACCACGGTTCAGGAGGGGGCCAACCACTACGCGGAACAGGTGCTCGGAGAACTGGAAGGTCGGCTGAAGGAACTCAGCCAGGTGGTGCTGGGTGGAAGGCGGGAGCTGGTGCGGCTCCAGACGGTCGACACCAAGCCGGCGAACCGCTCCGCCGATCTGGTTCCGGCCGACCAGGAGGAACCGCTGGACCGGGCGCGCCGGGCCGCCGGCCGTCTACGCCGGGCCGCTGCCCGCGGCCTAGCCAGCTGACATCAGGGCCTCCCTCAACGCCGGCCAGCGTTGGGGGGAGCTTCAGGGAGTGGGGAGACCGGCCGATGCGGTGCTGCTGGCGCAGAGAGACACGTTCTGCACCTGTTGCATCACCCTGCCGATCGTGCGGTTCGGTGTTGAGGCGCCATTGGAGATCGCACTCACGAAGCGGGGGCCATCGGTGGTCTGGAGAACACCACTGATCGCCCGAACACCGGTCAAGGTTCCCGTCTTGCCGTGGAGCATCCCATCAAGGGAGGTGCCATTGAAGAGATGGCGCAAGGTGCCGCGCTGGCCTGCGACGGCCATCGATCCCACGTAGTAGCGGGCATAGGGATGCTGATCCATGCGCAGCAGCAGGGCGGTGAGGAATCGGCTGGTCACCCGGTCGGAGCGGTCAAGACCGCTACCATCAGCCACCCGCACGCCCTGAAGGGGGAGTCCCTGGCTCTGGAGCCAGGCGGTGGCCCGCAGGGCCGCTTCCTGCTCATTCCAGGTGCCGGCGGCGGAGCGCAGCAGCACCTCGGCCGTGAAGTTGTGGCTCTCGGTATTGGCCAGGCTGAGGAGCCCATTCATGGAGGTGGAGGGCTCTTCGTGCACCAACGTGGCGTTTTCTGGGAGTGGTTCGCGGGCGGAGATCACATTCAGGGTGATCGCCCCGGGTGCCTGGATGGCGACGGTGCGATCCAGGAGGATCCGCAGCCGGGCCGGTGGATTCATCACCGCGTCATCAATCGAGTTGCTGGTGATCGCCAACCTGGTCACCGGAGCGCCATAAGCCATGCCGCGATCGCCCCAATTCCAGCCCTGGGGCCACCAGACGCCGGCGTCCTCCTCGGCCAGTTCAAGCCGCACAGGATTGGTGGCGGAAGCGCCGCTGCTGAGGGCCGTCATGCGCACAATGCGCTGCAGATGGGGAAGGGCGAGGTCGGGGTCACCCTGGCCCGTGAGCCGGAAGCGACCATCGGGTAGACGCCACAGCCGGGTGGCCAGACGGAAATCAGGTCCGAGGCGATCGAGGGCGAAGGCCGTGCTGATCAGCTTCTGATTGGAAGCCGGCGTCCGCGGTCGGGTGCCGTTGACATCCGCCAGCAGGCGCCCGCGAGCATCCGCCACGCTGACGCTCCAGACCTCGGCCTCTGCACCGATCACAGCCGCCACCCTCTGTTGGAGCGCCGGGCAGCTGATCTCGGCCTGCAGAACCGGTTGGGCCACCGCTTGTGGCAGGGGAGGCAGGGTGGCGAGGCGGGGGGGCAGACCCCTGACCCGTGCAGGAATGGCGGGGCTGTAGGCCTGGGCCAAGACCGCTCCGCCGCCAGCGGGCAGCAGCACACCCAAGCAGGCGAGGCCTCCGAAGAACTGCAGCTTCAGGCGTGCCCCTCGAGGCTTAGCCAAGCCGTGAATAGAGCTCCGGCCATTGGGCTCGCACAGGGAGGTGGGGGTGGTCATGCTCAGTTGCCTTGCATGCGGAGGTCGGTCACGGTGCCGTTGAAGCGGTAGTTGTTCCCCTCAAGCTCCACGGGAGCACCGATCTTGAGGCTCTGGTTGCCGAACACCACGCCTCCGGAGGAGCGCCTGCCCTCACCCTCCAGCACAAAGCGACCATCGAAGGTGCCAAAGGTCTTCTGGTTGGGATCCGGAGCTGAAACGAGCTTTCCATCGGGCGTGAGGATCGTGAGACGGCGCTCCAAGGGCAGGATTTTCAGCAGCTTCACGCTGCCGTGGGGCTGGTTGCGGATCACGATCGCCACCTTGCCCTCGGCTTCGGCGCCCTTGAGCAGGCTCAAGGGATCAGCACTGGGCACGCCCCGCACATCCACGGTCACGGTCACGGGCCTGAGGGCACCGGTGGCCTTGGCTACGGCCCCACTCAGCTTCGGACTCCACACCACTCCAGCGGCGGCCAGTACCACGGCGGCTGCCGCCGCTCCATCCAGGAGCGTGAATGAACGGCCGGGTTTGGAGGAGGAGGTCATGGCAGCCGGAAAGTTCGCGAAGTGTAAGCAGATCGCCTGGAGGAAACCAGCCCGCAGAAGGGCAGGGCCAACGCCCGTTAGGCCGAGCTCCCAGGGGCTTGTCATCAACGCTGCAATCCATCCAGCAGACGATCCACCGAGCGCAGGGTCATCGCAATGCCACCGGATCCATCACCCTGCAGGGCTTCATCCCGTTCCTCTCCATCGGGTCGATGGTCGAAGATGGCCGCAAATCGGTAGCCATCGGGATCCAGGCGGAAGAGCTCCCAGTCGAGGGGATGGGCGCGCCGCAGAGCGGAGCCGGAGAGAGGAATCAGGGCGTAGGCCGCCTCCCACTGGGCCAGGAAGCCCCGCCGCCGTTCACGGCCCACGCTGCCGATGCCCACGGCGCCATCCTCAAGGCCCGGATTCACCAGCACCACGCGGCCCGCGTGGGCCTGGCAGACGCTCTCCACGGTGCCGTAATCGGCCTGGCTGGCGCCCACCAGGATCAGCACCTCAGCGCCGCTCTGCCGCAGCCGCAGATGGTCGCTGAAGGTGGCGATGCGCTCCGCCAGTTCCGGCCCATCGCGGCGGGCCAGCGCGGCGGCGCCGGCATCCGGGAACAGGAGCCGGATCCCCGGGGCGCTCGATTCGAGCTCCCCGACCAGCCGCAGCACCACCGGCAACAGCCGCAGCCCCTCAAAGCGCAGTTCCAGGGTCCAGCGGCCGCGCGGATCGCCCGCCAGGGCCGAGCGGAGCGAGGCCAAGGCTTCGGTCTCGGCCGTTCGAAGGTCGGGGGGAAGCATCGGCCGAGCCTCGCAGAAGTCTGGACCTTAATGGCCCGGGGCGGAGGTCTCCAGCTCACGCCGGGCCCGCTCCAGGGCCCCGGGCACCCGTTCGAGATCGGCGGGGCAGAGCCAGGGCCCAAGGCTGATCCTCAACCCACTGGCGCAGTGGGATTCGGGGTAGCCCAGGGCCCGCAGCACCGCGCTGCCTCCACCTCGTGAGCCGGGAGAAGCGATGGCGCTGCAGGCGGAGCCGCTGCTCACCGCCAGACCCTGGCGCCAGAGTCTGCGCACCAGCTCTCGGCCGGGCAACGGGACTCCCGCCTCGCTGGTCACGACCAGACTGATGTGGTGGGGCAGACGGCCTTCCCGATCCTCCGGGGCGGGACCGCTCAGGCTCACGCCAGGTAGTTCGAGGAGGCGTGCCAGCAGAGGGTCGCGCAGACCCGCCAACGGATCCAGCCCACCGAGACTGAGCAAGCGGTCGCTGGCCTCCTCCAGCGCTTGGGCAAAGCCTGCAGCCAGGAACCCCGCTTCGGTACCACCCCGCAGCCCACCTTCCTGGCCGCCGCCGATCTGGGGGAGCAGCGGAACGCCGCGGCGACGGAGTAGCAGGCCAATCCCCCGAGGGCCCCCCAGCTTGTGGGCGGTGCAGCTGAGCAGATCCACGCCGAGGGCGGCGGCGTCCACCAGCCGGTGACCCACCACCTGCACCGCATCGACATGCAGGGGGATGCCAGCGCTTCGGCACAGGCGACTCACCGATTCCAGGGGCTGGAGCGTGCCCACCTCGCTTTGGCCCCAGATCAGCGACACCAGGCGTGTGGGGGGCACCAGGAGTTCGCTGAGAGCGATCAGGTCGATCACGCCGCGGCGATCCACCGGCACCTTCGCCACCTCCCAGCCCTGCCGCAGCAGCCTGTCCGCCGCCGCAGTGGTGGCGGGATGCTCCACCGGAGAGATCACCAGCCGCCCAGGCGGCAGCATCCCCGCCTGCCCCAGCAGCGCCAGGTGGATCGCCTCACTCGCGCCGGAGCAAAAAATCAGATCGTGCTGGCTGGCTCCCAGCAATTCGGCCAGGCGCCCACGGCTGCGTTCGAGGAGTTCGGAGGCCCGCAGGCCGAAGCCGTGGAGGCTGGAAGGATTCGCCCAAGCGCAGCGTTGGGCCGCCGCCATCACCCTCATCACCCCCTCCGTGGGGGGGCTGGTGGCACAGGCATCGAGATAGCCGGAAAGATCCTGCGGGGTTTCAAGCGGCGTCTGGGTTTCAGGCGGCGTCATTAGGGCGAGAACCCTCCAAGAGGCGCCGTTCTGCAGTGGCCGTGGCGAGGGCCACCAATTCGTCGAGGGAGCGCCCCGCTAGCAGAGCCTCCACCCGGGCCCGGGCCTCGGCGCTGCTGCAGGCCTCAGGCCGCAGGCAGCCATTGCCGCAGGCGGTGGCGCAATCGATCACCGGCAGGGCCGGGGTACGGGCGGAGCTGCCGCTGGCAACGGCGGCCCCGGCGGCTGCGCCGCGGGACAGGGGGGTGGCCGTAGCAACGCTTTCCGCCGCCTGCGGCGGAGGGACAGCCGCCGGCTCGCCCAGCAGGCCGGGCACCACCACGCCATCAAACACCGCCTCGGCGGGGCCGCTCATGATCACGGGGGCCCCATCGCCAGCCCACTCGATCCACAGCGGTCCCCCCGGCAAATCCAAGCGGGCACGGCTATGGCAAAGACCCAGGCGATGGCAGGCCACCAGGGTGGCGCAGGCACCGGTGCCACAGGCCAGGGTGGGGCCGGCGCCGCGCTCCCAGACCCGCATCACCAGATGCTCTGGGCTGAGCACCTGCACGAAATGCACATTGGTGCGGGCCGGGAAGGCGGGATGGCGTTCGAGGGCCGCACCAAAGCGCTCCAGCGGGACGGCTTCCACATCCTCCACGGGAATCACCACATGGGGGTTGCCCATGCCGGCGGCCGCCACCGTGAAGGTGTGACCGTCCACCTCCAGCTCGCCCTGGGGCAGGCCGGCCGGTCCCAGGGGCAGGGTGGTGGGCACTGCTGCCGGCTCGAGAAACGGCGGTCCCATGTCGACGCGAATGGTGCCGTCGGGACGGAGTTCCGGCACGATCCGACCCGCCAGGGTCTCCACCTGCCAGGTGCGGCCGGGTTCGTCGCCATCGCTGTCGGCCAGGAAGCGCGCCAGGCAGCGGATGCCGTTGCCGCACATCTCCGGTTCGCTGCCATCGGCATTGAAGATCCGCATCCGCAGCTCCCCCCCCTCGCGGGGCGGGAGTGCCAGGATCACCCCATCGCCGCCAACGCCAAAGCGCCGGTCGCAGAGGCGACGCACCGCCTCCGCATCCAGCCCGAAGGCCCCATCGCCATCCTCCTGGTCGCGGCCATCCAGAAGCAGGAAATCATTGCCGAGTCCCTGATACTTGCTGAATTGGAGCACCGATCCATCCCACCGTCCGACGAACCGATCCTATGCAGAGCTTCTTCGAACACAGGGGGCCGAGGCTCGACACCACCTCCCCCAGCGTGCGCCACCTGCAGGACCTGATCCGCCACAGCTCCCCCGTGCACATCGAGCTCGAGGGTGGCATGAGCCTGCAGGGCACCATCCGCTGGCAGGACCACGATTTCCTGGCGATCCAACAAGATCGGGACCTGCCCCTGCTGATGGTGAACCGCACCAAGGTCGTGCTGCTGCGCCTGCTCAGCTGATCCCCTGTGGGACGATCGGGGTAAGACCGTTTCCATCCCTCCGTGACTGAAGCGAGCCGGTACCGGCCCGAGCAGATTGAAAGCCGCTGGCAGCAGGCCTGGGCCGAGCAGGGCCTCGACCACACCCCGGAGGGAACGGATGGCAACAGCTTCTACGCCCTCTCGATGTTCCCCTATCCGTCGGGGAACCTGCACATGGGCCACGTGCGCAACTATGTCATTACCGACGTGATCGCCCGCACGGCGCGCATGCGCGGCCACCGGGTGCTCCACCCGATGGGCTGGGATGCCTTCGGCCTGCCGGCGGAGAACGCTGCCATCGAGCGGGGCGTTGAACCCGGGGATTGGACCGACCGCAACATCGCCTCGATGCGCGAGCAGCTGCGCCAGCTGGGTCTCTCGATCGACTGGGATCGGGAAGTGACGACCTGCCACAGCGATTACTACCGCTGGACCCAGTGGCTGTTCCTCCAATTCCTGGAGGCGGGGCTCGCCTACCGGCGCGAAGCCACGGTGAACTGGGATCCGGTGGACCAAACGGTGCTGGCGAACGAGCAGGTGGATGGGGAGGGTCGCTCCTGGCGTTCCGGCGCCCTCGTGGAGAAGCGGCAGCTGCGGCAGTGGTTCCTGAAGATCACCGCCTACGCCGACCAGCTGCTCGATGACCTCCCGAAGCTGGAGG
>Ga0209298_10000013_pt1 | contig 106794 bp, 167 predicted proteins | sample S_140806_EF_Meta_FD_187325 | JGI IMG/M metagenome (GOLD analysis project Ga0209298, IMG submission 187325) | Freshwater microbial communities from Lake Simoncouche, Canada to study carbon cycling - S_140806_EF_MetaG (SPAdes) (version 2) | ecosystem: Environmental > Aquatic > Freshwater > Lake... | reverse complement strand
TATTTGAATCTTCATGATAGATTTCTTTATTATTCTTATTTTTAATAAGGAATGGAAAATCTTTTACTTTTAATAGTTGTGCAATTGTTTCTTTCATAATTTTATTTTTTTAATCTTTGATCGTCTTTATATTAACTCAATCTTGGTTTCTGTCAAGTCTTTTCTATCTTGATTCTTCAATCGGGATTTAGCGAGCTTTCTAGCCCACTTTCTAAATTCCTGGATATTCTTAATTTTTCGGCAGCAAGAACAGCCATATTTCAGTTCTTTCGTGCCCCCGTTCAGACATTCCTGCTTTTGAAGTTTTCTAAATTCGTCCATGGCTAATTGTAGCTCTGATTAGTCTATTAGTCAAGCAGACAAATAATTTTTATTTGAATCAGTCAAACCTGAATGAATATTAATTTGCTGTCCATCACTATAACCTTTGTCTGCAACCAATGCATTATAATTATTAACTGATTTTCCGGTTTTATAAACAACATCTGGAAAAAACTTGTTAATAGCTTGTTTAAGCATTTCAGACGAATTCACCAGCATTAGGCTATAATTAGCCTGCAAGTCGCTTGCTATAGTGCTTTCCGTTGCTTCCTGCATATCCTTTAGCTTCTTAGATAGACCTTGCCACAGTCCACAAAAATAGCTTTCCCTAGCAGTTTTAACCGTAACTTGTGGATTGTTTTCATAAAATTTATACCAAAGATTGAAAAAAGTATTTGTAAGATATTCATTCAAAAACTTGGCAAATTCGATTTTGTCTTTTTTTCCAACAAAATAAATTTTGCGTCCAATCGAACGATTACCGCCAGTAATAATTTCAACTTCAAAATATTTCTTAATAATATTAGAAACAAATCGTTGAGTAATTGGCAACCTTGCTTTGTTCGTTTCCATTTCTTCCTTTTCAATTTGATCAGAAGAATAATTGGAAGAAACCCTAGACAATTCGATATTGTGTAGAGTAGCCAGTTCAATAGCCTTTTCCATGGCAGCACTAGCTTCATGTTCGTTCGATGAACCGCTAAGGGCAATCAATTTTTCCAACTTAACAAGGATTTTTTCGTTCGGATTGTTCATGACTTATATTACTAGAATTCAGCTATTTGTCAATCAATTACTTCATTACGCTCCAATATCTAAAATTTCTTCGCCTTCACGTTGTCCGATAGAATAATTAACGGGCCGAATTGCAATATATCGCATAGAAGAATCATCAGGAATTTCAATCATGATAGTATCCAGAAGTTCTCCATCTTCGCTAGTCACAGAGATTCGTATTGCACGTAGTTCTTTCATAATACACCTTACTCCGTTTTATTCTTCTGTCAACATTTTATCTTGCCTTTTAATCGTGTCCCAAGGATTTGCAAAAGAATCAAAATATCCCTGTTCGCGCAATTCATCTAGTTCTTCGTCCCTCCAAACAATTTTTAGTGGTGGGCAACCATAATGACTAAGCATAAAGGAAAAAATACTTTGATTTTCTTCATCCGTAACATATGCTGCCGTAGTCTTAGGATCATTCACTAACACAACCTTGCACTCTCCACATTTTTCACAAACTGCATGATACCATGTTTTCATATTATTTTATTGTTTTATTGTTTTAAACGCTTCTTCTTCCGTATAACCGAATCCATTATTTGTATCATTAATCAATATTCCGGTTTCTCCATATTGATATGATACCATATAAAAATCAGAGTTGGGCATACGCAACACCTACTTATAAATCTTTTGTTTCTTTTCCATGTTCTAATTTACATCAATAACAGTTATTCGTCAAACACTTATTTTATTTTTTTATCCGTCTCTCTGCCCCTGTATTCACCAGTTTTGAAATTATATATTTTGTTACATTAACAATATATCAAATTTGAGAAAATATGAGGCTTCTTTCATATCATGTTAATAACCGTTCTTTTACTCATATTTGAGTTATTTCGCACGCCCGACAAAAATTTAATACAAATTGTTCTTTATTCATATAAAGATTACGTAATACTTGCTTTATTCTGTCTGTGCCATTCTTGAACCTCTTCTAAATTTACGGGCATATACGGACAATAAATCACTGATTTCGGACTTCCATCATCATATCTTTCTATAATTGGTTCATAACCTTCTTCGGTAGTTCGGAGGTCTATGAATCTTAATTTTGGAGGTTCTTCTTTATTCATCTTATTGTATCATGAATTAGACTCTAATCAAGCGAAACTTACGACTCCGACTAAACAATCAGGTTTTTCACACGGTTCATAACGTGTAAAATCGTCTGACAATTTAAACCATGTTTCCCCATCTGATTCATGCCAATAATGCCCTTCAATAATATTTGCCCCATGTTTTTCAATCAAAAGATAGGTATAATATCCAAGTTCTTGAATATATTCACAATTATTTTCGATTGTTTCAACCGCCAGTTCTTTAGACAAAAAATAACCCCGATTGGACGGCTTGTTAAGCATGTTTCGCAATCGTTTTTCCTGCACTTCGGGAGGCAAGACAAACCTAGATTTATCTACCATATGTCGATACTGCTCTTCTAGTTCAAGGTTTTCAATCTGTCCCCGAATATAATTAGAGCTAAATCCAACGATTACCCAAATAAAATCATTCATAAAATATTAATTATTTTTAACCAAACTAACACCTTTTTCAGGTAGGTCAATTGTTACTTTATTATTTTCTGCCCATTCTTTAAAATCTTCTGCCATGTATTGAAGTAGCTTTTCAAATTCGACAGGTTCTTCCAAAGATTCATTAACACGAAAAAGTATAAAAACGCGCTTCATTACGTTTACCGCAGAAATCGCTACATCTTTCTTGATTTCTTTTTCAAAATCATCAATCGCGGTTCCGATAACATGTTTATTCATAAGTTATTCTAAAAATGTGATTAGTTTGATAATTTTATTATTTTTATTTAAATATTTTCTGTCAACTACCTTTTCATTTTATTCCAGTCTCCAGCACAAATAGAATGTAAGAAGCACCAAAAATATGGTTTAAGATACCATTTAGAATACATATGGTTCTTCCATTCTTCCCGTGTTCGGCCATCGTTAGGATCATTCACCAATAGAAACGGAATTCCGCACAAAAGAAGGGAAGGAATAAACAAACAAAAAGCCAGAATACGAATTAAGATTTTCATGCTTTATTATACATCAAGGTTAATCGTTGTCAATGACTTTATGTTTATCCACCAGTTTAAATTTCTTTTGACTCATAATTTCCCTAACTTGTTCCAAAGAAATAGGAGTGTAATTGTGGCAGTATCCAGTGCTTTAGTCAATTCGATTTTTAACCTAATTTGTAAATTCAAGTTTTTTGTTGATAAGTTTTGGAAAACAGAAGTTCCAGACTGGAGCCGCTTGTTTCAAATATTTTACAAAATCGGCAAGTTCTTCTGGCTTGGAAGAATTAAAAGACCAACTCATATCATCACACCCAAAAATATATACATGGTCATCATATACCCAAACACGCATATATGCTTCGTCACCAACAATTACTGGTTGTCCTGCATAACGATCCGATTTAATCCAAAACTGTTCAACCACCCTTTCAGAATTTCTATTATAATATTCAGGATCATCTGTCAGGATTTCAGCATAGCAATTAATATCGACTAAAACGGATTTGCGGGCCTTCTTACTCAATTTTCCATCATAGTTTTTGAAAAATTCATCTTGTCGTTTCATCATATCAAATGAACGTCCAGCACTTTCAAAAGAATCCTTTTTAGTCTGATTGAAACCAGTTTTCAACAAACTATCAGAAATATATTCTAGCCAACTAATCATTTGTTCGGTTGTTTCGGGAACAGGAATTCTAAAAACATCATAAACATAGCTGAATAAATTATCAAAATAGAATTTGTCTTCTGCTGGTGTAATATCGAGTTTATTATTCTTACGACGATTTAGAAGTTCCATAATGATAGGAAAATCACAGTTATTATCCTGAATAAACTTCGCAATATCTTCGGGTGTCTGATATAGCGGAGGAAAATGGATAAAGTCGTTCGATATATCGACTTTAGATAAGTCAATTTCACCGTCAGGAAGTTTTGGAAGATCGTTTTTCAGTTTCATATTACATTTTTTATTTTCTGTCACCAACAATTCCAATCCGTTTGCACCTATGTTTATTTGCCTTGGCAACCAATTCTTCTTCCTCGTTAAGGTCTGCCAAGGCTTTCCAATAAGCAGGATTCTTTTCTACTTCTTTAAAATATTTGGCAAATGGGTCATCTTCGGTAGAAAAATTAGTCTTAGCTAATTGCTGTATTGCGTCATTCCAATTCATATAATTATTTCTTCGTTGGTGTTAAAAAGCATTCGTCCATTGCACATATATTAATGGTCTTCCCGTCAAGATTTAATACACCTCTATAATATGTCCTATTTCTACCTAAATCTTCTGTCATACTTTCATCAACCACAAATTTGCAGCCATTCTGGTGTGTTTTATAATTTTCATCGTAATAATAAACAATTTCTCCATGTTTATATTTTGCGCGGGGATTATCTTTTTGATATTTCATATTCATATAATACCATTTTAGATCACAAAGTCAACATTTGATGTTGGGTTAGTATAAAAAAATAATTTTATTTTGTTTTTAGATCTTCTAGTTCTTTTTGGTTAATGGTATAGGCTTTGATGGTTTCGTGGTTTAGTGAGTGAGCTTTTGCTAGTCTATGTACACCGTCAGCTATAAAGAGGCCGTCTGGGTATTTGACGATGATGATTGGGTATTTGAGGTCAGTTTGGTTGGCTCTTTCGATAAATTCTGGATGACCGGGTAGTTCTGATCCTTCTTCGTGTGGAGATGGTTCTAGGTTATGAAGAAGTTTAGAGATTGGTATTTCTTTTATTTTCTTATTTTTTTCTGCGTAGTTGACTATTCGTGGTACGGAGTAGGTGCCGTTGTTATCGGAGAAGGTTTGGTCTTCCATTCTGTAGGATTCAAAGAATTGTTTGAAGGTGATCATGATTTATTTAGTGGTTTTTTTATTTTTTAAGGTCTTGTTACAGGTCGAATATTTTTTGATAGTCATTTGGTTCCACTAGGTTTGATTCTAGTTCGTTTTGCATACAACACCATAATACAGGCTTTTTAAATAAGTGCAACTTTATTATTTTTATTTAAATAAAATCTTTTGCAGGAACATTCATATTGATCAGGATTTTTTCCACCCCTTTTGCAAAATAATTCAGATAAAAATCAGCATCATTAGTAGCATTAGCAGCACTAGCAGCATAAGAAGCAGCATAAGCAGCATTAGCAGCATTAGCAGCATAAGAAGCAGCATAAGCAGCATTAGCAGCATTATCAGCAGCATAAGCAACATTAGCAGTATAAGCAGCATAAGCAGTATAAGAAGCATTAGCAGCATAAGAAGCAGAAACAGCATTAGCAGCATAAGCATTTTTTGCATTTGCTAATGTTTTTGCACCAACTAAATCATTTTTTAATTTTGGAGTAAACCAAAAATAATTTTGTTTTGATAGAAAATATGGAAGAAAATCCGTGCAGGTAAACATCGCCAGTTTTTCTAAAAATTCTTTTCGATCAAAGTTATCATCTGTTCCCAATTGGAGAATTGCCAGATTTCGCATTCCTCTCGACCGTGCAAAATCGGAACTCCAACTTGAATCATTTAGACGAATCTTCAACGCTCGGATAGCACTATCTACACATTTTGGATCATCTGAATGATCCAATCCGAGTGAATAGCATATTGCGGCTTCAACGCACATCTGGCCAGGAATCGGGTTTCCTAGCCCATGTGATAGACCATGTGACAGTGTTTCGTCAATTTTGGCGACCAATTCTTTTGTTATTTCGATGTTCATATGTTTAGTATATTCTTAAATTGTCAGTTTGTCAACTATTCTTCTGGATTATCACAACCAATAATCTCCACTCGCGAATCATCAAAATTGGCACACCGGGAGGGATTCAAACCCCCATAAAATCTTCTTAGAAGGAAGACGCCTAATTCATTCGAGCCACCGGTGCATTAATAGAAATTTGTTACTCGTCTAGTCGTTTTTGAGTGCTAGGGCAAGATATAACAGGATAAAACCGGTTTCAAACTTACCATTCCACTGTTCAATCGGTGCATGATCTACAAACTTTCCGATAATTCCAAAAGCAAAGGATAATCCAGCACCAAAAAATAAAGTAGGTCTATCAACTTTCATAACTAAATATAATCTATTTCTATGTTTATCAGATTCAAACAATTTGATTATTTAGATAAACAGCTTTTGCAAGTCTGCCAATGCTTTAGACTGCTTATTCCAGAAGCTAATTGTATCAATATAAAAATCTATATCATTTAATTGCGCATCTGTTAAATTCATTTTTTCGGATTGAATATCATCTGGAGTGATAAGTTCATCAATTTGAATTATTAGCTTTTTGATTTTTTCTTCTATGTGAAGACTTTTATTCCAACTAAGATTCTTGCATCTTGCTTGATAAAGTTTTTGACTTAGTTTTGCGATTTTCTTATATTTAAGAACTAGCAAGGCTTGTTCGTTTTTAGTTAGAGTGTAATAAAGATTTTGAAGATAGATGAACATATTAGAATGTAGGTTAGAAATGGGGTTTGTCAACTAACTATTAATTTCGTTCAGAATGTCATTTTGAGTATTCTGGTCAAATGGACTTCCTCTATTAGGAATAGCGAACCATCCCTGATAGTTTCCGTTATTAATAGAAATACAAGAATTTTGTTTCCTATTAATCTCCACATATGCGCCACCATATTTTCTGGAAATACGGTTCCAGCGATTTGCTTCTTTTTTGGTAGGTTTATTTTTAGTTATGTTAAAGAAATATTGGCTCATGTTGTAATATAGGTTAGAAATTGGGGTTTTTGACAACTAATTATTTTATTATATTCATCTTTTGGTTCAACGATTTTATTCGTCTTAACATCCTAAACTACGTGAAAGTAGATGAATTTCTTAGGACTGGTCTTTCGCCTGTGACTCGAACACAGATAAACGGTTTCTGGTTTGTGTTTATTTCTAAACTCCCTAGACTATATCATAATCCTATTACTAGGATTTCGGAGGCTATTGAGACTTATTGTTTTCTTACTCATTCCCTAGTCGTTGAACCTTCTTGTTACTTTTTAGAATTCACAAGCTCGGCTGCTGATTGCCTTCATCATTACATGTTCAGGTTTCCAGCAATTCTTCCGATTTTCGATTAACATTACTGTTAAAAGTCACTATTTTATAATGAAACCGCCCCTTTCACCTTTAAGGTAGCGAAAGATTTTTCTACTAACAAAGAACGAGTTTAATAACTTGGAAATCAATTCCGCTAACTCTTTAACTTAACATCTAAACAAACTTTGTCAACTAACTTTTTGAAATTTGGTGTGCTAGATAGGATTCGCACCTATTCACCCGAAGGAACAGATTTACAGTCTGCCGCTACTCTCTAACTTAGCCGCTAACACATTTAAAATTTAGGAGAAGATCGAACTACCATCTTAATTCAGAATATAGTCTTTTGGTTTAATGATTGGCGATTATTCAAATCCTATCATATTTTAACGGCCCGTTACCTACCGCTTATCTCCATTTTATATTACTCTATCCAACAAATTAACCTAATATTTCTCAATAAAGTTTTTATTTAATTGGTCCCCTTGACAGGCCACGATCCTGCACATTCTTACGAATATCAGATTTTAAGTCTGCATCACAACTACGGTTTTCACCGCCATAAACGTTTAATTTGTAATTACTTACATTTCAAGTTTTACCGTTTTGTTTGTGTGCTGGACTATGCTTTCATCTTTTAGTTTATTTCTAAATTAGATGGGTGATTATAGTCTCTGCACGTCTCCTTATATTAACCTTATCTCCTAGTCTGGATAGTAACTGATAACATAAGGCTTTATTAATTACACCATACTAGATTTAACGTCATTTAAGATTTCGCTCAACGTTGGGAGTTTTAGAGTTTTACGGACTTTTACCGTCATTTATGCGCTCTTGCATACATCTAAAATTAACCGTTCATTGAATTTACACCATTTAGATATAGATTTCTCTATAAATGCACCGTTATAATGCGTCTGCCAATTCCGCCACAAGGGGATTAACACTAACAAAAATTTTGTCAAAGAACAGTTTAAATCAAACTTGGGAAAATCTTCCCTTTAACTATCTTAACTTATCATCTTTTAGCTCTTTGTCAAACTCTTCTTCAACTTTAGTGACTCGTTCAGCTTCAATTTCCCAAAAATCCGAGTCTTGATCTTCGACAATTAGATTACCATTTTCGCGAATATCAGCAACTACTGCACAGAATCCGCCATAGGTCCAAGCATCACTTTCGTTAGGCTCAGGCATTAACACCGTATCAAGAACATTAAATTGTTTATTCATATTTTATATTACTCTATTTCTGTTGGTTTGTCAAATGTTTTGGATAATCCATAAAAAATTCATTATATTTTCTTTTGGTAAAATTTGTGTCTAACTACAGTTTCTAAATTAGTTTTTTCAGCAATCATGGGCAACATCTGGTGTCTAACCCAATTTCTTTGATATTTTAAATCATTGTTTGTTGGATCAAATACCACCCATTTCATTAAATCGTTTTTCTCTGCCCATTCTACCATCTGTTCTTTGGTTGTCAACAAAAAAGGATGATAAATCGTAAAATTGGGAAAAATAGTTTTTTCCTGAATTGGTTTATATTCTGGACAACCCTTGAGGAAATTCATAAAAAATTGTTCTACACAATCTCCCAAATTATGAGCAGTCACATAATTAGTATGCCCTGTTTGTTCAGCCATATAGGCCAATCTCCATTGTCTGAAATCGTTTTCGGTCTGCTCACCTATAGATTGCTCTACCGACCTTGTAATAAATTGGAATGGTAAACTATGCGCCGAACAAAAGTCTCTAACTGATTCTTCCATTTGTTTATTAGCAGGTTGCCAATTATGGTTAAAATGAAGAACCTTGATTTTTAATCTAGTTCTTTGGCTTAACCAGTGACATGAAGAAATAGAATCAACTCCTCCACTAACAAGGAAAGTATATTCTTTTTGCTTATCTAATAAATTATTAAAAATTTTCATTTCTATTCTTGTTGTCAAGCAAATGTTGCTCAAATTCAGTTAACTCGCTGTCCGCAAGGTAGATAAAGGTCATGGCTCAATATACTTCGATTTTATAATCTGTCAATAGATAAAATGCGGAGTTTCAATCACTCCAAAATAAGTATTAAAATCAAAAATTCCTGATTTTGCACATTTCAAACACCATGCCAATTCTTTGTCCAGTTTAGGAATAATATATTGTTTCCTACGTTTACCGCGCAATTCTCCTACAGAATATCTTTGATTCTTTTCTGGATAATAAGAAATTTCGGTTTCAAAATTGGTAGAATTTGCCCACCGATCAAAAGTAGGTTTATATGCAAATTGAACAGCCCATTTTTTCTCTCCCGGTTCAATAAATTTAGGATCAATAACTTTTTCAAAAATGCGAATATGAAAATGGGTAGTTTTTCCACAACCATACTCAAGTTTGATATTGTGGCGGCGAAATTCATCCAAAATAGGGCGAGGTAGCTTCATAATACAATATACTTCAATTTTATACTTCGTCAAGAATATAATCAACGCCATCATCAATTGTTAATGGCCAGTAATATTCCATTTCGGTAATTGATTCATATTTCCAATTCATTTGACTACAAAAATCTTTTACAGTTTCAATAGATGGAGCATTAATCCATTTAACTAGATGGTCGGTTTCATCCGTATTAGGATCAAATCCTTCAAGTGTGACATCAAATGTTTTCATACTTCGTCAATCTTCTTTTTGCTTATCCAACAAATTATTAAAAATTTTCATTTGTTTTATCTAAAGCTTGTCTAACTGCCATAATTAGACTATCTGGAGCATTTCGTAATTATTCATTCTTTAATGAATGACATTTTTCGCTCTGCCCTTGTATTCACTGAATTATTTTTTATATTTTTTATTACAATAAAAAATATAAAAAAGTAATGTAAAAAAATAAAATTTTAAAAAAATTACTTTTAGTTTTTGTTGAAGAATTTTATTTATTTTTATTGCTTTTATTATGTTATAAAAGCGTAAAATAACACAATTTCATCAAAAGTATAATCACGATTATTTGAAATGTCAACATATTTCGCCTCTGTTACGCGAGGATATAAAAAAGAATTCATTACATTTGTTATAATAAGAATTGTTCTTGTTTTGTTACATTCAAGAAAAATTGAATCATCTTCTTGAATGTCTCGCCAGAAAACGTCGGTTTTTCCATTGTTATTAAGAGGATTCATTCTTTTTCTTCTATTTCTTTATGTTTAGGATTTCGATTGTAATCTTTAACACTTTTATGCTTTTGAGGAGGTAAAGGAAGTTCTTTACGAATTTTCTTTTTTAAATCGCGATCACGAATAGTTCCAACTTTATGTACTTTCTTTTTCATCTTCGTATGATAACAAATCAATTGGTTTTATTTATGAGTAATAAATTTATCTTCGATGGTAAACTTTTCGTCTTCCGTAGTTTCTAATGTGTATAGAAAAGAATAAAAAGGTTTTTGTTTTTCTTGCTCAATAGCATCTGCAAAAGTTTTTACAAAAACATTAACTTTTTTACAAGTACCTTTTATTACAAAACGAACAATTCCGCTTTTTCTCAATTTTGCTCTTTCTTCTACATTACTTTTTAGAAGCGGCAGCAACGGCATTTCCAACTTATCAATTACACATTGAAACTTTGGCGACTTGCCTATTACAGGAATTTCTCTAAAAAGATAGTTTTGTGCAGCTTCTAGCTCTGTGATTGAACGTTCGGTATTAGTTTTCATAAGAATATTATATTAGCGAGTTTATTGTTTGTGTCAACTATTTAATTTGATAATGCGATTTGAATGCGATTAAATTCTTGTGAAATATGATAAATTTGAGAATCATATTCGTCTAGCTTTCTGTCAAATTCTTTTAATGAATAATATCTTTCAAGAATAAGATTTTCTTTTTCTTTTTTCAAACGTAATAATTTTTCTTCCAAAGTTTCTTTCATTTTTTTGAATTAATTGTTTCTCAAAAAGGCTTTTCTCTTCATCTGTCATATCAAAAGTAATAAGAGAATGAATTGATTCGACGGCTCTTCCTTTTTTCATACTATGAATATATCTTTAAATTGTGATTTGTCAATAACAAAAATATACTATTATATAAAGTTATAAAATGAATATTTTTTAAGAAACAATAACGCCATTTGCAGTAAAAGAACGATCAAGGTTCCAATCATTCTGAGAAATTGCAAAAAGCATATCTTTTGTTCGGTATTTAGTTTTTCTTAAAATCTGATTAGAATGATTTGCTAACCAAGAGTGACGAATATTCAAATATTGTATAGTCCATTCTTTTTCATTTCCGCCTTTAGACGGAGTTTTTGCAGGAAAACGAGTTCTTAAAAAGTTTAAGATTCCTCCAGAATGAATAAAAGAATCATAAATTATAAGCATTGAAAGAGGTTGTGTAAAACCATTTTCTTTGAAAAATTCAAGTGCAGGATTCCAGTAATGTTCATCAAAAAAATCATCTTGTGCTTCTCTCATTACAGGGTCACTACCTGCTTCACGAAGCTCGTTTATAAGCTTTTCGTCATTAACTAGTGAGATTTTGCCAATCTTATCTACATAAGGTTTAAAAAACTCACTATGTTTGCCATTTTTGTTAGAATAAGATTTAATTAATTTATTAAGATTTCCCCATTCAGTTGTTTGACTTTTGCCGTATGTTATTTGTTGTATTCCTTTTGGCCCATCGGAAAAAATTGTCACGTTACTGTAATCACCATCAGGTTTTCCAGTTTCAAAAACATTTAAAATGCTTTGTATTTTATCTTTCTTTTTAGTAATAGAATCACTCATAACTTTATTTATAAGTTTTTTAATTCTAGAAAAAAATAGTAACATAAAATTACTTATTTTAAAACATACATTAATATACCAAATATAAAGAATAAAACGAGAATAATTTTAACTAGAGAGTTGTTCGTAAAATGATATAATACTGTTACCTTTCTCATCAACTCCTTTTTTATAGTGTTCAAAAGAAAGAATTTTTTTAGGCATTTTTTCAATTACGTTTTCTGTATAAATTGTTTTTAGAGGCCAATTTCTATATTTTTTCACATAATGATATGAATAAATATAAGCATTTGCTTCTAAAATATATTGTTTTAAATTAACATCTAAATTATGTTTTTTAATAAAATTTATAGAATTAATTTCGCAATCTCTTTCTAATTCAATTGCTTTATTAAATGCTCTAGTTAGTTTATTTTTAGATGTTTCTTCTCCTTCTACCCAATTAAGAAATGGACATTTATCTGCTTCACACTTTTTCCAAAACTTAGGATTATTTTTCCATTGAAGAAAATGATGGTATTCATGTATTAATATTTCAAATCCATTTATACTTTTATATGCACAAACAAGTTCTTTTTTATTAGAATCGAACCATCCGCCATAATTACCAACTTTTTCTTTTTGAATAATTTTTAAAGAAACATCATTTTCGATGCACTCAACAGCTACTTTTCCGATAAATTCATTTCGAGTCATGTTTTAACTTATCAGAAAAAACTTTAAAAGTTTTTTTAAACTTTGATATGAAGAATATTTACATCCATTCCAAGTTTATCTGCAATTTCTTGTAAAGTCAACTCAATAATTTTTGGACGTTTATTAATGATAGTTCCTTTTGAGTTTTTATATGAGTTTTCAAAATAAACTAATTTACCGTTACTATCATACTCATTCTTAACCCAATATTCATCTGAGTGTTCATAATATATTAAATTACCTTTATTATCATACTCACTCTTTGACCAAAATCCACTTGAATTTTCAAAATGAATTTCGTTACCATTCAAATCATACTCTTTTTTAAACCAATATCCATTTGAGTTCTCAAAATGGATTTCGTTACCGTTCTTGTCATACTCTTTTTTAAACCAATATCCATTTGATTTTTCAGAATAGATTTCTTTATTATCTGCATTTTTAATAAAGAATGGAAAATCTGTTACCTTTAAAAATTGTGCTATTGTTTCTTTCATAAAAAGATTTCTTTTAATCTTTAATACGAATGTTTTCTACATCTAATCCTAGTTTATCTGCAATCTGTTCTAAAGTCAATTCAATAATTTTTGGTCGGTTATCAATGATAGTTCCTTTTGAGTTTTCATAATAGATTTTATTGCCATTCTGGTCATACTCCCGCTTAATCCAATATCCATTTGAATCTTCAAAATAGATTTCTTTTCCATTCAAGTTATATTCACGCTTAGACCAACGTCCATTTGAATCTTCATAATAGATTTCTTTTCCATTCAAGTCATATTCACACTTATACCAAAATCTATCTGAGTTCTCATAATAGATTTGATTACCATTCAAGTTATACTCACGCTTAATCCAATATCCTTTTGAGTTTTCAGAATAGATTTTATTGCCATTCTGATCATGTTCACGTTTAGACCAATATCCATCTGAGGTTTCAGAATAGATTACATTACTATTCTGGTCATATTCACGCTTAGACCAACGTCCAACTGAGTTTTCATAATAGATTTCATTACCATTCAAGTCATATTCACACTTATACCAAAATCCATTTGAGTTTTCATAATAGATTACATTACCATTCAAGTTATACTCACACTTATACCAAAATCCATCTGAATCTTCACGATAGATTTCTTCTTCATCTTTATTTTTAATAAAGAATGGAAAATCTGTTACCTTTAAAAATTGTGCTATTGTTTCTTTCATAATTTTATTTTTTTAATCTTTAATACGAATATTTTCTACATTCAATCCTAGTTTATCTGCGACTTCCTGTAATGTCAATTCAATTACCTTTGGTCGGTTATCCATGATAGTTCCATTTGAATCTTCAAAATAGATTTCTTTTCCATTCAAGTTATATTCACGCTTAGACCAATATCCATTTGAATCTTCATAATAGATTTGATTACCATTCTGATCATACTCACACTTATTCCAAAATCCATTTGAGGTTTCAGAATAGATTAAATTACTATTCTTGTCATATTCATGCTTGAACCAACGTCCATTTGAATCTTCACGATAGATTTGATTACCATTCTGATCATACTCACACTTATACCAAAATCCATTTGAATCTTCATGATAGATTTCTTTATTATTCTTATTTTTAATAAGGAATGGAAAATCTTTTACTTTTAATAGTTGTGCAATTGTTTCTTTCATAATTTTATTTTTTTAATCTTTAATACGAATGTTTTCTACACTCAATCCTAATTTATCTGCAATCTCTTCTAAAGTCAATTCAATAATTTTTGGTCGGTTATCCATGATAATTCCTTTTGAATCTTCATGATAGATTTGTTTACCATTCTGATCATACTCACGCTTAAACCAATATCCTTTTGAATCTTCATGATAGATTACTTTTCCATTCAAGTTATATTCACGCTTATACCAAAATCCATTTGAATCTTCAAAATAGATTTCTTTACCATTCAAGTTATACTCACACTTAATCCAAGATCCATCTGAATCTTCGAAATAGATTTGATTACCATTCTGATCATATTCATGCTTGAACCAATATCCATCTGAATCTTCAGAATAGATTTCTTTATTATTCTTATTTTTAATAAAGAATGGAAAATCTGTTACCTTTAAAAATTGTGCTATTGTTTCTTTCATAATTTTATTTTTTTAATCTTTAATACGAATGTTTTCTACATTCATATCAAGTTTATCTGCAATCTCTTCTAAAGTCAACTCAATAACCTTTGGTCGGTTATCAATGATAGTTCCTTCTGAGTTTTCATAATAAATTACGTTACTATTCTGGTCATGTTCACGTTTAGACCAATATCCATCTGAGTTTTCACGATAGATTAATTTTCCATTCTGGTCATATTCATTCTTATTCCAATATCCTTTTGAATCTTCAAAATAGATTTCTTTACCATTCTGGTCATATTCACGCTTAATCCAGTATGCATCTGAGTTTTCATAATAGATTTCTTTTCCATTCAAATCATACTCTTTTTTAAACCAATATCCATTTGATTTTTCAGAATAGATTTCTTTGTTATTCTTTTCTTTGATAAGAAAAGGAAAATCTGTTATTTTTAAAAATTGCGCGATTGTTTCTTTCATAATAAAATTGCTTTTAATTTCCTATCGAATTCAACCCTAATGGCGTTCAATTCTGAACATTTCACCACACCATATTTACTACGGACACTTTACCAATAGGGTTGAATTCGATAGGACTTTTTATTTTAACGTTTTCTAGAGATTTGTCAACGCCCATAGGTAGCATAATGTCGGTAAATCCCGCTGCTTCTGCTAGTTTAATTGTTTTCTCTTCAATAGTCATACTTGTTCTTTACTATAGAGTTTATCCCACAATTTATCAACTACTTTTAATGTATATGCTCTTAACATAGTTAGTATTCTTCGACAGAAATAATCTTAGCAAAAGGTGTTAGGTATTCCCAAACTTGCTCATTATAATGCGGTGTTCCGTTCCAGTAATTCGCAGCAGCCTCAATTACTTCAGGATCATCTATTTCTAACCCATCCGACATTAACACGGATATTTCAGAACTCCAATTAACATCATGTCGCTCGACTTTACCTAAAGGTTCTACTACAAATAGATATTCTGTTCCACCGCCCGCTAACTCAACATCTTCGTCATTTCCACACATAAAAACACTATTCTTATGTGATAGCATATCTTTTGGTCTATAATATTCCAAAACAGAATAAAAATAAGTATTTGACCAATTTTCTTCATAATTATCATTGGGTTTTAGTATAGTTCCCACTGGAAGTTCAGTCATACTACCATGATAAAATCTTTTTGGTGCAGTGTTTTCGTTGATTATTTTGTTGTATAATTGATTAAAGGTCATAATATTATTTATCTTCAATAGTCATACTTGTTCTTTACTATAGAGTTTATCCCACAATTTATCAACTACTTTTAATGCATCACCTGCAATCTTACCAACGTTTTCTTCGCAAGATTCTTCAACAATATCTTTCAAAGCTTCATACATCACACCCTTTTTAACGATTGAGATAAATTCCTGGAGGCAACAAATCAATTTCAAAGATTCCCCAAGGGGTAGGCAATCCGAAAAATAGTGCAGAAAGAACTAAAATAGTTAAAATAAGTTGAAGACAACCAGAATTTATATTTTGAATATTATTTAACATAATTATTTAATTATTATTTAATGTGATTTTAATAAATGGGCGAATTTAATTCTTTTAAGCGGCGAAGCTCAAAAATTGCTAAATCTTTAAATTTAAGTTCTATGTCCCAAAAAACATTAGGATTATAATTATGAGGAACATTAGTTGGCATGTCACGATGCTTACGAGTAATAACACCATTTTCTATAATACCCTCGCTGTAATGGAACACAGGAGTATAGCTGCCCCATGTTGAATATGCAAGTTCAAATGCATCACGTTCGCTTAAGCCATCAGGGAGAATATAATGGTGTAAAGTGTCAAAAGTAATAGGAATACTATATTTTTCATGAAAATGTCTAACCAAATTACGCACACTCCATGTGCCGTTTTTATTGTCATTATTTTCAAAAACTAAACGCTTACGAACATTATCAGATAAACGGTCGTAGTTACGCATAACAGAAGATACAATGTCAGACGTATTACCGTCTTTACGCACATGAATGTTCATTGGTGCAGAGTAATCAAGAGGCAAACCCAGCAAATCAAAAATCTCGCCATGCTGATTTAGGTCACGAAAAGTGTTTTTGAGAATATTTTCGTCACTAGTAGAAAGTGAAATGTATTCACTTGGATGAGCAGAAATTTTTATTGGCTGAATTGCCAGTAAATTTTTGATACGAGAGCATACTTCTTGAATATCAGAAAAGTTAGGCAAATCACAAACCTGCATGTTTACACTGTCATGAGTAATGATAGGACAGAGTGAAGATGAAAGACGATAGCCAGAGATATTATTAAGCTGGCAAAACCGAATTGTTTTTTCGGTGTTTTTAAAGTTGTGTAAAATACGCGAACATAGTTCAGATAAAGCATCTTTGGGAGACTGTTTGTTGAACTGTGTAAGAGTCATGGTTTTAAAGTTATTGCCGTTATCAGACAGTGTTTTACTGATACAGCACAGGTTCCAATTATTGAATTTCATGTTGTTTAAGGAATTTAGTTTTAAAATATTCTACTGTAAAGTAGTTCTCCACTTTATCATCTTCGTTATATGCTGTCAAGTAACCGTCACTATAATAAAATAGTGAATAATTTCCAGATAGTTTGGAAGAAGCACATTCTAAATAAACTTTTTCTTCTTTTTCAAAAGAAATAGCTTTGTACTTTGTAGTTTCTTTAATTTCAGTTATTTCCATTATTATTAATCTTAACCAGTTTAAAATTAAGTCAAATGATAAATGTATTGTTCTAAATCTCCCATATCAATTTCATCAGGCGAATCACCAGCAAAGAAAATTCCGCCGTGTTCAATAGTAATCACATCCATTCCTTTTGATTTGAGACGTTTAGATACTTCATTTCTAAATTCTGTAGTCACAATGCAAGGGATGACCTTTACACCATTATAGACTGATTGTTTTGCGTTAATTTTCATATTAAAATTCATTAAAAGCTTCTTCGGCTCTTTTACAATTTCTTGTTGCACTATTCTTACAAAGAGTTGATATAAATTTATAATACCACAGAAACTTAAAAAGTTTCATGATGCACCAAGAGTATAAAAAGTAAAATAACTTAACTATAAATGTCAACATAAAGTATTTTCAATAATTTCTGTTCGGTTATCCATGATAGTTCCATCTGAATCTTCGAAATAGATTTCTTTACCATTCAAGTTATACTCACGCTTAAACCAATATCCATCTGAATCTTCGAAATAGATTTCTTTACCATTCAAGTTATACTCACACTTAATCCAATATCCATCTGAATCTTCGAAATAGATTTCTTTACCATTCTGGTCATATTCATGCTTATTCCAATATCCATCTGAATCTTCAGAATAGATTTGTTTACCATTCAAGTTATACTCACACTTATACCAAAATCCATTTGAATCTTCAAAATAGATTTCTTTATTATTCTTATTTTTAATAAGGAATGGAAAATCTTTTACTTTTAATAGTTGTGCAATTGTTTCTTTCATAATTTTATTTTTTTAATCTTTAATACGAATGTTTTCTACACCTTTTGATTCATCTAATTGAAGTTCTTTTATGTTGGAAGATATTATCACAAATTATAGGGAATGTCAAACACTACGTTTAATTTTACGTGCAACAGTAATTGCCAGTTTAACAGCCAGTGGATTTTTAGTCGCCATCAATTCTTGCAATGTTGCTTGATTACTGATATTATATGTTTGTTGAAAACTACGGATTCCTGGTTCACAATATCCCAAAGAACGAGCATCTTCAAACGTCGCATTAACATTCTTACATAGACGTGCAATAAGCCTTGCTCTACGATCTTCTTTCTTAGCATTGATCTGGCGTTTACGTTCTTCCTGTGCAAGTTTGATCTTCTTAGATAATCCTTTTTCTGCATCAGCATAGGATTTAGTAGAATGATAACACATTGTCTCATTCCAACAAATCCAACCATTTACTGCCACGATAGACTTAACCTTTGTTTGCACCCAAACAGCTTGTCCATTAGGTTTAAAAGAAATCAACGGTAATCCATCACTATCCGAAAGTTTCATCACATTTTGATTTTCCCACATAAAAGGAATATCATTCGCATCAATTTTTACATTATGTGATGCATCAGTTTTACGAAACGTGCATTTACGGGAATATTGATCTCCACTATCAGTCGTTGTATGTGCATCAGAAGGACCATCAATAATAGAGTAATAAAAAGACGTATCACCCGAATAACATCTTCCCATATAACACACCTGTTTAGCAACATCAAGTGCCCATTTATGAGTTAGGTAGACTAAATCACGACGTTCTTTAGGAATTTTCTTAAATGCAGTCTCTTGTTTATAAAAGTCTGATTTGAAAGACCTGACTAGATTAATAGTCTCAACAAGCTTATCGTCTTTCTTATCTTGGGAAAGAGCGAATTCAAATTGATCTTTGGCTTTGTTAGTATGGCGTTCCAACTTAATCTTTGTTTCTTTCAAGATAAGGAAGTTCTTCAAATCATTTATTTTTGTTTCGATTTTCATATTCAAATTATACCGTAAATTATAGGGAATGTTAACCAGTTTACCAAATTTTTGAATACCATTTAGACTTCATTGGTTTCCAAAGAATGAATAAAACCACTAGAATTCTTTTTCATTAGTTTACTTTCTTGTTGTTTAAATTATCCCACACAACATAACTATCTTTCCAAAATTTGGAAGTCTTGCGGGGCTTGGATACTTGATACCACTCTTTTTTTGATTGGCAATCAAAAATTGAGTAACGGAACTGTTCTTTTAATTGTAATGTGGTTGACATAAATTTATACGAATGTGTTAATCATTTGCTTACCTGTTTCCTTTGAAAATAAATGCAGTGGATTCATTTTATGAAGAATGCCGTTGTCATCATATCCTCTAAAAAATAATTGATTATTGGTTATTTCTACACCATGAACAGATACTTCTTTACTAGCATTGATACCATTTGAATATTCTGCTTCAAAAAATGAAGCATTTGTTTCAGAAAAAGTGCAAATTTTCATATTTCTATAATATAATATTTTCTTTACTTGTCAACAGTTTTTGACCAAAAACTAAAAACTAAAAAAAATAACTTGCACAGACGCTTAAAAAGCTTATCCTTCGGTGTCTTCCGAAAACAAAAACAAAAACAAAAACAAATTCTATAGTGAAAATTAAAAAATACTCTAATGAAAAATTAAATGAAGCTAAAAAAATAATTCATAAAAATTATCTATATGTTCCAACATGGAGTTTTTCAACATGGTTGAAAGAAAATTTTTATGAAGTAAAATCAATTTATATTTTATATGAAAACGAAAAACCAATTGGTTCTTGTTTAGTATTAAATAATTTTTTTGATGTAAATGTTGGAATTTTTATCAAACCTAATTACCGAAAAAAAGGATATGGTAAAAGATTACTTCGATTTGTTATTAGAAATAACAAAAATTTTTATTTTCGATATAGCTCTGGCATTAAAGGCAGTTTAACATTTTTCGAAAAAGCAAAGAAAAATCTTGACAACATTAAAAATTTGCAATAACCTCACTTCTCATTTAAACAAAATATATGAACGAAACATTAATCGAAATCGAAGTATCCCCTGAATACATTAAGAAAATGCAAACAGAAGGTATGTATGCTGCAATAAACTCAGAAGAACCTGAGTTTCCTGATTGTATTTACTATATGCAAGCTTATAAAAGTGTAAAATAATGAATTCTTATCGCCGTCAAAGGTTAATTGAAATTTCTAAAAGTCTTCAAAATTTGAGAACTGGTAGAAACTTACATTTCTCTTACATTTTGAATAAAAATCAACTTTTTATTACAGGTGTTAATTCTTATGATAAATTACATCCTTATCATAAGTTTGGACATTATACCGCATTAAAAGAAAATTCTAAAAAATATGTAGCTGGATTTCATTCTGAAATTGTAGCAATTCGTGAGTATATTAATCGCTTCGGAAACAGTGATTTTTCAGGATTGGTACTTTTTAATGTTCGTCTTTCAAAAAGTGGAGAACCAATGATGGCGAAACCTTGTGGTAATTGTCAAAAGATTCTTGACAGTCTTAATTTTAAGAGTATACTGTGGACAGAATAAATTTTAATTTTTAATAAAATGAATAAACAACAAAAACAACTAAAGAAACTTGGTCTAGCTTCCTGTAATGGTGGAGCAGGCACAACCGTTACTAAAATTAACCATGGTGCTTATGCTTTTCAAGAACCAGCAGTAGCAATTGATCGTAAAAAGCGAAACAATGTGCGAACTTGGAAAATTACCAAAAGGCATCCAAGTCAGATTGATAAATCCAAAAATGGAAAAAGGTAATTTCATTTTTAATTTCTTCTCCAAGAAAATAGTTTTGCTTTTTGTTGGAGAAGAAATTTATGCTGTTTCAAAAGAAAATGAAACAATGCTTATACCAAAAGAATGGCACTCAGAAGCAATTAATGTCTGGAACAATAGAACTTTAAACTAATGAAAGATATTCCATTTAAACGTAAACTAAAACACCTAAAAAAAGATCTTCAGAGAAGAAACATTCTATTTTTAGATAGAATAAATGAAATTAAAAAATTCTTTTTTCAATATGGTGCTTATTGTGCTAATGAAAATAATTTAGAACGTATTTTAAAATTTGAAAATAATGATTCACGTCGTTTTAAAAAACTTTTAATTCGGCTTGGCAAAGCTGCTAAAAAGAAAAATAGTCTTGTTCGTGTAATTGATATTATCAACATTATTAGTGATGAATCATGTTGCTACGTTTTTGAGAATTATGAATGTGTAAAAATCTCTGATCCAAGAGAAATTGTATTTTATAAATACTACAAAATAAATGCAACTGTAGAATATGAAAGAGAAATTCTCGAAGTTTCAGAAAAATTTGCAACTGATTCTTTTTATGCACCTTTTACCAAATTATCAAAAAACATAAAAATTGAGTCTAAAGAAATGCTTTTAGAAGAAGTTTCTCATAAATTATAGAATAAACATTGACAAAAATTTAACCTTTATTATAGTGTAGTATGTTCAATAAATCACAAAATCACAGTCCTAATTATTTAGCATCTATTGTTAAAATCGAAAATTTTCGTCAGCATTCTAATGCTGATAAGCTCAAAGTAACATCTCTTTTCGGTAATAATGTTATTACTGGTATTAATGCTGAAAATGGAATTTATTGTTATTTTCCTCTTGAGTGTGCAATCTCAAAAGAGTTTCTTTCTTACACAAACTCTTTTCGTGATAAAGAACTTAATCGTATTAAAGAACAAAAAGGTCTGTTTGAAGAAAATTCTAGAGTAAAAGCAGTAAAATTACGTGGTGAAAAATCTGAAGGATATATAGTTCCTGTTTCTCTGCTTGAATCTTTTGCTAAAGATATTTTGAATCAAAAGATTGAAATCACTGAAAAATATGTCGGAAGTGATTTTGACCTTTTCTTTGAACACTATTTTTGCAAGAAATACATTCCAAAAGGAATGCGAAACTTTGGTGAAGCTGGTAAGAAAAAGACAAGAGGTAATGTTAAGAAATACATTTCTCGTCTTGTTGAAAATCAATTCCATTTCCATCCTTCTACTGAACAGTTGAAGCGTAATATTGATAAAATTAATCCAGATGATTTTATCAATATTACCGAAAAGTATCATGGTACTTCTTTTGTAGTTTCTAATGTTATTGTTAAAAAGAAGCTTTCACTTCTTGATAAAATTGGTAAATTTCTTAGATTGAATGTAGTTGAAACCGAATACGGATTAATCTATAGTTCTCGTAGCGTTATCAAAAATAAAATCATGGATAATGGTAAAGAAAATAACAATTTTTATGATACTGATGTTTGGAAGATTGTTGCAGACAAGCTTTATCCACATTTAAAAAAGGGTTATTCAGCTTACGGCGAAATTGTTGGTTATACTCCAACTGGAAGTATGATTCAGCGCGATTACGATTATTCTTGTCCACAAGGCTCTCTTGATTATTTTGTTTATCGAATGACTTATACAAATACCGATGGTGATGTTTTTGAGCTTTCACCATCTCAAATGACGGAATATTGTACTCGTTATGGTTTAAAGACTCCTCTTCTTCATTATAGTGGTAAAGCTAAGGATTTATATCCTGAACTTTCTACAGAAAAACATTGGCACGAAAACTTCTTAAATAACCTCATTCGAGATTATCTTGAAAAGAAGTGTAAACTTTGTCAGAAGGACGTATGGGCGGAAGGTATTGTGTTAAGAAAAGACATTCCTAATAGCTGGGAAGTTTACAAATTAAAGAGCTTTAACTTTTTAGAAAATGAAAGCAAGCAACTTGACTCTGGTGAAGTTGATATTGAAACTGTTGAAAGTTCACAAACCGAATAAAGTATTAAATGTTAAAACGTCTTTAAAATTTTAAAGACGTTTTTTTCTCTTGCAAACATGATAAAATATGATACTATAAAATATGTCTGAAACTCACTATATTAAAAACGGTAAAATAACATCTATTCTTGATGCAGAAAGTATTAAAGGTTCTTTAGAAGTTGGAAATTATGCAATTTCCTACTCTCAATTAAAAGGATTTCATTTGATTGAACGTGAAAAAATGGATTTACCAAAGAAAATTTACGGCAATTCTAATTTTCCAGATCGAGTATTAAATACATATCAGTCTTTTAAAAAAGGTATGGGAGTTTTACTTTCTGGCCCAAAAGGCACTGGTAAAACTGTAGAAGCGAAATCTATTTGTGTTAAAAGTAATATGCCTATTATTCTTTTAACAGAAGCTTTTAACGATTGTAATTTTTTGGAATTTTTTGAAAGTATTAAAACCCCGTCAATTATTTTTATTGATGAGTTTGAAAAGATTTATGACAGTGAGGAGTCTCGAAACTTTTTCTTGAGTGTATTAGATGGTGTTGCAAAATCTAGACATTTATTTTTACTAACATCTAATTCATCTGATATTGGAGAGTTTTTTAATTCTCGTCCTAGCCGTGTGCGTTATCATAAACACTATGATTTTCTTTCAGAAGAACTTATTTGTGAGATTATTGATGACCGATTAAAACTTAAAAACAATGCTGAAATTGTTAAAAACCAATTATCTATTTTACCACAATTATCTGTTGATTCTCTTGTTTGTATAATTGATGAATGTAATCTTTACAACGAACTACCAAAAGACTTTTCAGAGTTCTTTAATGTTTGTGTAGAACGCCCTGATACATATACTGTTCAATTAACTACTAAAATAGCAATTCCAAAGAAAAGTCTTAAAGACAAAAATGAAATTGAACGTGCAAATGACTTGTGTTATTCTTTAATGAATGATGAAGAGTTGTCTTTAGAAAACAAACAAGAATTTGATAATCTTTGTATTTTTACTGACAGTGTTTATATATCATTATATTGTAAACCATTTGATGATTACTGTAAAGACACTTCACAATATCCAAGTGTACACTGCTTTCTTTACTCAAAAGATAAAAGTGCTGAAAAAGGTAAATTTTTTCAGTGGAATGGTAACGATATTGTATTTTTTGAACAAAATCGAAAAGGATTTACAATTAAACATCGTAACGGTTCAGTTTTAACAGGCACTCCTATTCGTCAAAATCGAGGATTCTAATATGAATATAAATTTTACAAGAGAAGAAATGGCAGAATTTCTTCGTAAAAATGGTTATGAAGTAGTTTTCGAGAAAAAACAATGTTCCATTTATTGTTATAGGGATATTTTTGAAGATGTATTAATTGATACATGTAGTATTTTTAAAAACAACAAACATTATATGAGTCATTTATTTGATCCTGAACGTCCTTTTCAGTGGCTTGAAATGACTTTTGAAGAAGAATTAAAAAACAAATTATTAAATTTATAAACATATGACAAAAGAAGAACTTGATTGGTTTAAAGAAAAACTGCGTAAAGTATTGCACAATATTAAATGGGAAAGTATAGATAATAACGAAAGTTCAGAAACTAATCTTCGAGATTGCACTATTGATGGTGCTGATATGAATGATAACACAATCACTGTAAAGCTAAATGCTCCTAACAGTGTATCTGGAGTTATTCTTGGAAGCAAAGCTAAAATCTCTTTTTAACCGTTAAACTATGAATCAAATTAGACAAGCAGCTTATAAACTATACGCCATTGATGCAAAAGAAGATTTCTTACGCAAAGCTATGAGTGTTGCTTTTGATGTTAGAGTTGATGAATTGAATTGTTGTGAATCTTCGTGCAGACGACCCACCAACAAAACTGTTGAAGAAATTTTACAATTATGTCTAGCTGCAAAAAATTCTCATTATGTCTGCATCTTGAGAGATGAGCGAGATTATGCTACAGGCAAGATGTATTATGACATTGGAGCATCTACAATGAATACTCAAGATACTGATTACTTTTTATGGATCAATGTTGATATAGAACCAGCAGAGAATCTTATCAAAGATTTTGAGTTGGTTAAAATTTTTGATACAGCAGACAAATAAAATAACTGGTTCGAAATAATCTTAACAAGTATTTGTAATAAAATATTAAATTAATAAAAAGACGAGTAGAAATACTCGTCTTTTTATTTTTTAAAGTTTTAACAATAAAATGTTGATTTTAGTATTAAAAAGCTTTTGACAACCCCTTTTTATATGTTATAATATATTAATTCCATTACGGAAGACTATAACAAATAAACAAAACAAACATATGGCTAAACCATCAAACCCCGAAAACCGCTATTCCTTCACTTGCAAGGTGACAGGAGAAATCGTCAAGACAAACCCTAAGCAGTTCGCCGTGTTGGCAACCCGCTACGGTATTACAAATGAGGAACTTGATTCTTCTTATGTAAGTCGTGCAGGTCGTCGTCTTATTACTGATGAAGAACTATCTCCTGAACAAGCTGTTATGAAGTATGGCATTCATCTTAATGTTGCCAAGGCTCTCAAATGCACTGTAAAGGCGAAAAAGAATCATAGTGAAACAGTTAAAGCTGAAACTTCTGTTCAAGAAGATGAAGTGCTAATTGAAGCACTTTCTAATACTTCTATTGAAGTTTCAAGTTCAAATGAACAATCAAATCAGAGTGATGATCCTTTTGAAGATTCTAATTCTGTTTTAGTTTATACATCAGCAGAACTTTCTGCTTAAAAAAATAAAAAAAGCGTCTCTTGACTAAAATCTAGAGACGCTTTTTTGTATTTAAAAGGTAAATAAAATCAAACAGTATGAATAAAGATGAATTAAAATCCCATTTAGAAAATCTTGCAGATGATTCAGGAATAGAAATCACTAATCGTCAAATTAATAAATTTGTCAATTTGGCAATTGAATTAAAAGATGAATCTGTTGTTTTCTATGATGAAATTTTAGAAGAATTTCAAAGTATTTCGCCATCAGATGAAGATGAATGGAAGGAATTTATTGAAGAAGTATCTGACTTTGTTTATGATTTGATTTCTGATGAAAGTTCAGAAGAAGAAGATGAAGAAGAGAAACAAGAAGAATAATTAGTAAATAAAAGTATGGTTCGTCTTACTCCTTTTCTTACAACAATTTCTCAATTAAAAATATTTCATTGGCAAACTACAAGTTATGCTGAACATAAAGCATTACAAAAAGCATATGAAAATCTTGATGAATTGTTTGATTCTTTTGTAGAAGTTTATTACGGAAAATACGGTCGTCCAACAAATGCTCCTGAATATATTATTAAAGCAGAAACATATGCTGGAGATATTAAAGAAACAGTTAAAGGTTTTCGTGATCAACTCATGAAAGAGTTGACAACTGTATTAAAAGAAGAAGATAAAGATTTATTAAATATTAAAGATGAAATTGAAGGTGAATTTAACCGATTATTATATCTTCTTTCCTTAAATTAAGTTGACAGACATTATTCATAGTATATAATATACTATGAATAATAAAAATTGCTCTTGTAATTGGTGTAAAAAAATTACACCTTTAATTTTAAAAATTAAAACACTTTTAAATAAAAGTGAAAATGCTATTAGCAACGAATAGAGTATATTAGTTTAATAGAAATGAATTATATTTATGTATCTTAATCATAATATTCCTGTCATAACATGTTATATCCGCAATGAATACATGTTTAATCATACAAAAGGTCACGGAGATTTCACGTTATGTGATATACATAGCGTGGCATCTATTGAAAAACGAACACCACTATTTGAAGCTTTTCTTGAAAATGGAGTCAACTGGACACGCAGACCTATTAATGCATTTTGTTGGAAAACAGATGCTCCAGTAAGACCTTTAAATGAGCATATGCATTGGGATTGTTTTTCTCCATATATTGATGTTCAAGTGAGACAACGGTTATCAGGTCTTCGTGCAGAATTGATAACATACAAACATGATAAATTACAAGGCGTTTATATGTTTACTCTTGATTGGTCTTGGGAAAATAAATCTGGTGCTACAGATGTAAATTTTTCTGAAACAGCAGAACATAAATGTGCTCATGTATTTAAAATGGATGAAGGTAATTATTTTGCTTATCCTAACAACAGAGTGCTCTGGTATGATGATGCATGGATAAAAAATAGAATTGAAAAAAATCCTGGGTATCTAATTGATACAAATACTTATACAGTTGAAAACAGTCGTAAGATTGAAACTTCAGATCATTACATTTATGAAACAAAATATGACAAACAATAACATTATCCTTTTAGGACATTATGGCAGCGACGAAATTCACGCATGTTCTGCCTGGACCTCTACAAGTCGTGACCTTACAGATGACAAACGTGGGCGCATTCCTAACGTACTAAAAATGCTTGCAGATCATGGACATCATACACCTTTTGAAAAATCTTCTCTTCATTTTCTTGTGGATTGTGACATTGCAAGTCATATTCATTTACTCAAGCACCGAGTTGGCGTTTCAATCAATGGTGAGAGTGCTAGGTATAAAGAGTTGAAGGAAGATAAGTATTACATTCCTGAAGATTGGAAAGACATCATTTCTAGTGAAGCTCACAATATTGATATGATTGGATGGTGTGCTGAACCACTACCAGAAAAAGAACTTTGGTGTAAAATTCTTGCGGATTATACTGAATTAGGTAACAAACTATATCACCAATGTCTCAAAGACCTTGAACCTGTTCTTGGTCGCAAACGCTCAAAAGAAAGTGCTCGATTCTTCAAAACATACAATTCTCAGATTCAAGCTGATGTAATGTTCAATTGGAGAAGTTTTTATCACTTCTTGGAGCTTCGCAACAAGCCAGATGCTCAAAAAGAAATTCGTGACATTGCAGCTACAATGCTTGATCTTGTTAAAAACATTGAGGGTAATCCTTTCAAATACACTATTGAAGCTTTTGGATATTAACTGTTGACAAGAAGCGAAAACTCTTTAAGTTTAAGAGAACAAATTAAATATTATGGGAGGCAATTTACTTAAAACTTGGAATCTTCCAGAAAAACGTATTCCTACTGATGAATATGAAATAATGAAACATAAACTTATTAACAAGTTTCATTCAGATATGAAAGTTAACAGACCATGTTTTAATCGTGTAGCAGTTGCTCCATCTCTCAGAAATAAAGATACTCATGGTGATTTAGATATACTGGTTCAATGTTATTCTGATCCGTCAATTTTGATTTCTTGGAAAGATTACAAAGACTTTTCAGAATATTTAGAAAAAGAATTTGGATATAAGCCTTATAAGAATAGTAACGTCTATTCTTTTCCATACCAAAGTTTTCAGGTAGATGTCACGTTTTATCCCGAAGATGAATTTGAATCTTCTTATAACTATTGTTCTTGGGGCGACACATCTAATTTAATGGGCAGAGTCTTTCACAAAATGGGATTACATTTTGGTCACTCTGGTCTTTCATTCTGGATTCGTCAAGGCTTGGTTGATAACAATCTTCAATGGAGTGACAGTGATCATATCTACGAGAAAGTTGTATTAACAAGAGATATGAAAGAGATTTGTAAAATTGGAGGTTTTGATTATGATGTTTGGAAGAGAGGCTTTGATACAGAAGAAGATGCTTTTGATTTTGTAATTGATTCAAAATATTTCAACAAAGAGTTATTTTTATTAGAAAATTTAAATCATATAAATAGAACGAGGAATAGAAAGAGGGGCATGTATATGCGCTTCGTTGAATATGTATCAGACTCTAACAAAGTTGGTGAACCATTCCGCAGCAAACATGAATATAGTTTGATTATGCAGTGCAAGTATCCACAACTACAACGTACCGTTGACGGTTTTCGATTGCTTTATGAAGTTAGTAAAGTAATTAAAGAAAAAGTTAATGGCAAGCTTGTAATGGAGTGGTTTAATTTAACTGAAAAAGATGGTAAGCTAGTTGGTAATATTATGAAGGAAATTAAAAATATTCCTAAGTATAATCTTCTTGAACTGAGTCAGAATGAAATTCAAAAGAAAGTCCTTGACATTTTTACAAAACTTAGTGGAACTAAAGAGTAAATTAGAATTAAATAACATAAACACAATTAACCACTACACAGACTTTGCTAATGCAGAGAAATATGCAAAAGATTATGATGTAATCATTTCTCTTGGTCATTACTTGTCTCAAAAGTTTCGTGAAGGTAAGAAATACTTAATGTTAGACTTTGATGATGAAACTTTTGATTCAATTAAATTCAACCCAAATGGTACAAAAAATGCACCGAACGAAACATATATACAAAAATTGCTTGAGTTTATTCGTAGTTTGTCTCCTGATGAACACTTGTTGGTTCATTGCTTTGCTGGATACAGTAGAAGTCCTGCGGGAGTTATCATTGCAAAATGTGAACGTGACGGAAAAACTATGCACGGAGCAAAAAAAGAAATCTATGATGCGAGAATTCCAGATAAATTAGTTCCAAAGCCTAATGATATTATGCTGCATAACTACTTAATGATCAAATAATATGAGCTTTGATAATATCTCTTGCTCTATTATAATATCTCATTTAAATATTTGTCATGAAAGACACTAAAGATCAAATTATTCTTGTCGGAGACATACACGGGGAATTCCCACGTTTGAACTACGATATTAAAAGATACGGTTATACTGACGCATATATAATTCAATGTGGTGATACCGGATTTGGATTTCATCATCCAAATGAAGAAAAAAGATTAATAAAACCTTTACAAGAAACTTTATTTAAAAATAATCTTCATTTATATATGATTAGAGGTAATCATTGTAATCCATCTTATTTCAACCAAACAAATAATCCATTTGATTTTAGTAATATTACATTATTAGAAGACTATTCAGAACTTGATCTACTTGATAAAAGTATTCTGCTTGTTGGTGGTGCAGTGAGCATTGATCGTCGCTTTCGAATAGAAGGTAAAACATGGTGGAGTGACGAAAACTTCAACCTCAAGCTAGAAGATCAATTTCCTTACAAAGATCGAGAGTATGACTTGGTTGTTACACATACACGCCCATCCGTTTGTGGTGCATTCAAGGGATTTGATAATATTAAGTATTGGTGCGATCAAGACCCTGATTTAATCAATGATTTGATTATTGAAAGTCAATCTATGGATAAACTTTGGGAATGGACTAAACCTAAGTGGTTTTGTTATGGACATTTTCACAAATCTTTAACCACTCAGTACGAAAATACGACTTTCAAATGCTTAGGTATTCATGAACATTATCAATATTTTGTGTTGACAAGCCCTGATTCCTCTATATAATACAACTCTATGAAAGACATCGACATTGATAACGGACTAAAACAAGCAGACCCAGAACTATATGAACACCTTATGGAATGTGTTCATAAATTTGAGATTAGAGGAAGTGAAGAAATCTTTTTAAAAGATTGGTTTGGTAAAGCAATAGTGAAAGAATCGCTTCTTTCTTTAATGCGATCAAAAATGGTTAATGTAGTAGGAGTTCGTGATTCTAATAATGAACTTGAACCAATGTTTAAGCAAAATTTATTAAAAAATGATGAAGAAATTCTAGAAGATGTGTAATGATAATACAACATCTGTTTCTTTGTATAAAAATTATAAAAAAATAACTTGAAAATAACTCAAAAAGTGATAAGTTAAAGTCTATGAAAAAATTACTATTATTCGTAACAACCCTAATGTTTGTATCTTGCTCATCAGTAAAAGATACTGCAAATGCAGTGCTTGAGAAAGCACGTTCTAGTGCTTCTGTAGGCTTCAACACTGAGCGTGTTGAAAATGGCTACCAAGTTTCTGGTCGTGCATCTACAAACGTGTTTGGTATAGAACCATACGGTTCTTTTTCTACTGGTGTTCGATACACACCCCGTCGAACAGTTCAAACACAATCATCAACTGTATCAACAAAGTAAAAAAAGGGGGGAAATCCCCTTTTTTCTTTTGACAAAAGCCTTTTTTTGGAGTAATATAAAATATGGAAAACTTTGAAGAATATTTAATGGAAAAATATCCAGACCTCTTTTATAAAAAAGAGGATGGAAGTTTGGATTGTCCTTGTGGTGTATCTGCGCCTAACGGCTGGCATACTATTATTGACAATTTATGTGGTGCTATCACATCATATACAAAAAATTCTTTTCATACAAAAAGAGTAGTAATCAATAACAAATATTACTTTTGGAAAGGTTGTTCAGATTTTCTTAATTGGGGTTATAAATATTTCATTAAATTCTTTCCAAAATATAATAAATGGGAGTATAACAAATCATTTTTTGCATTTGTCGAGAAGTTTCGTCAACAATATTACAAATGTGTCAAATACAACAAAGTTTACCCACCAGAAGTAAAAATTAATCAGATTAAATCAAAACTATCTGATTTAAGATTCTATTACTCTGGTGGCAACAAAGAAGTTGCTGGCATGGTCAGTTTTGCAGAATATCTATGTAGTAAAACTTGTGAAAACACAGGAGAGCCAGGAATTAAATGTATTAATGGTGGTTGGTATGCAACTCTTTCTCCAAAAGAAGTAGAAAGATTAAGATACTCTACTATTGAGTAGATTTTCAAATATTATACATAAAAAGATTATGCAGCATATTTACTCTATTCAAATAATTGAAGGCATGGAACGAGGCATTATTGCCGAGAGAGACATCAAGCAAGGCGAGATTGTATCAGATTGTGAAATTTTAGTCTTGTCTCCAAGTGATACCGCAAGAGTTAATGAAACAGATTTAAAGTGTTATACCTTTGTTTTTGACAAAAATACAAAACAAGACTGCTTAGTCTTGGGTGATGGTGAGATATTTAATCACAGTGATGATGCAAATGTACTCTATAATTTGATTGAATGGAATAATAGAAAAATAATGAGGTTTCAAACGTCAAAAGATATTAAAAAGGGTAGTCAGTTGCTTATTGACTATAGGACTGACGTAGAAGGTTTATCCGGTATCTTAGAAAAATATACAACGAATTTAATTTAAAACTTTTCTATAACCACATGGAAACTCCAACACGCCCCGCCCCGCCCTTTGTCCTCGACCGACTTGTTCGCCTTCTTTTGAGGTGGATATGCCGAAATCTGGTCAAGCAGGGATCGCTCCACAGACCCCGAATTATCGCCTACTATCGCATCATGCGGGAAGCGGCGGAATTTGAGTTCACGGAAGACAATCAGCCAACGCTCGATGCTTTCTTGGGAGAGTGTCATTCTGAGGCGAACATGTTATATCCGCAATGAATACATGTTTAATCATACAAAAGGTCACGGAGATTCTTGTTGACAAACAGTTCTAACTGTGTTAAAATCCTTTAATGGAAATTGACACAACAAATAGAACTGAGAACATGAACTGGAAAGAAATAAGAGATAGAACATTAGTAGACGAAGATTTTAAATTTGAGGTTATCGGACCTCTAATTGATAATTTTATAGACAATATAACCTTGGATGAATATAAAGAAAATGAAATAACATTAGATGATTATTTTGATGATTGTAAAATCATTTGTCAAGATCTTTATAAATATTGTGATATTTGTATCAATCCGATGCAGACATTTTGGTTGAATAAGAAATATTCAGATACTAGGGACGCAATATTTTTATCAGTCAGTCAGAATATTAGCTGTTGGTTAATTCTAGAATGGTTGATGATGAACGAAAATTATGTAAAATAATATGCCTATTATTAATAACATATCTAGAATAGAAGCTGTCAATTGGAAACCCCCGGTTGATCCAGATAAAAATATTTGGATTAGTATTCAAGAACCGGAAAAACCACATATTCAAAATTCGATTCTTGATCAAATACCCAATTTAAAAATACGATTCTGGGATCTAACTGCACCAGTTCAAAGAATTGAATTAAGTGAGTATTTTTATCCTCCTACTGAATATGATGCGAAAGAAATTGTGGATTTTTTATTGGCACACCAGGGTAAAAATGTGGTGGTCAACTGTAAGGCGGGCGTCTCGCGCAGTTCCGCAGTTTCCCAATTTTGTGTATATTATTTGGGATATGAATGGCACGCTGATGGTTATAAACGAGCGGTTCCAAATCATTTGCTGTATAATATGATGGCAGAATATTATGAAAAGCTGAAGAAACTTTAATCCTTTTGACCGATGACTGAACAAATGAATAACAACCTAGAAATGTTTAAGCATTTGCAAGAAAGCAAATGGCCCAACGTTGGTGATAAAGTAAAATTCAAAAATGCTGAAGGAATGTTCTATCCACACTTCACCAATGTTATTCAATTTGCTAAAGACAACTTAAAGGCTGGAGAAATTTATACAGTTCGTAAATGTAAAGTTTACTCTAGCTGGTGCGCTGTTTGGTTGGATGAAATTGAAGGTGACCATTTCTTTCACCGCTCTATGTTTGAATGGCCAATAAAGGAGGAAACAAATGAATAGACAACTAAAATTCCGCATCTGGGATAAACAGAATAAAGAGTGGATTTATGAATGGGATGCTTCACATAAACGCTTAGCAATCTCTTTGGTGGGTCTAGTTTATCATGGCGGTTATGATGATGTTTTGCTAGAAAATGATTATGTTATCCAGCAATACACAGGATTAAAAGATTCCAAAGGTAATGACATTTACGAAGGTGATATTCTTACCTGCAAATATGCTGATCAAGAAGTCACTGAAGCAATCTCGTACTCAGAAGATTATGCGTCATTTACACATGGAGAACATGCATTGTGGCGAGGCTGGATTGGAGAAGCAGAAATTATTGGCAACATTTTTGAAAATCCTGACTATTTTAAAAACAATGAATAATAAACAACTAAAATTCCGCACTTGGGATAAACAATTAAAACAATTTGCCGAATGGACAAACCGTGATCCATTTTTTGATACCTCGCATGGTCAAATTTTCTTTTGGGAAAGAGTTCAAAGAGAAGATGGCTCTTATGATGGAGATATTATTCTGCAAGATTATGGTGATCGTTTCATTCTACAGCAATACACTGGATTAAAAGATAAAAATGGAAAAGAAATCTACGAAGGTGATATTTGTAACGCTGGAATGGTGACTGGACCTATTGACTTTATTATTGGGGGGTTTTCTTTAGCATCAAATCCTCTTATAGAGTTTCTACCTAAAGACGCTTGTATATTTTCACCTGATTATGATCCATCATGGATTGATGTAGAAGTCGTTGGTAATGTTTGTGAAAATCCTGACTATTTTAAAAACAATGAATAGACAAATAAAGTTCCGCATTTGGGATAAACAGAATAAAAAGTGGCTAGAAAACAGCAGCAGTTTTCATTGCAACAGCAATTGGACAATTTGCCCATTCACAGGTAATGTTGTTGATTATGTTGAAACTTGCGACGAGAATGGTGAGAATTTTTCTGCTTCACCTGCTAATGATTATTATTGGGAAGATGGAAAACTAATCAAAGAACCAAGATATGTTATCCAGCAATACACTGGATTAAAAGACCCCAAAGGAGTTGAAATTTATGAAGGTGACATTGTTAAATACTATTTTGATGATCCAAAAGCAGATTTTGTTGACTTAGTAGCATGGGAGCATTATGGTTGGGTGCTTCTTCATTTTGATGGAACGGAAAGTAGTTCATGGCCATTTACTCCGCTGCCAACTATGGAAGTGGTTGGAAATATTATGGAAAATAAAAAACTTTTAAATTTATGAATATAATCAATAAAGACATTCTTACAGTAGATAAAGGAGTAATCGTTCATTCTGTTAATTGCATTGGAGCAGTTGGTGGACTTGCAGGTGCAATTGCACACAAATGGCCCAAAAACGCTGATGAATATCGTGCTCATATCAAACGTCAAAAACTACCAATTATGCTATTAGGAAGCGTGTTTCAAGTGAATGTAGCTCATAATGTTATTGTTGCTAATTTGTTTGGACAAGACAATATTGGAACAAAAGAACAACAAACAGAATACTCTGCACTCATTACAGGTTTCAAAAGAATCGCAAGTACAAATTTCTATGGTGATGATAAAGAAACTATTTATTTTAGTGGTATTGGTTTAGAAGATGTAGCCAATACATTAACAGACATTTATATTCCATATAAAATTGGATGTGGTCTTGGTGGTGCTGATTGGAATCTTGTAGAAGAAATTATCGAGAAGATTTTTCTGAACTCTCACAAAAATGTTTTTATCTGTAAAATTTAATGAAAAATCTTTTGAACATTATTCATTTTAATTCTTCTCCTGCTATTAAAGAATTATTAGTTCAATACAAAGAAATTCAAGACGAATTAAATGAATGCCGAAAGAAATATGTTTCAGTGAGCGGAGGTCGTCCACACTATGCACCGGGATATTCTACACAATGCAACATTTTAAATTCAAAAGTTAAAAATATTCAAATTCGCCTCAATCAGGAAGTTATGAAAAAAAGCAGAAAGAAAAAAGTAAAAAAGCTTTAGAGTCCTTGTTTAGCCAATATATATCACTCATAATTTAAATGTTTTCTGTAAAAGGATTTTTTATTGCTTAATGTTTTTGATATAAAAAACCCGCCAAATTTCGCATCGTGGAGAGGCGTGGCGGGTTGACAACAGTTACCCGATAATCTAAAATATCTAAAGAAAGTTAAAATATTTTCACTTTTTTCTTCCAAAATCTAAACTTTTAGTGTAAATATATATGAAGCCAAAAATGATTACAAGAGTTACAACAACAGAATTTGAAACAGATGATGGAGTTATCCATGATATTCCGTTTGAATTAGATGAAGTCCCAACAATAGAGGAATTTCAACGAATCTATGACGAATGGTTTAGAATATTTCAACAGAAAGGATTGATAGACAAAAATGGATAAAAAGATTCTATCAATCAGCGATGCTGCATCTATTTTGGGCGTTTCTGACGAAACCCTTAGAAATTGGGAGCGTGAAGGCAAATTAACACCATTTCATACAGAAGGTGGTCATAGACGTTATTATAGAGCCGATATTGAGAAGTTGGCAGGAATCTATGTAGAACCCGTTAAAGTGTCAGATGGTAAGCGTGTGGGCATTTATTGTCGCGTTAGCTCGCATGAGCAGAAGACCAAAGGTGATTTAGAAAGACAAGTTGGCAGAATGACTACGGAAGCATTAAAGCGCGGTTATTCTATCATTGCTGTTTTTGACGAAGTTGGTTCGGGAATGAATGATAATCGTAAGAAATTGCAGAAACTCTTTGAATTGGTTGAGCAGAAAGAAATTGATGTGGTTTTAATTGAACATAAAGATAGATTGTCGAGATTTTGTTTTAATTATCTTTTGTCTTATTTTAATTCTTATGGAGTTAGGATTGAGAAGGTTGAAGAGGTAATGAGTAAGAGTTTTGAAAACGAACTGGTGGAAGATATTCTATCTTTGATGGCATCATTTTCGGCGAAAATTTACGGAAGGCGTTCAAGTCAGAACCGTAAAAAGAAAGAAAAGGAGGAGGCAGAATGAAACAACAAATTTGGTATGGAGATTGTTTAGAGTTGATGAAAAATATTCCAGACGGGAGCATAGATATGATTTTATGTGATTTACCATATGGCACTATTTCTTGTGCATGGGATGTAATTATTCCGTTTGATGAATTGTGGGAACAATACAACAGAATATGCAAGTCTAATGCGGCAGTTGTATTATTTGCCAGTCAACCATTTACCACGGATTTGATACTATCCAACAGAAAAAATTTTAAGTATCCTTTAGTTTGGAATAAGAACGTTCCAACTGGAATGTCGGCGGCAAAGTATAGACCAATGAAATATCACGAAGACATTCTTGTTTTCCATCGCGAACAACCTACATATAACCCTATTATGAAAGAGCGAGTTGGTGTTGGCAAGGCTTGTTATAATTATGACCATTATTGTGGCGATTCTAATCATGTAAAACTAGATAAAATCAAAAAGAAATATGACCCAAATTTTGTTCAACCTAGTTCTGTTTTAGATTTTAAAGTTGTCCCAAATCGTAACGGAAAGTTGCACCCAACTCAAAAACCCGTAGAACTTTTAGAGTATCTGATTAAAACATATAGTAATGAGGGGGAATTAATTCTTGATAATTGTGCTGGTTCAGGCTCAACCTTACTTGCCGCTAAAAATCTCAATCGTCAATTCATTGGGATTGAAAAGGAACAAGAGTATTACGATATTTGTTTAGAAAGATTAAAATGATTTTACGCGCCTATAAAGTTCAACTAGATGTCAATAACAAGCAACAAAACTTGTTATTGCAGCATATTGGTTGTGCTAGATGGGCATATAATTGGGCATTATCTAATAAGAAAGAATCGTTTGATAAAAAAGAAAAGATTCCTAATGCTATTGAATTACATAGAGAGTTAAACAAGCTAAAACAATCAGATGTTCCTTGGATGTATAATTCAAGCAAGACTTCGCCGCAAAATGCACTAAGAGATTGCGACAAAGCATTTCAAAATTTCTTCATCCGTTGCAAGAAAAAGGTCAAAGGTAAGAAAGGATTCCCCAAATTCAAATCCAAAAAGAACGAAAAGCAATCATTTAGATTGGATGGAGTAATTTCGGTTGAATCTGGTTGTATTAAATTACCTAGAATTGGAAAACTTAAATTAGCGGAGAAAGATTATATTCCTACTGATTGTAAAATATTGTCTGCTACAGTCTCCAAACGAGCGGGTAAGTGGTTTGTATCAGTTCAAGTAGAAACGCCCGACAGAGAGCATTCTGACGCTAAGAACGAGGTAATAGGGATAGATTTAGGGATTAAAACTCTGGCTACTTGCTCAGACGGGACAGCTTATGAAAATCCCAAAGCACTTAAAAATAATTTAAAGAAACTTAAAAGAAAACAAAGACAATTAAGCAGAAAGAAAAAAGGAAGTAAAAATTATGGAAAAGCAAAACAAAAATTAGCGAAATTACATTTTCACATATCAAACATTCGTAAAGATTGCTTGCATAAAATCACTTCTAAAATTATAGACGAAAACCAAGTTATAGTTTTGGAAGATTTGAAAGTGAGCAATATGATGAAAAATCATTGTTTGGCGCAAGCTATTAGTGATGTTGGACTTCACGAATTTCGCCGTCAAATCATTTACAAAGCAGAATGGAATAATAGAAAAGTTATCTTTGCAGATACTTTTTATCCTAGTTCTAAACTATGTTCATGTTGTGGATGGAAAAATTCAGATTTGAAGTTGACAGACAGAATATTTGAATGTAAGGTATGCGATATGAAAATAGACAGAGATTTAAATGCGAGTTTGAATCTAAAACAAATTTATAGGGAAAGTTCTTCCCGAATTGACGCTTCTGGAGATGGGAGTTCATCAAACGCAAGTTTGGTTAGCCCGTCGTTGAACGAAGAATTTAACAAAAAATCGAGAGTGTATATCTTAAAAATATGACTTTAGATTTTTGTAAGTTTAAAAGAACGGTATGATATTTATATTTATATTACAATTGCGGTGATTTGTAAACTATTTTCGTATATTAGAGATAAATTATCCATATGATATATGTACTTATAGTATTTTCTACTATCTTTCTCAGTTCAACGCGCTACTTTCAGTATCCATTCCCACCTATTATTTTTTGGATGTTCATCGCTTCTTGTTCTAATGCACTAACTGCTTTAGACATTTTATCAACATAATCTCCCAAATTATCAAAATTAGAAGTATTTAACTTCATACCTTCTATAATTTGATTTAATCTTTTTACAGACACGGTTAACTCTGGTTTTCTGTCCTCGGGACGCAATTCATTGTACTCGCGACGAATTTCATTTTCCTGTTCAATATCGTCAGTAAATCCAATAATTATGTTATTGCGTACGTCTTGTAATTTTAAAATATTTTCTCTTTGACGAAGTTCGAGTTCAGGATTATTTCTCTTGGACAATGTCAGGTTTCGATTTATTCTTTGTATTTCGTTTAAAACCCCGGACCATTTCTGCTCCACTTCTCTTAAAGATTCCACCTGGGATTCAAAAGATTTAACCCTAAAATCTTGTTCTTGATATTGATTAGTTCTCATTGCCTGCGGATTTTCCATATGAGTTTCACCTCTTGCTGCACCTGCTGCCATTAATCCTGCTGCTGCATAAGGTGCAGCTTTTTTAGCAATATTTTTAACACCTTGACCTATTTTCTTTAAAAATCCTTGTTCTGTTAATATTCTAACTCTGAAACATTTAATACATGTTCAATCATATATTCTGCTTTTTGATGTTTGTTATTAGTTTTTTGATATATAAATTCTTGAACGACATCGCGACGAATTCTATTATGTAAACTATTTTCGTATATTAGAGATAAATTATCCATATGATATATGTATTTATAGTATTTATTTTTTTTTTGATGTTTTAAAGTTCATGATTTTATTTATTTGACAACCTTTCTTTCCTCTTTATATTATTCGCGCCTATGAAAATGCAGCTAACTACAAATCCTCTTATCGTCTCCGAAGAAATGCCAAGTTCTGTAATGGGAATGGATTCTTCTGGAATGGACCAAGCTTGTTACTTTCTTCGTGACAAGATTTATAGCGACAAAGTACTTGCTGTTGTTCGTGAATATATTACAAATGCTCTTGATGAGCACGTTAAATACAATATCGAAAAACCTGTTACAGTTCGTTTAGTAAACAATGTATTTTCTGTTCGTGATTATGCTATGGGATTGAACGAAAATGATGTTCGTAATGTGTTTGGAATGTATTTCAAGAGTTCTAAAAGAGAAGATAATAAACAATCAGGTTGCTTTGGATTAGGTTCTAAAGCAGCACACTGCTACACTGATTCTTTTTATGTTAAAAGCTTTCACAACGGTGTTTGCACTCTTTACACTTGTGTTCTTGGTGGAGGCAAAAACGGTGTTCCTGTTGGTCAGATTATGAAGATTAGTGAAGAACCAACGAATGAAACTGGTCTTGAAATTTCTGTAGAAGTTGAACCTTCTAGTATTAGTAATTTTTACAAATGTACACTTTCTGTAGTAGATACTTGCAGCAAAAATATTGAGTTTTATTATAATGATGAACTTAATGTTCCTTTTTCTCCTGTTGAAACAGTTGAAAATAATGGATTTTTGTTTAAACTTTATAAAAAAAATCCAAAATCTACCTATTGTGCTGATGTTTATTATAAAATGGGAGAAGTCATTTATAAAACTGATAGTATTGTTCAAATTACTCTAAATGTTTTGATGAAACAAAATCATTTTCTTGTGGTAGAAATTCCTATTGGAAAAATGAGTCTTCCAATTTCCCGTGAAAGTTTTGAAGATACTGTTTCTAACAAGAGAAACCTCGAATCTATTAAAAATCACATTAACCATATCTACAATGAGGATGCAAAAAAACAATCTCTTCTTTCTGTTGAAGAACTGTTAGCTAACGTTAACGAAATGTATCTTTACGGTAAGTTTTTTGATTTTAAAAAAGCAGACCTCTATCCAAACCTTTATCATCTTCTTCGTGATTTAAAGCAAGTTACCGTAAGTCTTAAAATTGAAGAAAAAGATAACAAGAAAATTGTTGCTCTTATTCCAAATAAAGACAGTAAAGATTATTGGATTAAAAAGTTTTGCAATCATGTAATTTCTAAGAGTAAGTGTTATATGTATGTTACTGATGCATATTATGAGCGATGCAGTGAAGACGATAAGAAAAAATTAGAAGAACTTTTTCTTTTCAAAAAGGTAAAAAGCTCATTTTTTAATTGGCCTAAAACTAATAAAAATCAAATATCTATTAACACTTTTAAAGCAAAAGTCGTTTTTAGTTCTGATTGGCGTTCTAGAGATTTTATAGGTACTGCTCTTGAGATTCATAACTACGTAAGAAAAGATCTGAATCTTTCAGAAGCAAAAGATATTAATGAAGCTAAAGAACAATTAAAAAATACTGATTGGGTAAATTTTAATAATTTAAATCGTTTTACAATTGAAAATACTTCTACAACTACTAATAAAGTAAAAACATTAAGTGGAAACATGTTTAATTTTTTAATTGAGCTTGGTTGGTTTAAAGCACATTCACCAGAATATTTAGCAGTAATTAAAAAGATTGAAGAAAAGACAAATCAAGAAAAAGAATTTAATAAAATGACAGAATTAGTTACTTTTAATTTCTTTTCTTTTAGTGAACAGGATAAGTTCAAAAAGAAATTTTTAAAGAATAAAAAGTTTCTAATCAAAGCTAGTAATATTTGTAAAAAACTTATTGATGAAAAGAGTTTGCGTGGAATTATTTTTGAAACTATGCAACGTGAAAGTAAAAGTCATTGGTTCAACAAATATATTTCTCGAAAAGACCTTCGTAAAATTCTCACACTAAAATAATTGACAGACACATAAACCTATAGTATATTAAATCCCATGCAATACATCATCAACAGCAAAAGCATCGTATTATTCTTTGACAACAAACCAACAAAAGTTGGAAAAACAGACTTTCGCTTCTCAAAGATCATTAAGTGTTTTGATCTTCCAGAAGATGAGCAAGAGTCTGCTGTAAAAGATATTATTTCTTCTAGCAATAATAGTCTTCAAACAGAAAAAGACTTTGAAGTTAAAGATCAAGATGTTTACCTTGAAGGTGAAAAGCTTCCACCTATTCTTGCCAAAAAGGTTTTAGATCTTGTAGCTCAAGATCTTCCTATAAATTTGTTTAAAAAGTTTTGGAAAAATCTTCGTGACAATCCATCGCAAACTAGCGTAAACGAATTGTATGATTTCCTTGCATATAAGGAACTTCCTCTTACAGAAGATGGTTGTTTTCTTGCTTATAAAGGTCTTTTAAATAACTTCTGGAGTATTAATGGCAACAAAGATACAAAAGTTCTTAAAGGTGAAGTTGATGAACAAGGACACATCTTTAACGGAATTGGCGAAGAAATTGAAGTTCTTCGTCGTGATGTTGATGATAATCGTGCAAATCACTGTTCAAACGGTTTACATGTTGGTAGCCATGATTATGCTTCTAGTTTCTCCCAAGGTAAAATAGTTGTAGTAAAAGTAAATCCAAAAGACGTTGTAAGCGTTCCAAGTGATTATAATTGTCAGAAGTGTCGTGTAAGTGCATACACTGTTGTAAGTGAATATATTTCTGAAATTACTGCACTTGCAGTTTCCGAAGACAATACTCCTATGAAAAGTGTTTCTGATGAAAATCGTGACGAATTTGTTGATCGTATTTATGCATATTTGACTCGTCAGCTTGAAAAAGGTGAGGAAAGTGTTTCTATTCGTAAGATTCAAAATTCTTTCTCTCCTGAATATCCTTCTCGTCAACGAGTGCTTGATGCTCTTGATGTTCTTGGTTATTATTGGCAAGAATTTGAAGATGGTTATTATGTATACCTGACCGATTAAAAAGAAAAAGTTTAAGGAGGAGTCTTAGATAAATATCTAAGACTCCTCTTTTTTTAACTTTTTTAGCTTTTTTTGGATAAAAAATGAGAAAAAAACCTTATTTAATAGTGTATTTTTTTTCATTTTTATGGTAATGTAAAAGACATTATAGAAAGTAAGTAGCTTATACTTATTTACGAGTACTAATAAATTAATCATGGATATAACAATTATAAAACGAGATGGAAAAAGAGAGACATTTGACGCAAACAAGATCAATAAAGTCTTAGAATGGGCAACCGAAAATATAAAAGATGTTAATGTAACAGATATTATTGTTAAAGCTAAACTTTCAATTATAGATTCTATAACATCAGAATCTATACATGATGCGCTTATTGCTTCGGCAGAAGACCTTATAACTATTGATTCTCCAAATTATGAAAAAGTTGCAGCTAATCTCTTAAATTATAAACTAAGAAAAATTGTATGGGGTGGTAAAAATCCTCCAAAATTATTAGATTTTTTAAAAAACTTAATAAGTCAGAAGTATTATGACTCTTCTCTCTTAGAGAAATATTCGGAAAAAGAAATCAACAAAATAAACGAGATGATTGACCATGACAGAGATTTCTTATTTCCTTATGGCGGATTAACTCAATTAATGAGTAAATATCTTATTCAAAATAGAAAAACTAAACAAATTCTGGAAACTCCGCAATTTCAGATTATAGGAATGGCTATGTCTCTTTTTGCCAATGAAAAGGAAGATAGAATAAATTGGATTAAGAATTTTTATATAGAAACAAGTAAGAATTTTTCAGTTAATTGGCCAACTCCTGTTTTGGCTGGTGCAAGAACTCCAGTAAAATCTTATAGTAGTTGCTGTCTCATAGATATTTTGGACACAAAACATAGCCTGTTTGCCGCTAATACTACTATGGGAATGGTGACATGTGATAAATTTGGTGTAGGTTTTAACCTATCCCGTCTTCGTCCAATCAACTCCACCATTAAAAACGGAGAGACGCTACACAGTGGTGTTGTAGCATGGCTAAAAATGTATCAAGAAACTATCAAGGCATGTCAGCAAGGTGGTGCAAGACGAGGAGCAGCAACAGTAACATTTCCTATATTTCATCCAGAGATAATGACTATTCTGCAATTGAAGAATAACCAAGGAACGCATGAAAACAGAGTTCATCACTTAGATTATTCTATAGGAATATCTAATATTTTCTGGAACCGCATTAAAAATAAACAAAAAATATCACTATTTTCTAGTAAAGATGTTCCTGATTTATACGAGGTTTTTGGAACACCAGATTTTGATAATTTGTATATCAAGTACGAAAACGATAAAACAATACCACGTATAGAAGTTCAGTCTATAGGATCTGATGGATTGGCTACAATGCTAATGACAGAAAGATTAGAAACTGCTAGATATTACATACTCAATGTTGATCATTCCAACGAGTATTCTCCATGGAAAGACACTATTCAGATGAGTAACCTATGTCAGGAAATACTACAACCGCTAAAAGCAGAGAGATTTACAAATGATCCAGAAGCAGAAATTGGGGTTTGTGTTTTAGCGTGTGTTAATATGCTAAAAATTAAAAATGACGAACATCACCGTAGAGTGTGTCAGTTAATCGTAAAAACTTTAAATAATCTTATTGACATTCAAGAATATACAGTAAAGGGATGTGAAAATTTTGCAAAAAATAAAAGATCATTAGGAATAGGAGTTACTAATTTTGCTGGGTGGTTAGCATCTAAAGGTTTTAATCATGAGAGTCAAGAATCACTCGAATTGACAAATGAATTTTTTGAGAAGCAACAATATTATTTGATGGATGCTAGTACACAATTAGCTAAAATTGATGGACCTGCTCCTCATTTTCATCGTTCGAAATATCATAAAGGAGAATATAGTCCTCTAGATTTGTATTGTAAGAACGTTGATAAATTAGTTAAAAGTAACAATTTAGATTGGACTGGATTGATGAAAGACATATCAGAATATGGTATGAGAAATATGACATTAACTGCGCAAATGCCTGTAGAAAGCAGCAGTGTAGTTCAAGGTTCTACAAACGGAGTTGAACCCATAACATCGTACATTATAAAAAAGAGTTCTTTAGAAAAGACCGCAATTCAAATTGTTCCAAATTTAAAATATAAACATGTTTATACTAAAAAATCTGACATTAAAAATAACGAAAAATTAATAAAACTTAATGCGGTTATTTCTAAATGGTTAGATATGTCTAGTAGTTTCAATATGTATTTTGATAGCGAAGTTTATCCAGATAGCAATATTCCTTTAAGTGTTTTATTAAAAGAACATATGATGGCAACACACTATGGGATAAAAACTTTTTATTATTGCAACACCAAAAAGAAAAAAGATAGTTTAGCAAATGCTGAACTTGAAGATAATCAATCCGAATGTGCAGGTGGAGCCTGTACGCTTTAAAATCAAACTATATGAACACAGTACTAAATAAAAAACCAGTAGATATTTTACAACAGCCAATGTTTTTTGGCGAAGACTTAGGATTGCAGAGATACGATATTGTAAAATATCCAGAATTTCAAAAATCTTACGAGAATCAACGAAAAAATTACTGGCAACCTAATGAAATTCCTATTTCTAACGACCGAGCGCAGTTTGAAAATTTAACAGAAACAGAAAGATTTGTTTTTGTAAATAATCTATCCTTTCAGACAGTAGGCGATTCTTGTCTTTCGAGAACTATTGAAAGTCTTAAAAAATATGTTTCAAATTCTGAATTAGAGTTTGCTATGAATTGGTGGACGCTTATGGAAAATACGCATTCCGAGAGCTATACGCATATTCTTAGAAACATTGTAAAAAAACCAAGTGAATTTTTTGATAGCATTTATGAAAATGAAGAAGTAATGAAACGTGCTTCTCAACTCACTGAGCAATTTGATAAATTACTGTCGTCCGTGGGTAATTCTCCGAAAGAAGAGATATTTAAAACGGTTCTCTCACTACAAATAGCAGAGGGTATATTATTTTATGTAAGTTTTGCATGTACTTACTGGTTTGGTAGTCGTGGTCTTATGAAGGGAAATGCAGATATTATCAAGCTTATTAATAGAGATGAAGATTTACATGTAGCCATTACACAAAATATCATTCGTAGATGGAAAACTGATCCATCTGAAGGTTTTTCTGATATAATTAATCAAAACGAAAATTTAATTTATGAATTTTATAAAATGGCTGTTCAGCATGAAAAGGATTGGGCTACATATTTATGTAGTCGGGGTCCGTTATTAGGTCTTTCTCTTCAGCAACTTCAAAGTTATCCTGAATGGTTGGCCAATATTCGTCTTCGTTCAATGGGGTACGACCAAATTTTCGAAACAAAGAAAAACCCAATGGGAAGTTGGATCAAGGAATATATAAATTCGGATGAAATTGATGTGGCTCCTCAAGAAAAACCTATATTAGACTACGAAAAGGGAAAGATTAGTAACGATCTTGATTCAATGGATTTAAATTTCGAATTTTAAAAATGAAATCTAAACAAAGATGGAATAATGAAGAAGATTCTTTTATAATTGAAAATTATGAAAGAATAGGAGCTAAGGCTTGTGCAACAAAATTACAAAAAACGCTATCTTCGATATATTCTAGAGCTACTACTTTAAATATTCAGAAAAAAATAGAGCTATCAAAAACAGGAGTTATTCCTAAGAGAATTATTAATCAGATAAAAGTTCACGCGAAATCTAAAAACAGGATATGTGATATAACCGAAGAAGATATTTTAGACTTATGGATTAAACAGAATAAAAAATGCGCTTTAACAGGTACATATATCCAATTCCATAACGTATTTAAATTATCAACGGCTTCTGTTGATAGAATAGATTCTAAAAAAGGTTATACTATTGATAACGTGCAACTTCTACATAAAGATATAAATTTATCTAAAAGAATATATTCAGACGAATATTATATTTATTTATGTAAATTAGTTGCAGAAAATAATAAAAATTCTGAATTTGAGAGAAAATCCTTAGTTTGGCTGGACGACTATTACAACGATACCATCTATCCAGTAAATACTATGTTTGGGTGTGCAACTTGTGAAGATTAACATATGAAAAAAAAATATCTTTTAATAGGAAACAATATAGTTTCAGAATACTTTAAAAATAATCCAGACTTTGAAGTTGTATCTTGGCAATGGGTTTATGATTCAATTGACCGTTTAGATCAATACTCTGCGGTAATTTATTGTGAAGAAATGAGAGAAGGAAATTTTGCTGAGTTACTAACAGTTAATTACTCTATTCCTTCGCATATTTTAGATTATACAAAACAAAAGAAAATTCCATTTGTTTATATTTCCACTGCTGAACTATACAAAGGTAACTACGAGTGGAACAATACAAAAGAAGATTTAACCGAATTAAATACTTCAAGCACTTATTTATTAACTAAGCGATTAGCCGAAGTTCTTATTGAAAAAAGTAACGGACTTATACTTCGAATAAAAAATCCTTTTAGCGAATATTATCATTCTGATAACTGGCTTGTAAAAATAACACATAGTGATGTTCCTAAAAACTGGATGGATTGTCACACTTATCTTCCAGACTTAGAAAAAGCTTTACTAACTTTGTTAGAAAACAAGAACAATGGAATTTATAATGTTGTTCAGACAGAAACAGGTTCAGATTTATATTATTTACAAATTCTTAAAATTGATAAATTTGCAAGTTTAAGTATAGATAATGACGGTGATGTATCAGAAAAGCAAATAGGTGCAGATGTCAATTCAACAAAAATTAGAAACTATATAGATTTACAGCCTATGGACTTTGCAGTATTATATTGTTACACAAAATTAAAAGATAAACTTGACAATTTCCTCTAATCTAGTAAGTTGAGGTGTGTGTATAATAAAATATATTACTCAGATTTCCTTTAAAACTCCAAAACTGTGAAAAAAACTAAACAACAACAACATCCTGATTCCGAAGTAGAGAATGTAGAATACCAGGATATTCTCAATCCTTCTCCTGATTCGTTTATACATTCATATCGTCCGTTAAATTTTTCTTTATTAGATTTATGTATTAAATATTACTTTTTTTTACAAAAAACCTATTTTTCTTCTTATTTATTGCAAAATAAAAAAGAAGAAATTGTTATCAAAAAAATTAAAAAAACTAATAAGAAAGGAAAAAACAGTGAATTTAAGAGATATTGTAAATTGCAATCAAAATTATAAAATTTATATCGCTGGACCTATGACAGGTCTTCCAGAGTATAATTACCCAAAGTTCTATGAGATAGAAAGCCTTTTGCGTGAAATTGGTTATTCTTTCATTTTTAATCCTGCTGAAATTGCAAATGGTGAAACGGGTCATCATTACAGTTATTACATTCGTGAATCACTTAAAATGATTTCAAAAGCAGATGCAGTAGTTTTCTTAAATGATTGGGAAAATAGTAAAGGCGCTAATCTTGAGTTTCATGCAGCAAAGTTAATGGGTCTTAAATGTTGGAACGAAAATCTTGATGTTTTAGAGCTTAAAAAAGATGAACATGAAAAAAGTATTTGCGAAATTGCAGATCATCTTGTAAGCTTTGATCGTCAGTCATTATATGGTCATCCTTATGATAATTTTACTGACATTGGCAGAGTATGGGGAATGCAACTTGGTCTTCCAGACATTTCACCAGAAACGGTTGGACTTATGATGGTTGGTGTGAAACTTTCCCGTGAAAAGTTTCAACCAAAAAGAGATAATTTAATTGACGGAGCTGGTTTTTTTAAATGCGTTGATATGATTCATCAAAAGAAAACAGAATTAAACCATAAATAAAATTGCCGAGAAAAACAAAAAAAAACAAACTTATGAATACAAATACAACATTTATAGAAACCTTTAACATTATATCCAAAAATGTTCATGAAACGGCTAAAGAAAAAGGCTGGTGGGAAAATGACCGAAACGACGGAGAACTTATAGCTCTTATTCATTCTGAGCTTTCAGAAGCTCTTGAAGCATTGCGAAACGATAATCCTCCTGATGATAAGATTCCTGAATTTAGTGGAGCAGAAGCAGAGTTAGCTGACGTTATAATTCGTATAATGGATTTTACAGCAGCAAGAAAATATCGTATTGCAGAAGCATTAGTAGCAAAAATCGAAATGAATAAGACTAGAAGTTATAAGCACGGAAATAAAAAGTTTTAATCTATAAAAAATCTATACAATCGTTGGGCATGAATAAATATTTTCATGCCCAACGAATGTTTTCTTCCCCGATACGAAATTCACGATGTAGGTAGTGCTCATGTACTATCTCAGATTTATCCTCAAAATGTGAGAGATTTAAATATACCAAAAATTTGGAGTAAAAGTAAAGGTAAAAGAGTAAAAGTAATGGTTCTAGACACTGGTTGTCCAATAGATCATCCTGATTTGATGAAAAACATAGACTTAAGTAAATGTCAGTCTTTTATTGACGGAGAAGATATATTTGATTCTTATATTGGCCATGGATGTCACTGCACCGGCACGATTGGTGCAATAAACAACACAGAAGGCATTGTTGGTATTGCGCCTGAAGTTACAATTATTACAGGAAAAGTGTTAGATAAAAATGGTCGTAGTAAAAATGATAGCATTTTAAAAGGATTACAGTATTGTTTAAAAATATGTCCTGATGTAATTAATCTTAGCCTTGGCGGTCCAGATCCAATGCCAGAAGTTCATGAGGTTATTAAAAAACTAGTTTCGAACGGAACTGTAGTAGTTTGTGCAGCAGGTAATAATGGTGAAGAAAACATTCTTTATCCTGCAAAATATGAAGAAGTAATTACAGTTGGTTCTTATTCTGATACAATTTTAAAAGATCGTTCAAAGTTTTCTTCATGGGGAAAAGAATTAGATATTATGGCACCAGGAGATAAAATTCTTTCAACATATCTTAACAAAGGTTATGCGGTTCTGAGCGGAACAAGCATGGCAACTCCTGTTATTACTGGTGTTGTTGCTCTTATTATTTCAAAATATAAAGCAGAAAATAAAAATTTAACTGTTGACGAAATTAAGAAAATGTTATATAGTACTGCAATTGATGTAGAGAATAAAGGCTGGGACAATCACAGCGGTTGGGGAATTGTAAATCCTGAAAGTATTTTTGGGGAAGTTGTAACAATTCAATCAATTGCTAGCTTTTCAAAGCTTCAAAAACTATTCGATAAAGTTCTTAAATTTTTTAAACTAAAATGACTATTACAGATTTATTTCTTTTTTTATTCGCAACAGCAGGTCTTACATTTATAATTGTTCATTCAACAATTATGGACAAGCTTCGTATTCGCCAAACACTTAATAAAAATTCTTTTCTAAAAGACTTAATTAAATGCTCTCTTTGTACAGGATTTTGGGTTGCAGCTTTTTTCTCAACTATTGTTTTTCCTTCTAAAATGTTCTTATTAACATTTGCTGGTAGTGCATTTGCCTTTTTATTTGAAAGAACTACTATTTTTTTGGACGAAAAAATTCACCAAATTACAAAACATGAATGAATCACAACATATAAACATAACATCTCTCTGTGACGGATATGCACAGGTTGAACCTGACGAAATAGAAAATTTCAAAAATATTTACTTTCATGTTGTTCGTGATGAACAAACTTTATTTCCTTTTATATATCTAGAGAGTAGTCTTATAAAAGGTTATGTAGAAAAAACTATAATTAATATTCGTAAAAACGAATACATAATTGAAAAAGAAGGAAAGAAAACTACTTCTTCTTTTTAGATTTCCAAGATATTCTTTTAGAACTTTTCTTTTTCTTCATAGAAGAATTACACTGAGAAAGTGTAGGACGACAGGCGGGATAGCTTTTACGCTTCTCGCCTTTTTGTCGTCCACAAGGTTTTTTAGTTTTACAGTCTACCCATCCTGGCTTTCCGCCACTTTTATGAGAAAACCAGTCATGAAGACTTTCTTCTCCTAAGATAGAATTTACAAAACTGTCAAATTGATTCATTTCTTTTTAGATTTTCCCCAATTGCTTGCACCTTTCTTACGACACTGCACAAGAGCACCGCTTGAATAAGCACTAGGGAATACCCGATAACGTGCTTTTACTTTATGATAACATGCATCTTTTTTTCCAGCCATAATTATCTACAAGAAGATGAGCAAATATAGTCCTCTGGTGGGAACTTAGAATATTGATAAGCAATCGCCTTACCACTTGCGAGAGTAATGCTTGTTAATGGTGCAAACCATGTTTGACTAGAAGTGAAAGCAACATTTGTAAAGCTTGATCCATTTACTTGATAGATTAAGGTTTTATTATCGTCTGCTATAGAACGAAATCCTGCACTAGAAACAACAGAATTTGCTAAGAAGTCTATTTTATAAAATACAAAAGAAGATGTACTAGGAGTAAAAGTTCCTGCTCCACTCAAATAAACTTGTCCGTGTCCGCCTGTCATTAATTCCCATGCAAATAATTCTCTGCGGTCATTATAACTTATGCTTGTGCTTGGTTGAAGATACATATCTTTTACTTATTTAATTTTCTTATTTCATCATCAGAAACTCCCATTTCACGAAGTTTATTAATTATAAATTTTAAACGGGAAATTTCATTTTCTTTTTGTTTTAATAAATTATTTCTTTTATTAGCATCATTTGTCAAATTTATTTGTGAATCAAAAGTTTTAATATAATTTGCAATTTGAGAAGCAGCAGTTTTATAATCTTGCGGAGAATCTTTTGCAGCAAGTGGAGAGGTAGCAAGCGTTAGTGCTGCTCCAATACCACGAAGCATATTATTCTCATAGATTGTTGCAAGAGGGTCGTCCATATTTCTATTTATCTTTATAAATAGAAATATGAATTTCAATGATTTTTATTTAAATTTTTCAAAAACCTATTCTAGAGAATTAGGCGAAAGTTTATGTTCTGAGAGCGAGAAAAAAGAAACGCAAAAAGATGCATTTCAAAAATTTGCAGAAAAACGTAATTCTGGTGCTGAAAAGATAGCTGATGCGGCACATGAAAAAGGTGGTCCTGCTATGCTAACATATCATCACTTCAAAGTAAAATTACCATATTATAAAAAAGCCGCAAATGGTAAATTTGATATAGCTCAAGCAAAAAAGCAATTAAAACAACTTACTAACCAATTAAATGATGCTATGGACGGCACTATCAAAATGCAACAAACAGAATTTCAAAAAATTGTAGGTTTGATTGAAGTGTTGGGAGAATTAATTATTTTTTCTCAAACTCATGAATAAAGACTTTACAGGATAAACAAAATTATGAGATTTAAAACGTTCTTCTTATTATATGAAAATTTATCTATAACTGGAGCAAAGATAACGCCAGAAGAATCTATCTCAAGTGCTGCTATTAGAAATAAAAAAACAGGAGAAATAATAGAGGGAGCCTTTCACTATGATGCACAAACCTCTGCATGGGAAAAGGGATGGTTTCCTAAAAGTATAACCGATAAATTCTTAAATGGAATAAGAGAACTTCAAGACGAAAAAGATGGTTATACAATAATAAACGATATTCTCGAAGATGGTTTTACCACTTCCAAAGGAAGATTCTTGTCTAGACAAGATGCACTTAAAATAGCCAGAGCAGCAAGACAAATAAACCCAAGAATGCGTCCTGACGATGATATGATAAGTCATTATAGCAATGGTCCAAAAGTAAAAGATATATATCTAAGATCAGAGGAGTTGCTATAAAATAATAAATAGAAATATGACTTTCAAGGAATTTTATTTCAATGTTTTTCTTCCACAAACTATTATTGCAGAAGATTATACATCATCAGTTAATCAAATAACAAAAATAGTTAATAACAATGGTTTACCACCAGAGGATGTTGATAAAATTTTAGATATTTATAATAATGTAAGAGTTGATGAAGGTAGAGAAAAAGCTAAAAAAGATTCTGATCTTGTTGCACTAACATATGTGTATATGGTTGGAGAAAATATCGGTTTATCTATAGAAAACATCAAAAGAGAATATTCTGCTTATCTAAACTCAGAAACATCTGTGGGTAAAAAATTATTATCAGATTATGTAATAAATTTACAAAACGAAATCAAATCCAAAGGATTATTCAAACCTGATAAAAAGGCAGAAAAGTTAGAATTAATTAAAAGTAAAACAATAAAATTAATAGAAACTATTCATCGCTATCAAAAAAAAGAAGAATTTAGTGGAAAAATAATGAACGAAGAAGAAGATAAAGTTTATGAAGATAATAGTATAACTATTTTTAAAGCAGATTCTAAACAAAAATGTATTTATTATGGAAGAAATACTAATCTTTGTATTTCTACAAAGTCTGGTAATTATTACTGGAAATATAGAATGGGTAAAATGCAAAATTTAGGAATGACTACATATTTCATTATACCTAAAAATAGAAAAGAAAATGAACTAATTGTTATTGATGCAATGGGAAATGAAGAAGGTAGTAGTAATACATTCGGATATACTGTTGTAGAACCTTCAGGAAAACAGATTGAAGATTTATATAATATATCTGAAAAAGAATTAGAGAATAAATTTCCTATGTTACAAAAACCGTTTAATCAAAATGTATTTCAATTTATACCATACGGTGAAAAAGAAAAAAGATTTCAATCTATTGATGAAGGTGACATTGGTTTTGTTAAATTATCAGGATATGAAGATTATGAAATGTATATTCAAACAGATCAGTTTGACTCTGATAATTGGAATATAATTGAAAAAAATGTAAATGATAAAGATTTTGAAAAATTACTTTTATTAGCTTCTGAATTACAAAAAATTATTCCTTATGATTTGACTGAAAAATATTTCTCTGAAAAACAAAAGGAAAGATATTTTGAAAATATAGCAAAAGATCCAGAGTATTCTTATCTTTATGCCAGAGATGTATTAAACGGACAAAATGTTCCACCTATTATATTACAAAGTATTGCAAAAGGTCCAGAATATTCTTATGATTATGCTGTAAATGTATTAGAAAAAGGACAAAATGTTCCAGATATTATAGAACAGGGTATTGCAAAAGATCCAGCGTATTCTTATTATTATGCTAAAGAGGTATTAAAAGGTCAAAATGTTCCAGATATTATAGAACAAAGTATTGCAGAAAATATATATTATTCTTATAATTATGCCAAATATGTATTAAAAGGAAAAAATGTTCCGCCTATTATATTACAAAGTATTGCAACAAGTCCAGAATATTCTTATAATTATGCTAAAGATGTATTAAAAGGACAAAATGTTCCAGATATTATAGAACAGGGTATTGCAGAAAATACATATTATTCTTATAATTATGCTAAAGATGTATTAAAAGGAAAAAATGTTCCGCCTATTATAGAACAAAGTATTGCAGAAAATACATCTTATTCTTATAATTATGCTAAAGATGTATTAAAAGGTCAAAATGTTCCGCCTATTATATTACAAAGTATTGCAAAAGGTCCAGAATATTCTTATCTTTATGCCAGAGATGTATTAAAAGGTCAAAATGTTCCACCTATTATATTACAAAGTATTGCAGAAAATCCAGAATATTCTTATGATTATGCCAAATATGTATCATTAAACGGTCAAGTTATTCCACCTATTATATTACAAAGTATTGCAGAACCTCCAAAGTATTCTAATAAAAGTCTTACAGAAGCCAAACAAAGTTTAACAGAAGCAACACTAAATTCTCTCTCAACAGATGTAATTCGTTCTAATTCAACAAATATAAACAGTATTGAAGATAGAAATTTCTCATCAGACTATGCAGCAGATGCAAGTTCAGTAATTAGAGATTCAACAATGAGCGGTTTTATAGGAGAAGGTATATTTGATGACTCAAACCAATTAGTAGGTTATGGTTATGGTTATCGTATGGATGTGAATAGTGAATATAATATGCTAGAATACGTGGACACTAGTGAAATTACCTTTTTCGATGATAAATTTGAACAATCTGTTATTAATAATGGAATAGAAAATATATGTACTCCAAAAAATACATTTTACGTTTCTAATCTTGTTGTTGATAAACCTTATCGTTTACATGTAAAACCGTTGTTAAACACATTATTAAATCGTATTAGTAATAGAGGATACAAATATATAACATTCAACGGATTAAGTGATACTATACGTTTATTTGACTCTGCTAGAAAAGCTAGTCGTTTAAGTGGTAATAACTTGACAAAATTAGCAGAAATTGATACAGGAGAATCTAAATTTGTTCTTTTCTATATTAAATAACTATATGAAGTTCAACGAGTTTTACGATATAATCGAAAATAAATTATGTGTATTATCAGAATCACAAAATTTTGATTTTGAAAGACATAAATCTATGATTATGAGCTTTATTCAAAAAATAAAAAGCAATAAAACATTAACAGAATATGATAATCCTTTTTATAAACTAATTGTAGGAGATGTTGGAGGTTCTGTTGGCGCACACAGAAATACAGGTTTTACTCAAGAGCAAAGTGACCAATGGAAAAATTATTTCTCATCAAAAGTTTTTGATACAGATGGTGTTTGGAGTCAAAGAAATTTAAATAAAAATTTACCAAGAAAAAGCGGAGACAGAACTTATAATTATTACATAAGCATCGCAAAAGATAAAAATAATATACTTAAATTCTGGAGTAAACTTGGACAACTAGATGCTGCATTATCCAAATTATCAAATGATAGTGGGGTTCCTATAAGTTATAAAACCCATAGACTTTTAGATGTATTTTTAGCACATAATGATAGTCTTAAAGTTTATTATTACGATGCACAATTAAAACCTCAGATTGAGAGTATAGTTAAAGATTGGTTAAATAGTAACGGTATAATCCAAGGAGATAGAACACACCATCATGGTGTGGATAAACCTGATGCTAGTGGTAAAAAGCTTTCGTTTGGACAAATATTATCAAATCAAGTAGCTCAACAATTGATAAATGCTATAAAACAAAATCCAAACGTAGAAGACGAAAAATGGTTTGAATGGGTTAAAAAATATACCCCTGAAATTATTCGGAAAATACAAGTACAATAAAGTTATGAATTTTAAAGAACTATACGATTTAGTAAAAGAAAGTATTGAAGGAAGACTAGCAGAAAATAATGCAAGAGAAATATTCGGTTCGGACGATGAACCTAATATTCGTGGATATATTTACCAAGATGGTAGTTTTTTAAACTTAGGTTCTGGACAAGATCATCGAGAAATAAACTTTGCATACTTTCCAGATAGTGACGAATACCCATCTTTACAAGAAATAGAAATTGAAGAAAACAACTTAGGTTCAAGTAAATATATGATTCATTTTATGAGCGAAGCTGGAGCAATAAGATGGGCTAGGATTAATACTGATCTCTTAGTATTATCATATGTAAGAAAACCTACATATGCACAAAAAAGAGCAATCACAAAAATAATAGATAATTATAATATATCAACAGTATCAGTAGATGTTTATTCACCTAAATACCAAACCTTAAAATCTGTTGAAGGTGATGTTTGGGATGATGATGTACAAAAATTAATTTAATAAAAAACCCACTCAATTGAGTGGGTTTTCTTTTTTATCCTATTAATTCTTTTATAGGTTCAGATTTATTACCAACTGTGAATGGTCGGTTACTTGGACTCATCCATACGTGATCATGTTTAATCCCAAGAAGATACCCAATCGTTGCATTAAGTTCTCCAATTTCAGTTGGACGTTCTACAACCTTACTTCCATTCTCGTCGGTTTTACCAACAACCTTACCACCAAGACCACATCCACCAATTAGGCATGAAAAAGCACTTGGATGATGGTCACGACCTTCATTTTTATTTAAACCAAGTAAATTATTCTCGTTTTTAGAATCTATTGTTCTACCAAACTCTGTTGCAATTACAACAAGAGTTTCTTTTAATAATCCACTTTCACTTAAATCACTAAAAAGAGAAGCTAATGCTTTATCATAGTATTCTGCTTTGTTAGTCATTGCTGTGCTAATGTCATTGTGCATGTCCCAGCCACCGTCACCAATCTCTATGTAACGCACTCCGCGAGAGATTAAGCGTTTAGCAAGAAGGCAACCTTGACCAAAGTTGCTACGTCCATAACGGTCACGATTTTCAGGGGTTTCTTTGGTAAGATCAAAAGAGTCTAAGTCTTCACTTTTTAAAAGTTTAAGAGTTTCATCATAAAGAACATTATACGAATTAACATCCTTTACTCCATAGCCTTCTCGGAAATTTCTGTCAAGAGCATTTAACACGCTGAGTCTATTGTTAAGACCACTTTCACTAACAGACAATTTACTAAAACGAAGTCCTTCGTTTGGATTTATAATAGGAAGAGGAGTAAATTTTTTATCTAGATAACCTTCTCTTGGATGATCATTATCACCAGAGATAAGAATATTATCAGGAATGCTATCATGACTTTTGCCTAATAGATATGAGCTTATTGCACCCATTGCAGGGTGAATTGTTAAACCGTTTTTATTATAAGAAGTTCTCATAAGATATTGACCTTGTGAGTGTGCGCCTGTTTTAGATGTCATTCCTCTTAATAGAGAAAACTTGTCACCGTGCTTTGCTAATTCTTTGAAATATTCAGAAACTTGAAAGTCTCCACTTGTTTGAACACTTTTAACGCCACCCATTACATTTTCACCTTTAGGATCAAATGAATCTAAATGACTCATACCACCATTGTTATAAATGTAAATAATGTGTTTAGCTTTGCCGAAAAAAGCAGAAGAAACATTTTCTGCTAAAGAAGGAGTACTTAATACACTAACACCAAATGTTGTGTATGCGAGTTTTTCGATGAAATCTCTTCTACCAAGAGAGCAACTGAGGTTGAGGTTTTTTTCCATAATTTTGTTCTATATCTTCAATATTTTTAGATTTATTATTTTCTATGTAACTTGATGCAGCTACAATAGAATCGTAAAATCTTTTTTCTTTTCTTGCGTTTTCTTCTTCTTGAAGTATTAATATTTCTTCCATATTATTTTCTAAATAAAAATTCTCTTGAGTTAATCAAAGCCCATACAAGATCATCTGTTTGAGTTTTTGATAAAATTACTCTTTCGTCAACTTTACTAGGACGACTTAGTATACTTAAAAACAAGCTGTCCTTTTGTTTATCTTTTGAGAAGTTTTGATAAATTTGACTTTTTTTATCTATTAAAAGTTCAACGATTGGTGAATTCATAATAGTTAAAACTTGTGTTATACTACCTTTGTCATTACTTGAGTCAATAAGAACACGATCACTACTGCCATATTCTTTTAAAAATTGACCTACAAAAGAGTTACGATTCATAAGATATGATGCACGCACCAAATCTATATTTTTATATTTTAAAAATTTTTGATTAATTAGACGATCATAGTTTCGAAGGTCTTCAACTTTTTGAAGAAGATATTTTCCATTAATATCTTTCCAATCAATTTTTACAAGATTAGAATATTCAGAAAAAGAAAAACGACTATAATTTACATCAGGAACTACAAGAGTTAAAATGCTGTCCCAAATCTGGTATGCATTCATTCTTTTTACAAGTATAGATTGATAAGCATAACTTTCATCTTTTCCAGTATATGCTTCTCTGTTATAAAAGTCACTGGTTGATATAAGACGAAGAAGACTTTTAATGCTGTAGTTATGTTGTTTGAAATAATCTCCAAGAAAAGTTAACACTTCACCTTCTGGATAATCTGATAAAATAAAGTTTGTTTCAGGAACTATAAGTGCTTTTCCTACAATATTCGCCCACACTCTATTTGAAATAGAGTGTGTAAAGTCTTCGTGTTCAACAATCCATTTAGAAGCAACATCTCTTTTATTTTCTTTTATACTTTTAAATTTGCTGTCAAGTGTATTTGGTTCAACAACGTCAAAAGGTTTTGCATCTTTATACCTATAATCATGAGGAAGTTTTAATGTTTTATTATCATCATCTTTTAAATTAAAAAGATTTGCTGATAATAATTGACGAACATTATTGTCTATACGGTCTTTTTTTGTAATCTCTTTAATCTCGTTATCTACTTTTTTAATAATATCATTATATTCTTTTCTTCTTTCTCTTGTATCTAAAGAGTTAAAAAAAGATGCCATTTGATAAAACTGCATTTGAGTATAGTCTTGAAATGGATCATCGTGACACTGCGCACAAGCTAAGTCTTTGCCTATAAAAAGCTGTAAACTTGTAGCAAGATTGTCAAGAGGCATACCATTGTCACGAAGCATATATCCAGCAGCACCATTGTCAGAGAATTTACCATCCGCAGAAAGTAAAGAATAAACAAAATCTTTGTAGGATTTGTCGTTTCTTACAAATGATTTTACATAATCTATGTAAGGATATGACTTTAAGAGTGCTACATCATCAGCAAGTCTTTCAGGTCTGATACGAAAAATATCAGCCCAAAAATTATAATAATTATTAACATAATCCTCAGACAACAATATTTTATCAACAGTCTTTTCTTTTTTCTGAGAATCTTTATCTTTTATAAACGTATCAATTTCATTATATGTAGGAATTCTTCCTGCCAGATCAACATAAACACGTTTAATCCAAGTATATTCATCTGTTAATTTTGCATTACCTTTAACTGTATTTTTAACGTAATAAGTTCTTAAAACGCCGTCTAATTCATTTGTTGCAAAAGCAGATACCGAAAAGAGAGAGAACATTAAAATGACTAAGATTTTTTGCATACCTGATAACATACTTACCAAATAACTCTTTTCTTTCATTTTAATCAGAGTTTACTTTTTAAATTGAATAATAGTGCAGAGAAATTAACTTCTGGGTCCATTACAAAAGAATGTCGATACATATACTCGCTGATAAGAATACTTGCAATACTATTACACTCTCTTACATACAAGTGGAACAAGTCTTTCATAAGACTATGATAATCATTTCCGAACTTGTCACTTTCATCTACAATCTTTTGACGAATCTGGAAAACGTCTTTACCCTCTTTCAGATTTTCTTTAATCTCTCTGGCAAAATCATTTCCTAACTGCTTGCTATAAATGAATGTTCCTGAGATGCAGCATCGTTGCAACTCGTTGATTGTTTTACGAATATCAGGGAAAAGATCTTTTACAAGACCTCTAATGTTCTCAAGATTTTCTTTTTGAACCAAAACTTTCTCAGATTTGAGAATATTTACGATTCTTTGCAATACTTGCTTTTCTGAACAAGTAAAAGTAAACTCTTGACAACGAGAACGTAATGCTTCAATAAGTTTGTTTCGATAATTTGCTGTAAGAATAAACTTAACAGAGTCAAGATAATCTTCCATAACTGAACGAAGAGCTTGCTGTGCCGTCATCGACATGCCATCACAATTACTTGTCATAATTCCTGTTTGTCCGACGAAAAAATTATGGGTTCCGCCTACACTCAAATCATATACATGTGATAGTGTTTCGAGTTTTTTGATATTCTTAATTCTTAATTTTTGCATATTTTTGTACCTTTTTGTATTGTTCTTTAGCAGATTCGTTATTGTTTATTAAATTAATATTTAAAAAATTATGTATATTATTCTCATTTATCCATATAAATTTCATATTATTACTCAAACAATAATTTATAAAAGTGTTTATTTTTTCGATCTCTTTGTTAAATTGAGATACTGGTTTTATCTCATATAAAATTCTATTTTTTTCATCATAAAAATCATTAACATAAACTCGGTCTCCGTTTCTGATTCTGATGTTTTCGTATAATAACTGCTGATTACAGAACCAAAAGCACGCTTCCCATGAACTTCTAAATTTATAAATATTATCATCTATAGTAATTTGAGCATTCCAATGTGTCCATGTATTTGTAACGTTTGGTGTAAATTTACCTTCTAATATTTGTTTTTTGAGATAATCTGATTGTTTTTTAGCTTTTTCTTTTTGTATCTGCTTTCCCCTTTCTGAATTATTGAATTTTTTATGGGAAACAGTCATTTTTTTCCTTATTTCTATACCCTGTTCAGAATCCATAATCTCTTTAATTCTTTTAGATAAAAGAGATTTTGTTTTTTCAGAAGTAATATAGTTTTTAGTCCATACTTTCTTATCTATCTCGTCTTTAGAAAATCTACAAAAGCCTCTCTTTAAATTAAAATCTTCAAATGTCAATCTTTCCCCCGAATATTCACTATATGCTGGTGAATGGTCTAGATATAAAAAATAACGAAGACAATCAGGAAACATCTTTACAGAAAGACTAGCTTTCCAAGCTATTTTATTTTTTAATATTTTTCCAGTAATAGGGTTATAAAATTCTATATTTTTGTTTTTATATAAATTATAAAAATTTTCGATTTCTTCTTTAGTATAATTTTGCCTTCGTAATGTATTTCCGCCCATATATATTATTTATATGAGCAAGTATATATATTCCGTCAAACTGTAAGAATTTCCAAAATATTATTAGAAATAATATCTTTTAATTTTTTTCTTGTGATTTCTCCTGTCATAGAGTCTTCTACGTACCATTTATGATCTTCTGTACAAACAATAAACTCTCCGTTTTCAAATTCTACTTCATAAACTTCTTGAACCCCTTTATCAATCTTAAAAAACGGTCTATATTCAATTCGAGATAAATCGAAATTATACGTCTTCACCAAATCATTATCAGGGTCAACATCTTTAATGGGAATTTTTTGTTCAGACCCATCTTTTAGAATTGAAACTAGAGTATTTTCTTCCAAACATTCATCTAAAATAACAATTTTTTGATTGCCGTCAATACTCATTACAGATATAAATTCACTAATCAAGTTTCTTACTGTATCAATGTTACCTTGTTCAGATGCATTAATATACATGTAAGAATTTGGTGAAAACTTTTTAGCAAGAATCTTTGCAATTGTACTCTTCCCGATGCCTGGACTTCCTACAAGAAGAAGATTATTTGGAACTTCTTTAAGAGAAGAGAAATACTCTTTTTCTTTGTCATTTAAAATAACGTCTTCAATGTTTTGTGGGCGATACTTTTCAGTCCAAACTTGGTTAATAGTCATGGGTGACTTTACTCTTATACTGCTATTATGTCAAGTTCTAATAAATATAATTATGAAATTCAAAGATTTTTATATTAACAGATATTTAAAAGAAAGTGACGAATACAATACAGCAAATTTTAGTTCTTCGTCATCTGAAGATATAAACGATAATGAAGATTTTGACATGGTTTACGACCGATTAAAAGCAAATGGTTGGAAAGAAATAGGATCAGGTAGTTTTGCAAAAGTTTTTGAACATCCAGAAAAAGACTATGTTATGAAACTGTTCACTGATCAGTGTTATTTAGCTTTTCTTCGCTTTTTAGAAAGACATCAAAACAACCCACACATTGTTAAAGTTAAATCAATAGATATTATTCCAAAGGGAGATAATGTAGGTTTAGTAGCAATTGAAAAATTAAAGAAAGCAAATTTTTCAAATTGGAGAAATAATTTAGCTTTATCTTTCGGAGGTTATCTATCTTCTACCACTATTGGAAATCGCTCTTTGGAAACAGTGGTTGATGGTTTTATGAACAAAGTTAAAAAAGACGAAAATTCTATGAAACAATATTACGTTGTAAAGAATCAAGATACGCCTGAAAAAGATTTTAGACAAAAAATATCCCATCATGATCGCTTATTAAGAAGAGTAGAGTTTTTCATAGAAGATAATCTACCTCTTGCTAGAGCACTATATGAACTTTCTAAGTATTTAGAAATGAACCACAAATACTGTGCTTTTGATCTACACAGCGGAAATTTTATGATTCGTCCATCAACAGGAGAAATTGTTATAACTGATCCTGTAGCTTAACAGGATTATATTGTATAATATAAATAACTTTATGAATTTTAAATATTTTTATGAACAAAACGTTAACAGAGATCTTGAAATTTTTAAAACTTTTTATAGACTTAGAAAATTTTTAGAAAAAAAATAACAAAACACATTTATATGATCTACATTCTGGTAATTTTATGATGCGTCCATCAACAGGAGAAATTGTAGTAACTGATCCAATCGCTTTTTAAGCTATAATATCAGTTAAAATTTTTCCATCTCTTACAATATCAACTGGACGTAAATCGCTTGTCATTAAGCGTTTCTCATAATTTATTCCCATAAGAGAATACATGGTTGCTGCAAGATTTTCAGGAGATATTTTTACTTTTGCAGTTCTTCCAAATAAGTAACTATATGGATGAACTACATAGTTATAAAACAAACTGTCTAAATTGTAACAAAGAAATGGATTTATATCAATCGAGTACTATTAAGGGAAAATTATATTATAGAAAAGATCGTGTAAACAAATTCTGTAGTAATAAATGTAATGGAGAATATAAAATTAGAAACATACCAAAAAAATGTCCTACTTGTTCAATCGAATTTTTTACTAAACCACATGAAAGTAAATTATTTTGCTCCACTAAATGTAGTACAACACGTAAAAATTTTACAAAGAAATGTGATTCTTGTCAAAAGGATTTCGTATCGTCGCATATAAGATCGAAATTCTGTTCTAAACAATGTCATAGAAATAATAGACTCTCTGAAGTAAGAACTAAAAACAACACCCAAATTTACACTAAAAAATGTCAGAGTTGTGATAATTATTTTAAAGGTTCTTGTAAACAAATATTTTGTTGTCGAGAATGTAAAAGACCGAAAAAACATGTTTATAAAGAACGCGCAATAAATATAAAAAAAGAACTTGTACAGTTAAAAGGTGGTTGTTGTCAAATATGTAAGACGTATTTTGATGAATTATCTAAATATTGTTTTCATCATATCAGGGATAAAAAATTTACTCTAGATCAAAGTAACTTATTAAAATATTCAATGAATGAAATATTAAATGAATTAGATAAATGTGTGCTATTATGTCACAATTGTCATGTGATTGAGCACCAAAACGCTAAAAATAAACGAAAAATAAGAAAAGGACAGCAAATAAAAGAAATTCTTATAGAACAATTAGGAAATGTTTGTTCTGAATGTGGCTGGAATTCCAAATACACCGCAACACTATCGTTTGACCATTTGTATGATAAAAAATTTGAATTAAATATAAAAGAATTATCATATAGAACTATAGACGAAATAAACGAGGAAGTTAAGAAATGTCAACTTCTATGCATTAATTGTCATATTGGAAAGAATGAAACAAAAGATCGTTAGATTATAATATCGCGTAATAGTGTTCCTCCGTTAATAATATCTATGGGTCTAAGATCAGATGTAACTAGTTGTTTTTCAGGTTCAATGCCCATAAGAGAATACATAGTATATGCCAAATCTTGTGGAGATACAGGGTTTTCGTCCGGTTCCATAGCCAAAGAATCTGATTTTCCATATGAAAATCCTTGTTTTGTCCCTCCTCCTGCCATAACAACACTAAAAACCTTTGGCCAGTGATCTCTTCCAGAAGTAGAGTTCATCTTTGTTCTTCCAAACTCACTTGTAACCAAGACAAGAGTGCTGTCTAGCATTCCACGGTCACTTAAATCAGATATTAATGCAGAAAATGCTTGGTCAAAGTTTGGTGCTTGACTAAGCATTGCAGAATTCAAATTACTGTGATGATCCCAGCTACCATAATTAACTGTTACCATTCGAACTCCTGCTTCTACGAGACGACGCGCCATTAAGAAACGCATTCCAGCAGAATTGTTTCCATAGTTTTCTTTTGTTTTAGTAGTTTCTTTATTTAAATCAAAAGCATCTCTGGCTTCTGAAGAAGAAATTAAATTAAATGCATTTTGATAAAAAGAATCCATTGCTTGAACAGAATCACTTTTTTCAATATTCTTGAAATGGTTATCCACTATATCTAAAAAACGACGACGACGCTGTAATTGACCTTCGTTAATTCCTAAAGGAACATTCAAATCTCTTACTTGGAAATCAGAATTTTCTGGATTACTGCCAAGTGCAAACGGTCCATACTTTGTTGAAAGATAACCAGTTCCGTTTTCTGGTGCAAATTGATTTGGCACAAGAACATAAGGAGGTAAATTGTTTCTTCCGCCTAATTCATGTGAAACAATGCTTCCAAATGAGGGATATTGAATAGCAGGACTTGGACGATAACCTGTGAGCATGTTATGAACTCCTCGTTCATGTGCAGCTTCTCCATGAGTCATGCTTCTAATGACTGTTAATTTATCACTAATTTTAGCGGTTTCTTTTAACAATTCACCAAAGAAAACATCACTTATTTTGGTTTTAATTCCACTAAAAGGTCCACGATATTCAGAAGAACCATTTGGTTTATAGTCCCATGTATCTTGGTGAGCCATTCCACCAGGAAGAAAGATGTGAATAACACTAGTTGCTTTCGTAGCTTTTGTTTCGTTGGCTTTGAGCCAAAAAGGAAGATTTATTCCTGCGGCGGCTCCTACTTGAAGAATGGTTCGTCTGTTCATAATTATTAATTGTCACATTTGGTATTCACTAATCCCCAAATGGTTATTGAAATTGCGAAAATTAAAATAGCTGTTATCATCCGTTGATAAGTGATTTACCTTGATATTGAATATAAGGAGTGTTTTCTGAAACTTGAATGCTTTGTAAAGACGCAAGAAGATTCAATACTTGATGAACTTTATCAGCAGGAATACTAAAAACTTGGCCTGCTACTGTTACATTGATTCTATTTGATGATATTGTATTTAACATAAATTTTGAGATACTTATTGAAAAGTGTTGGTAAACACCATAAACTATATGTATGGAACAGTCAAGAGAAAATTTACAAATGAAAATCAAAAAGTATGGCTTTTATGCTTTTAGTAAAGATTTTGCTAAAAATGGAATGGGCTTAATCATTTTTGAAATGAACGATAACGACATAAAAGGAATAAGATTAAAGATTGGAAATCCTGAAAAGTTCGAAATGAATCGAACACTATTAGAAAATTTGTTAGTATATGAGAGTATAGAATATGTAGAGACATTGCCTAAAACTGTGTGGAAAGATTTTTATAAGATTTATAAAAAATAAGTTGACAAGCACTTTTATAAAGTGTATTATAAGTTTATGTCACAACATTACGACAAACTAATCATTGATGGTAATAATTTATTATTTCGCGCTTTTTTTGTAAAACGCCCAGATAAATTTGTAAACGAAATTAACGTTACTCCTATTCATCAATTCTTATCTATGCTTAAATCCTTAACAAATAAGTTTAAGCCAAATGAAATTATTTTAACATGGGATAAAAAGCTTAATCCTACAAAGAAAAATTTTCGTAAGAATATTGTTGCTTATAAAGAACAACGAGTAGAAACAGAAAAAACAAACGATTTGTTTAGTAAAATTAGTTATATTCAAAAATTTATTGATGCTCTTGGTATTAAAACAATTTATCCTGTTAATATGGAAGCTGATGATGTTATTCGTTATTTAAGTATAAACCATGAAGAATCTGTTCTTATTATTTCTAGTGATCGTGACTTATTACAACTTGTAAATAATCATGTTTCCGTTTATTTACCAAACAAAGATATTATTGTAGATAATAATAACTTTGAAACAGTTGCAAATGTTAAAAAAGACTTGTTTGTGCTTTATAAAAGCATTTTAGGTGACGTTTCAGACAACATTATTGGATTAGAAAAATTTGGTCCTGTTCGTGCCAAAGCTCTTGCAGAAAAAATTTATTGTGAAGAGAACAATTCTTTTTATACAGAAAATCTTTCTGAAGAACAAGTCGAAGTTATTAATAGAAATCTTTCTGTAATCGACTTGTCAAGAACCGAAACAGTTTATCCTGATGAGTATAGTTTTTATAAAAAGCAAGAAGAAGAATATAATGGAAAGTTTGATTCTGACTTACTCAAAGACCTTTTTAAACAATACGGATTTGTGCCTTTTTTAACTAGTTTTGGCGAATGGAATACACTTTTTAATAAAAATTCATTAAGTTGTGATTTACTTTCATGTATTTCCTTATAAGTATCTGAACTATGATGACATTACAAAATACACCAATTCCTTGCAGAGCTTGTGGTCAAATGACTCCTGGTAGAGAATCTCCTGCTCGTAAATCGGACGGTTCTCTAGTTATGGAGTGTCAGTGGAGATGTGGAAGATGTGGTTGCTTTTTGAAGCAAGGCATTACACGAATCATTGAACCAGCAAAAAATGAAAACCAGTAAAAAAATATTAATATTAGCAGTTTCTTTAGGGTTAACATCATTAATAAGTGGTGGTCTTGCACTAGGTCTTAGTGCTTTTTTCTCAATTTATTATTGGGCAAGTTTCTGGTTTTTCTTTTGCGCACAAATTTTGGGTTCATTAGCATGGGACAGATTTGGCGAAACAAATAGAATATTAGAAGAAGTTAAAGAATATAATAGAAAACCTTATAGAAAATATCTTATTCCTTTAAACTGCGCTCATTGCGGTCATAAAAACGAAATCGAATTAGATTTAACTGATACTGAGTTTCGTTGCACTAATTGTTTAAAATATAATGGTATTCATACAAATTTCATGACTGCTGCAATTACTGAACCTGTTTCTCAAGTAGAATCATGAGCTTTTTAACACCTGATTACGATTACGATCCATTACAAGAAATGTACAGTCCTCCAGAAGGAGAAGACTATGCACCGTCTAAAATATTCGTATCAAAAACAGAACTCTCTAAAAATATAAGAGATTTTTGTAAAGATGTTCCAGAAGTATCTTTACATCGTTTTTTTGGCAATGTTGCATTATCAATGAAAACAAGCACAAATGTTTTTGATGGTGTGGCTTTTTATAAAAAGTTCTCTGACGGATTTTTACATTCATTAAAAACAACTTTTAAAGAATTACCACCTGAAAAAATAGAAGAAATAGAAGAATCTTTAAATCAAACGCAAAGTTTACTTGCAGAATCTTTAAAAAGTAGTAATGTAGAGAACAAATACCTCTTATTCTTAGCTTTAGGCTTAACAGAAGGTATGTTAGCGTTTGAAAATTATTAATTATGGAAAACATAGATAACATTATATTGCCTGATTTTAAGGCGAAAAAAACACGTTCTAAAAAAGAACCTAAAAAAGTTTTGGTAGAGAAAGAAACTCTACCACGAACAAACCGTACAGTGGTTTGTAAATTCTGTGAATCAGATAGAATCTTAAATCCTGATCAATATCAGAGTTTATTTGACCTACATGGCAGTGAAGAGAAAATTTCACAAGAATTCTGCTGTAAACCCTGTGAAATGAACATGAAGAATAATCCTTTTTCTTTTTGGGCAATATACGGTGATCATTTACAAGTGTTAAGTAAGAATCTTAGAACTGCATTTGACTTATATAAGTCTTCTTCCAAGAGTCCTGCTGATGCAGTTGCATTACAGAATATGAGCATTGCCTTCTTAAAAGAAGCTAAAATACTTGAGCCAAATTTCGAGTTTATAATTATAGATTATCTTCCAGTAGGAATGAAAATAAAGAATTTTCCTTTTGTAGGAACTGTTATTTTAAATGTTTATGAAAACAAAAAACAAAGAATCACTATCATCGGTTAATTATGAATTAATGTCTGAGTATGATATGAGTGAACAAGAATTTTGTAATTGGCTCGCTCTTTGTAATGCTCTTAAATTTATTAACAATACATCAGAATTAACTGGAAAACATGTTGATGAAAAAGATATTAATTATAGAGAAATGATTAATTATATTAGTGCTGTTAGCGGAGATATTGCTACATGCTTACGAGAAAAGCGAGGTGTTCCTTTTAAATATAGTTTAGATGCAACTTTAAAAGAAAGTTTAGAAATAGAAGATTTAACTTATGAATTCTTAAACTGAAAATAAAAACTGAGAGAAATCTCAGTTTTTATTTTATATATTCATAATTACATTTATATAAAATAAAAATTTGATTTTCTCTATAAGTAATACTATATATGGCACTCGGTACTATTAAAGACGCTTATGATATTTTTCAGAAACATGATTTCTCACGCTCATTTCAGTTGAGATTTTTAGATATTAATGCTCCTGGCAACGCAGGAAAAAAATTAAAAGAGGAACTTGTAGACAACAATGGTCGTTATTACATTACTACTATGGTTGTTCCAGGTAGAACAGTTCAGAATATTGATGTTCCTTATCAAGGATTTCAATTTAAACTTCCTGGTCAAGTTTCTTATGATACTCCGAACCCATGGCAAATAGCTATTCGAACACCAGGAGACTATATTGTAAGAAATGCTCTCGAACAACTCTCTTTTCAAACTGCAAATGATGAAACTGGATGTGGTGTTTCTAACCTTCCTTGTAAAGACATTTTGATAAAAATTGGTGTTTTAGATTCAAAATGTGCGATAATGCGTGCATATGTTCTTCACGGCGTATATATTCAGAATATTTCTGAAATTAGTTACAATCAAGAAAATACAGAAGGAACAACTTTTAATGCGTCTTTCCACTATCAATACTGGCGTCCAAGCACAGATGGCATTGGTAAAGATGCACCTACTCCAGCAAACTTAGACAACGTATTCGACACATACTCTAATAATATAGCTGCGGCGAAGGGTGAATGTCCAACAGTATAAGAACTTCTTATATAATATAAGGGAAAAAACGCACTGATTTCTCAGTGCGTTTTTTTTAACAATGTTTTTATATTTTACAGGTTTCGATCAATATAAGATGCAATCCATTTAAAGGAAAGACCTTTATCAGAGAAATCTGAAATCTTTTCAATAAAGTCATAATTCTGATATAGTGGAAGAGGAAGAAAACGATAGTGTTTTCCGCTTGGAAAAACACGCTTTGCAATGTCTCTATCATCAATACCAGCTACTCTGTAAGCTACACCTACAGCATCATAAGACTTGTCTTCTGGATTATACATTAGTCCAGCACCTTCTTTATATTTTCCACTACGAAGTGCCTCAGTCCATTTACGTTTGAAGCCTTCGGATAGTTTTACTTTTTCGTTTGTTGTTTCGTTAAACATAGAACTTATTATAACACTTTTTCTTTGCTTTTGCAACTAAAATTTTCGAGAAATTCTTCCTTTTTCTGTGTCTGTTACACTCATTTCAATAAGAACGTTATCACCTAAATCTGGTTTAATAAATTTTTTACTCATTTTACCACAAAGATAACAAAGTATTTCTTTTTCAAAGTTTGATAACTTTGCTCTATACATAGCATTAGGTAATACTTTTGTAATAGTACCTTTAACTTCAATAATTTCTGTTTTCATAAAAGTATTTAATAAGGCACTAATACGTTTTTCAACCTGGTTTTCTCAATTCCCTTACTATGTAATTCTGCCGACCACGTTTTAATTTTTACTGATTACGTTTTGAGATTTAAAAAGTCAAAAATTTAAACTTTAAAATTCAAAATCAGAATCGAGAATTTAGGTCAATACATTGAAGTATTGATAATGGCTTTTCCGTTTCAGGGAAGAGAGAAAAATTATACAAAATCTATTTTTGTAATTGCATTAAACTCGTCAATTTTATCTTGAAGAAAATCAAGACGCTTCTTGTTTTCTTTAACGAGATTGTTCTTAGACGATTCATCAATAAAAGAGTTCCAAACAACTGTTTTAAGAGAAGAGTTTACACCATAACCAATTTGTGTATCTTCTTTACCTTCTTTAATTGGTAGGCTTTCAAGAAAAGAAATTGTGCCTTTAGTTTCTGCAAGATCAACTAGATATGGAGTAATCGGTGATGTTGCTATAGCAATTTTACTCTTTAACTCAACAATACGATTAGAAGTGTTTTGAATATCTTCCCAAACTTTAGGAAGTTGAACACTTTTTTGTTCACGACTTTCATTTGGAAGAGAGTTGTGTTGACGAGCAACAGCTTGTAAGCTTGATAATTCTCCAACAAGACGGTTTTTTACTTTTAGTGCTTTTGCTAAGGTAATCATAGGATTGTTATAATACTATAACAATGTAACTATGTCAATAATTTTCTTGAACTTTTTCTATACTGTATGTATTGTTACAATGAACTTGAACTTGATTTGTTAAAAAATGCATAACTTTTCCACCATCTTTTAAAGCAACTGTCCAAACATCGTTTTCATGCATACCATTTTCTTTAATATACAAGAGAAATCCGTCGCCTATAGGTGTTACCACGGGAATTGGATATCTTGGTTCATAAATCATATTGATTAATTATTTGTTTTTCTTAAAACAAGAAATGATCTTTTTAATTATACTCCATGAAATAATTGGAATAAATCCTTTTTTGTAGCCATAATTCTCGTCATTTTTTGATTCGTGTGCGTTTTGTAAACGCTGATTTCGTATAGTCCAACTCTCGTTATCTTCTTTCATAGTAAACTTGTTAATTTACAATATTTAATCAGGAAATCAATCTTTTTTACGAAAAAAATCAAAAATTATGGCAACTACTCCACAGAGTATAATAATTTGTGTAAACACTCCGCAAACTACTAACGTAAAAAACGCTTGTAAAACTGAACTGTTAAATGGAACCACATTACAATCTTTACAAGAACGAATATAATTTTGCATAAAGTATAAACCTCCTAATGAATAAATAGTGTAATAAATAATACCATACCAAATAAAATCTCTTGTAAATATATTTTCTAGCATATTTAATATTATACTACAAATAGACGTTTGTGTCAATAAATATTTTCAATGTATTTTAATTCTTTAAGCTCATCTGGTTACGAAAACGAACTCATACAAATAAATTTCAATGAGGTAAATCCTCCATTCCAAAATGCACGTATAGGAACTCGTTTTTATCATTTTTACTATGATACTTGGAATGAAAAAATTAATTTCAGTAATATCACTGTAAATACATTAACTGGTAATAATGACTGGAACAGAACAATCACAAATGCATACGCAAAAGATTACGTATTATCTGGTTTTGAAGTAGATGATGAAATTTTAGCGGAAAATGTTTCTTATGCAATATCGCCAACAGTTTTCGGAAATCCAAATGATTTTCAAAAATTATTATGGAGAGTAAATGGAAATCGCGAATTTTTATATTTCAATTATATTGCTGGAACTGGTGCAGCTAGTATTTATCCAAGCCATGTTTATCCAAAAATAGAGAAGATAGATAATAATACTTTAAGAGTTTCTGCTTGTATGATGCCTGCTACAGGATTTGACGGTCTTGTTACATACACGGATTTTAAACAAAAAGTTGCAGCAAACCCTTCTGTTCTAATTGGTTTACCAAACTTATTAAGTGCCACAAATGTTGGAACAAAAGCACATACTCCATATGTTAGCAAAACAAGAATCAACAGTCTTTTAGGAACAAACAGAAATTTTATCAGAAATTATTATTTAGCATCTGTTGGAAAAAATATTATAGCAAATAGCTTTAAAATTGAAGTTCCTGTTTTAACATCAAGAGTTGATCCCGAAATTAGTGGAGAAAATGGATATAATTTAACATTTACCACTGGAAGTGTTACGGGGCAACCTAAAAATATATCATCATCATTAATAAATCTTTCATGTCTTACAAGTGAAAATTTATCAGGATTAAATATAGCTTATCCTTATACTCCAACATATAGTCGTTTAAACCCTAGCACAGGTCAATTATGGTTATATTTCAGAGAACCACTTTGGATTGAACCAAATGCTCCAATTACAGTAACATATCAAACAAGTTCTTTTCAACCAAATATTTCTATAACTAATAATACTATAGGAAGCAATGCTAATTACTGGGAAATTTCTGCTAACGATGTAAATCCTGTTAGATCTGGTGTTTTCTATTACAACTATAAATTTGCAAGAGGAACATATTATGATAATAATGCAGAAGACGCATTTACCATTTCTTTCCTACCATCTTCTTTTGTAACAAATATTGCTTATAGTGCAATAACTGTTGATACAGTTATGGTTGATAACTATTATCAAACAAGTTTCCAACTAACCGACACTACAAAAACTAAATTAGTAAAAAGATTTGTTGAACAAACAAATGATAATTCTTTGAGTGCAGTTCATATGAATAGCACTCAAAGAATTAAAAATAATACATGGTTTCGTGCTGATGGACCTATAAAGTTTTATAACAATAATGTAGGAAATCGTCACTTTGTAAAAATTCAATTATCGTCTTATACAGGAGCAATTTACGAAGAAGAAAAACAAATAGAATTTTTGATTAATAAAAAAGATATTATTTTTTCTCCATTAATCACAGAAAGCGGATCAAATTCTGCAACAATAACAACAATCATTTATCCATCTCAAAGTGATGATTTTGGTTTTAAATGGGCAGCAATTCCGCCAGAAAACGTTGTGTTTAAAAATTTAGATGGTGAAACTCTTTCTGCAAATGTATTTTATTCAAATATAACAGATGTTCAAGTACAGTATCTTGGTGTTGATAAAACAGAAATAGTTGTTTATTCAGAAGAGTATGCAACTTCTGCATCAACATTTTGGTTTCCTCCAAGCACTGTTGTAAACGACATGTATCTTGAAATAAAAGGACAAATAGATGACAATAACAAAACTGGAACTGGAACCATTAGTGCATTTTGTAATCGCAATGGACGCTCCTATCGTGTTCCAGTAGATGCAAATATTATTTGGGACGAAGTTGCAGATGATTCTCGCGGAGCTATAAGTTTCACTACAAGAAACGGTTCTCGAAATGTTGATAAAGGAACAATATACTCATCTTCTAATGATTATTCTTTAATAAATACAACTATAAGCAGTATTCCTGTAGATCAAAATCCTAAATATATTCTTTTCAACGTTACATGCAATGCATCAAGAGGAGATTTTGCATTAAACTCTTCTAAACTATTCCTTTATCGTGAATATCCATCAGGAAACTTATTATCAGTTAGTGCAACAAGTGGAAATAATAGTTTGTTTAGTAACTTAAATAGACAAAATATTGTTTTTACAACAAGTGCAAATTTAACTCTTAGTGCAATTTATCCAAACCTTAACACAAGTACAATTCGTTGGGAAGCATTCCGCGCAACAGTCAGCGGAAACCTAGTTCCTTTCTTATATGGAACAGGAAACAATTTTAATTTCTCATTATCAACACTGAGTAGTGTTTGTGTTCAAGTTTCTGCATTATCTGCAAAACCTTTTCAAGGAGATTTTAAAAGATATAATTTTGAAGACAAAGTGTGCTTCTATTATTTGAGTTCTCTTACAAATCTAAACTATATAGGTTTTCCTGAAAATCAATATAATCCAACAAGAAAAGCAGCAAATTCTGTTGTAGATTATGGAAAGTGTGGTAGCGGTTATGAAAATACAGTTTTCAGCATGTATACAAGTTCACATGGTATGACATCTTATAAACCGTGTCATACTGAAAATTTTTATTTTTCTGCAAGTCCAGGTTTTACCAAATATGTATGGAATGTAGGTAATATTGTAGCAGAGTCAAATTCAAATAAAATAATTATTCCAGTTTCTTATCAGAATGTTTCTGCAAATAACAACATACGTGTTAGTGCTTTTAATGATATATTTTTAGAAACTGACCCTATTACTAATTTTAATTTTGCATCTTCTAATAATAGTAATGTTTATCGTCAACGAATTTCATTTTTAGATTTTCCAAACCCCTCTGTAAGTATAGAGCTAACAAATAATGTTGTTAATACAAATCTTTATTCGTCACTTCCTCGATTAATCGCAACAATAAACTCTGGTAATTTTGATATTACCGATTATACATTCAATATCGTGTTAAGTAGTGCAGATTTTGTTCAAACAAAACTTGTTCAAAATAATCGTTCTGTATTTAATGCATTAATTAACATTGGAATCGAAGATTCTGATTTTATTATTAATGAAAATTCATTTAACAAATGTGTAATTTTTCTTAGCGGAAACGCATCAGTAACAATAAACGGTTTTGATTTTTGTTCAACAAGCAATCCAGTGTCTTCGAATATCTTAGGTCTTTCGGCTTACAATGGACCTAACTTAGAACTCTACTGTGAGAAAAACATTGTTTCCGCAGGTGAAACTGTAACATTCTATAACGGTAGTAATAAGAACTTTATAAGTGTTCCGTTTATAAACTTTCAGTCATTCACATTTGATAACGGTGAAGGATCAATTAGCTATCCTCTTTCTGGTAGTTTATACTTTACAACAACTTACTCTACAGAAGGCTCAAAAACACCTTCTCTTACAGGAGTATTGAACACTGGTGAAACTGTTGTAGCAAGTTGGAAAGATTTTATTTCTGTGAAAAATTCATTTGAAAATTACGATTCTAATATCTCAAGAGCATTTTATGAAAAGTTAGAGTTACCTTATAATTTAGATAGTGTTCGTGTAAAGCCTAATGATTGGCAATATGCAAGTACGCTTAATAGTTCTTTTGATAAGTTTAAGACTAACATATATTACTTGAGTGCATCTTGTGCAATTAATAACATTAACTTCCCAAAAGCATATGGTGGTTATCTTGGAACACGTTTTGGTAACTTTAAGTGGCACACACAATATGCTGCTGAAAACCTTCAAAATGACTTGTTTTATAGTCTTCGTAGTGCTCAGATAGTAAATGAAAAGGCAATCATTCTTAACGGAAATAATATTGAAATTTTTGATATTTCAGAAAATCCATCTAAATTATTCTCAACAAACAGAATAAGTGATGCAGAAGTTTTATTAAACCCTGTAAAACTAAATTATCTAAGCGTTGAGAAAAGACTATATGTTCTTGATAATACTAAAAAAATAATATATGTTTGTAACTTTGATATAAACAATCCTTCTGATATTGAATTAACTCATTATTGGGGTGGAGTTGGCAGTAAAGAAGACCGAACCAAATTTAATAATCCAGTAGATTTCTGCTTAGATAATAAGAAAAATCTTTATGTAGTTGACAGTGATTCGGCCATTATTAAAGTTTATAATAAAAACTTAAATTGGATCAGAAATATATCAATTTCAAATTTTGATAATAACAATCCATTAAGCATTTCTGAAAAAAATGGTTTGTTTTGTGTATCTACACAAAACAGCATTAATATATTAATGGATGAATTTGGTAATGTTTTAGAAAATATAACACATTCTGGAAGCACAAAATCAATTTTAAGTACTTTACATGAAGGTATAATTTATATAGTAAATGGTAAAAACATAGCCAAATATACTATTAATAATACATTTATCAATGAAAATACATTTAATGATAATGTAGTTGATATTGTATTTGATGAGTTTCATGGTTATGTAGTGTTCAGCGATTACATTCTTAAGTTTGTTGACTTTATCGAAATTAATAAAGTTATAAATAATAACGAGTCTCTTTCTGGTTTTAACTGGAATAGTATTTTTATAAATGAAAATGAATTTGTAACGGATTATATTTACAACGATTCATTTAAGAAAATACATGACAACATTTCTCTTCTAAATGGTAGAATCGAAGAACGCTTAATAGTAGACTTAGATAGATATTACAGAGTAATTAATCAGACCACAACAGCATACACTCCGAGTGCAATAACAGATCACGATATTTTTATTGCAACAAATGAACCTGTTCTTTATGATACTATAAACCGTGGAATTGAAAACTTATACTCTAATGTAGAAGAATTAAAAGATAATATTTCTGCAACATTCTCGATTCCAAATAACAATAATAATATTCAGTGGAGATGGAGCTATCACTATATTGATAGTATTCAATTACCAACATTAGATAAAAATCCTGTTTCTTGGAAAGAAATGACAAGCTCTAAAATAATAGGAAGTAATCATCTTAGTGCATACTCTGCATGGTGGACAACTAGAGAAGGTCGAGGCGGTAATCACTCTGAAATTTGTTGGAATTATGAACAACTTCAGTGTAACAGCTTGTTTCCTCTTTCTTGGCATGACACTGAATGCGGTAACTTATCTGGACATATTTTCACATGGAAAGATTTTGAAAAAGATTGTTGTGTTCTTCCTGATTTTGTTTTTGCAGATTGTGTATCTACTTGCTAAATAATATAAAATGGATTACCCAAGACAAATTTGTAAAATAACAAACAATCAAATAGTTTTCCCTATTAAGGATTATGAGAGCGTAGGCGATTCATTATCATCAATAAACTACAATTTCAATGCATTAGACATTTATACTTGTAATTTTGAATATAGTGCCTCAAGTTTATGGAACTCAATTTATAATCAATTTAGTGAAAACAGTGCAAATTGGGTGAGTACCATGAATCTTGTTAAAACAAATTCAGGATGTTGGACAGATACTTATAACAGTGTTAGAACTTTAAGTTCTGTTTGGTTAAAGCCTATTTCTCTCATTTATCCTTATGCTTCGGAATTTAATATTGATGGCGCAACAAATGATCTTATCTCTGTTGTTACAAATTGGATAAACGAAACACTACCAGTTTTTAGCGGAACATGTTTTAACTTTATTGTTGGTCAAGAACTTTATATATTCACACCTCTTTATTCAGAATTGAATCGTGTTCTTTCACAATCTAAAATAACAGGTAAAAAAAGTGTTAAAGTTCGATATTCGTGTTCGTGTATTGGTAAAGGCACACAAGTAGGCTTTACTAATGGCACTGTTGATTGCGGAGCACAAACACTAGACGTTCAACTTCCTGATAGATATGTAAGCGAATTTGTAGGTTTAAAATATATTGTTGATGACACTGTTTCAAGATGGGTTTACTCCTCTTCACTTTATAATTAAAATGATTCAACAAATTTCTCAATATGAATATCTAGGAAATAGTTTACAGAAATTTAATTCGAATATGAACGAATTAAATGTTCGAATAGACCATCTTTATTCCGATTCAAACAAATGGAATAGTATGACCAATACTTTATCTGCATTGTTGTCCTCGCTTAATTCATTTTCAACATTAGTAGCATCAAATTCCTCAAACTGGAAAAGAAGTTCCGATTTAGTTTATAACCTTCGTGGATATTGGGAAGAACCTATTATGGTTGTTTACAAAAATACATTCAACTGTGTAGCAAATATGACAGAAATTGAAACATGGTTAAATGATAATTTTCCGTCTTCAAATTTTTCTCCAACACAAATAATGCGTTGCGACTTTTTATGTAAAAATTATAGTGCAGAAGGTCTTGCAGGAGTACGAATTAGAGAATATAAACCAGAAGTTCAAGAATTACTTGCAGCAAACTATTCTGTAACTGTTGGTGAAATTTATGATTTCTTAAGTTATAAAAATATATTAGAATCTCTTATTGTTGTATTCAACTCTCTTTTTAGAAAATATGGAAAAGAAAGCTTAAACATCTCTGGTATAGATGCAATGACAGAAATAGTAAACTATGTTTATTATAATGTTAACACAGATTCTTTTGAATCTGCTGAATTAATCAAATTAAGCCAAACTGATTTAAAAATGTTTCATTCATATGTGTATCAATATGAAACAGCTATTGTAAAATATAACCTTTTTGTTCAACGTAATTTTTTGAATATTCCAAACAATGTTCTTGTTCAATTTGAACCTCGTAATATATCAAACTATACTGGTGGACGATTCTTTTTTAAAATAAGAAATAAACGCTGGAGTTATCACGATTATAAGAACATTGAATTTTGTGCAGCAAACTTATGCAATGATTGCTTTGAGGCATTACCTATAAATGAGCTTTATATAGGTGAAAAAGACTGCCCACAAAGATTTAAATATCTCTTAACAGAATGTGAATTTGAACCACCATATGTATCTCCGTCTGTTGGGCCATTAATGCTAAACGTTCCTGATAACGAAGATTATAACATATTAGACCATTTATTCTCATGAAAAAAATATCAAAAGACGACAATTTTAATAATTATATAAACAAGTTTATAGATATAAACATTGAAGGAACTGTACGTAAATTTTCTGTTTCTAAAATAGATTCTGGTAGTATAACTACAAACGCAGGAATTTTATTTCCAAATACTTTCTCTATATTAAGAGAAAGTCCTGTACAAGAATGTCTTATATGTGAAGATCCGTGTGCTTTTAGTGTTCCGATTATAGAACTTAATTTCCGTGGTAAAGGAAATTGGGCAGACTATAACTATTTAATAAATAATAAGATTAATGAGACACACGATGTATTTGTAAATAACCACAAAGTTTGTAGAATAGATACAAAAGTTCTTTCTGCGGCGTTTAATAGACTTTGGTTAATACCTTTTTATTCTAACAATGTTCAAATACCTAATTTCTTTGATGATCAAAAGAGTACGCCTACTGTTAGTATCCAAACATCATGTGTATTTTTCGATCCTTCATTTTATAATTCAAAAGATTGGAATTCTTTAACAATACAACCAGTATCGGCATATAATCCTAGTAGTGAATCAGATCCTATTCGTCCTGTTGAAACTTTTTATACATATTTTTATGAAGATCTATACCAGACCGAATACAGCACCCTCACTGCTGCATTTCGTAGAGTTACTTGTAGTATTTTAACAAATAAAATATTATTAAACTCCACAGGAGTTTCTTCAGTTTCGTGTGCTGCTTGGCGACAATATGATGTAAATAAAACTGCTGGAAGAGTTTTTATAAATTCGTGTTATGGTACAGATTGTTCGTATCTTTCTACTGATCTTAAATTTGGTACTTTAATGCAACCTGCTTCGACATTTTTCCTTGATTTAGATCCTTGTCAAAATCCAAATGAATATTCTTCGGGGTTTACGTATGATATGGATAATTATTATACAAACATTTCGTCTTATGATTATAGACCTGCGTATATAGAAACTGGCACTGATTATGCGCCTGCTTTAAGAAAATATATTTTTTATAAGGATTGCAGTCTTACTGATACAATAGAATTATATTGGGGATCGAATGATGCGGCTCCGAGGCATTATTTATGGTTTTCAGATTTAGGATTAAATGGTTATACTGGTAATTTTTATGTAGCTAATGCATATACGTATGGACCCTTAATAACTGTTGTTGATGGAAATGTAACTAACAGTGAACCATGTTCATAAAATTATGAATGATAAAAAAATTATAATGGCAGGTCTTGCCAACAACAAAACTTCATTAGGTGAAGTTTTTCGTAGATATGTAGATTGTTTCAAAACATTCAGCAAACCTGATGTTTTTGATTTACAACCTTTTACAAAAAACCAGGAGTTTAAATTAAATTTGTTTCCACAATATACTGGACCAATAAATCATGATATTAAATACTTTCACTCTACTTTTAATCTTTATCGTGCAATAAAAGAAAAAACCAAACCTTTTCCAAGAAGTTCAGATGTTAAAAAGATTGGTTATTTTGTTTGGGAAAGTTCCGAATTACATAATCAGGATGCTGAAGTTTTAAAAGATTTTGATGAAATATGGACTGCAAGCAACTATTGTAAAGATATTTTTTCACAATATATAGATTCAAATCTTATAAAAGTAGTTCCTCATCCTATTCCAATTCCAGCTAAACTTCCTAAAAAATACAAAAATTTTACAATACTAATTATGGGAAATATTTCTAGTAATGTAGATCGTAAAAATATTGTTGGTAATTTAGAAGTTGCTAAAATTATAAAACAAAAATACAAAGAAGTTAACGTAATTTTTAAAACTTTTACTGGTTCAGACAAGGAGCGTGATCTTTTAAAACAAATTATAGGAGATTTTAAAATAAAAGTTATTGACGAATATTATTCCTCTGAAAAAGTTCAAGACCTTATTGGTAAATGTCATGTAATTTTATCTATTCATCGTAGTGAAGGTTTCGGTTTAACTCTTGCAGAAGCAATGGCTATTGGCACCATTCCTATAGCTACCGGATATTCAGGAAATATTGATTTCATGAAAGACCAAAATAGTTTTTCAATAGATTATAAACTTATAGATGTAAATGTCTCTCATTTTAAAGGTCAATGGGCAGAACCAAATAAAGATGATGCTGTAAATAAATTAGATTTCTGTATTAACAATAATATAGAATTACATTCTATGCAACAGAATTCATCTAAATTTATTATTAGAAATTTATCACCTAGATGTATATCAGATTTATTAAAAAAATATTATGAATCATTATTTATATAATTCAAATAGAAATTATTTTATTTGATAACACTTTATCAAAATCTTCGAATATAGATTTATTATAATTGTTGAAATCAAAAGGTAATACATTTTCTCTATCATATGCAGAAAAATAGTGTAGTCTTTTAGATTTATCTATAAATCCATATTTTTCTTGATTTTTATTTTTAATTCCTGTTATGATATTTTTATTGTTATATGCTGCATAACAATACATTGAACTTTCAGAACTTAATATTCCGTCACATAAGTCAATAAGATGTAAATTTCCAGATATACTCATTTTATTAATTAAATCAATAGAATCTCTTTTTATTCTATATTCTGGTGTATGATTAACTTGGCTATAATTAGAACCGTCAAAACCTATTTGAACAATATTATATTTGTGTTTAAACCTTTCATAAAAATCATTAATTATATATTCTGGTAGGTTTCTATCTGAAGTGCTGGCTGATGCAGCTACAATAAGAAAAGGTTTGTTGTATTTTAAAACACTTTTAATAAAATACTGATCTTCATAGGTTAAAAAATGATCCATCTTTCTTTTTTCGGGTTTAAAAATATTGAAACTTCTATCAATGTTAAGATTTATTTTATCTTTTTCTAACAGAACATTTTCGTACTTTTCCATAGCGGCGAATCTTTGAGCACCATGATAAGAGAAAATATCATCCCATCTATTACCTTCTTTTAGATAATCATATATTATTATATTATCAGAAAAAGGAGTATTTAAAAATAAAGAAAGAACATTTAAATTATGTGTATAGAGTGACACAATTATTTTTTTATGTTCGGAATATTTAATGACATTATTCCATTTATTATTTTCAATACATGATATTATAACATCACCAAGTCCTCCCCAAAATCTTACTAAAGCATCAACATTATCCATACATTTATTATTTTTTTATAAAAACTCCTGTTAAAATATTAGGACTATTATTAGAATCTTTTCTAATAATATCCTCTACATTAGAAATTACTAAACATCTATAACCTATCTCATCAAAAAAGTTTTTTAATGATTGTTCATTAAAAAACCATAGATGTTCATTAGGTTTCCTATGTTTCCATTCGTTAAACCATTCATCTGATTTATAACAACAATTAGGTAAAGATACATAAAAAATATCTGTTTTTAAATTACGTATATCGTATATATCATCAAAATGTTCCAGAACATCAAAAAGACATATAACATCATAAAAATTTTCATACATATTTTTTATATCAACGAAAGTGACGTTTTTTGGTAAATGGTATGTATTATCTATATCTGAACCATAACACTTTTCAATAATATCTGATGCTACTGATAAAAAATCACCATTTCCGTATCCAATATCTAATAAAGTCTTTGGGGTATTTTTAATTACACCTAATAAATACCCCAATCGTAAATAAGACATTCTTTTTCCTAATTCACCCAGTTTATCATAATTTTTAGAGTACTCTAAACCATATTGGAAAGGAGTTCTATGTATCTGTGTAATAACATTATTATCGAGTGATTTGTAATTTTCTAACATTATATATCGAAATACTTACATATCAAATACGAACAATCAACATTAAGTAAGTTTGTAAAAATGTAATTATTAATTTATATTATAACTAAAAAATATTTAATATTTGCATATATTAATACTCATAATTAAATATATACGTATTTACATTTATGAAAAAATTTTTAATATCTTCTCCAATGAGAGTTGGATCAACATTAATTGGAAGAATATCTTGTAGACTATTTTATCAAAAAGACTCTTTATTATTTCTTGATAATGAGTGTATAAAGGATGATAAACTAGATACTGAATATATTAAAAATATAATACATGACGAAAATGTTCCTATGTATTTAAAAAGTCATAAGATAACTCCAATAAAAATGTTAGAAATTTTTAATGCAGGAATAGACTTACCTATAATAAATATTAAACGAAATTTAAAAGATGCATGGATAAGCAGATTTTTTTATAATCGTTATCATAGAACAATAACTGATATAGGTCTTCCTAATGATTTATTGGACGAAATAACTGATATGAATCACTTATCAGATTCAGAATTTATGAAATTTTTATGCAGACATTCTTTAGGTAAAACTTGGGCAAAAGAGCATTTAGAATTTGAAAAAGACGATATAGTAAAAACAAATATCAATTATTTAAGTATTCAATATGAAGATTTTTTAAATGATCCACATTCTTTATGTTTTAAGCTTTCTAATTTTTTAAAAACCGACTGTTCTTATACAGACATAGATTCTATAATTGAACAAAACAAATTTTCTAAACTTTCATATAATGAAGAAGTTAATAGAGAACGATACGGAAATTATAAATTTCATAGAAGTGGCAAAATAAATACTTGGAACGAGTATTTAGATGAAGAAGATTATAAAGAATTATTAAATTTTTAATTTTTATTAAATATGAAACAAATCGTCTTAATAATGGGGTTGTCTGGTAATGGCAAAACAACTTTTTATAACAATATAAAAATATTATTAAAAGATCATCTTTATTTAAATGCTGATGAAATCAGAAAAAGTTGTGATGATTGGGATTTTTCTATTAGTGGCCGTATTCGACAAGCACACCGAATGAAAAGTCTTTCTGAAAAAAGCGAATATTCTCTTGTTGTAATAGACATGATTTGCCCATTAAAAGAAATGAGAAATATTATAAAACCTGATATTATATTTTTTATAAATCGAAAAGATAGTAGCAAGTATCCAGATACCGATATTATTTTTGAAATACCATCAAAAGATGAGTGTGAAATTCTTTACATAATAAAGAGTAATGAGTAAATACTATATATGTTAAATAGCTTATCATCTGACAACGTAAAATATATTTTAACAATATTAGCTGTATCTGCTATTATTGCTGGTTTCTTCTTAGATAAAATTGCTGCTGAAGTTTTTTATACTACTATTGGTAGTATTATTACTCATTTTTATCAAGGTAATAAAGTCAAAGAATTAAAAACTGAAATTGAAGCACAAAAGGTTGAACTACAAGCTTTGAAAAATGGCTAAAAAAAGAACATATAGAGAATTTAAACAAGGAATATTTAAGCCTCAGAATTCTCAAAAATGTCTTAATAAAGAGAATATAGTTTATCGTAGTGGTCTTGAACTTAAGCTTATGCTTGTTCTTGATAAAAATCCTAATGTGGTTCAGTGGAGTAGTGAAAAAGTAATTATTCCTTATAAACATCCTGTTAAAAGTGCTCAGAGCGGAACACCACAATATGCAAGATATTTTGTTGATTTTTATATGAAATTAAAAGTTGGTGAGGTTGTAAAAGAATATTTGGTAGAAATAAAGCCAGAACGCCAATGCTCTCAACCTACAAACCATGGTAATAAAAAACAGAGCACTTTACTTTATGAAAATTTAACTTTTTGTGTGAATACTAGCAAGTGGGAAGCTGCGAGAAAATGGTGTGAAAATGAAAAAAGAGTAAAAAACAGAGATATAGAATTTATAATAATAACAGAAAAAAATATAGACACTATTCTAGGAAAATAGAATTCCTAATTCAACTCGTCTTTTATATTTTAATGCTTCTTCGACAATATTGTCATACGTATATTTTACAACGCCCATATACTTACTTACATGAAAACTTTATATATTCAAACGAGGCCAAGTGGGAAGCAGCAGAAGCTTATTGTAAAAAGAAGAATTATAAATTTTTAATCATTAACGAAAAGAACATTGATAATATACTTTCATCGTAATATAGATAAGTAATATATACATGGGAGAAAGCCGTGCTAGAAAAATCAAACAAGTAAAGGAGAGACTCAAAAGCTCTTTTTTAATTTCAGAACCATTTGCTTGGAATTATAAACAAGCTGAGATATTAGAAAAAATGCTGCATGTTGAAACAAAATGTGTTATTGTTGATTCTCTTGCAGGAACAGGTAAAACTATTATGAGCACCTTTGCTGCACTTAAACTACTTCAAAAAGGAGAATGTAAAAAAATGTATTACGTTCGTTCTGCTGTAGAGAGTGCTAATAGCAAGCTAATGGCTCTTCCTGGCTCTTGGGAAGAGAAAATAGCTGTGTATGGAGGACCACTTAATGATGCATTAAATAAGCTGTTAGCACCAGAAGAAGTAGAGGGTTTTTTCAAAAGTAAAACTATAGAAATTATACCACTATCTTATCTTCGTGGCAGAAGCTTTAATAATTGTATTATTATACTAGACGAAGCACAAAACTGTTTTATGAACGAAATTATTACAATAATGACACGTTTAGAAGAGAGTTCTAAACTTTTTATTATTGCAGACAGTGATCAATGTGACTTGAGTAAAAGTTACCAAAATGAATTTCCAAAAACCGTTGAGCTTTTTAATAATAAAGATTCAGAAGAACATGGCATTTATAATTTTGAAATGCGTGATCCTGAACTTGTTATGAGAAGTGCATTTGTAAAATTTGTATCAAAGAGATACAGTGATTACAAAAAACTAATTAAAGTATAAACAAAAAACCCGCTCAAAAGAGCGGGTTTTTTATTATTAGATTTTTTTATCTAAGTGTTCAAATGCTTCTTTTAGCATTTGAACCTCATCTTTTGTTAATCGGACTTTGCCGTTATAATCATCAGAAATAGTAAATTCGTTTTCATTTACCTTTTCAACAATTGGACAGCATGAAAAAATCGACATACCGTGATAAGTAAAGTATATGAACTTTTCACCCACTTTCAAACAATATAATAAATTTTGCGACTTTTCAAAAGAACATTTAGAACAACTTAAAAAATTAAAAGATGAAGGATTATTAGAGGATATATATGAATTTTATAGATCAAAAACACATCTAAAATATAGTTATTCTGATTTAAATAAACACGCAAAACAATGTACTAGTAGATTTGAATTTAAATTAAAATTTCCAAACATATATGAATGTGTTCGTAGAAATAATTTATTAGACCCTTTATGTTCTTTTATGTCTAGTCAAAAATTAGCTTTCTCTGAAAAGGTTTGTAGAAAAATATCAGAGCATCTTTTCAAAGAATCTTGTATAATAAATACTAGAAAAATAATTCCGCCCTATGAGCTAGATGTATATTTTCCGACAATAAAAATAGCTATAGAATTTCAAGGAGATTTTTGGCATAGCGACGAAACAATAAAGAAAAGAGATTTACAAAAACAAACTTTGTGTGATGAGAATGGTATTTTATTAATTCATATATACGAAAAAGGCAAATCTCATCAAGATAATTTAAAATTAATAACAGAACAATTTGTAGAGAAATTACCTATTGTAAATAATTTTTTAAATAAAGATTATAAAGAAACTGATATATTAAAAGATATAGATTTATACGAGATTTACATGTCACATAAACCTATAAATCTAGAAAAAGAAATAGCAAATTTTTCAAGTCTTAAAGAATTTTCTAAAAATAAAAAGAATATATACGATTTAGTTAGAAAAACTAATAAAATATACCTTTTAGAAAAAATAAGAGAACGGTCATATCCTATAAAATGGAAAGACCTATCAGATGATGAAATATTCAAACAAGTAATATCTAACTTCAAAACGTATAAAGAGTTTAGACAAAACGAAAAATTCCGAACAATATGTAGACGAAGAAACCTTACGGAAAAAATTAAAAAGTTTTTCCGTAAGGTTTAATCATTTATTTTAACATTTTAATGTTTAAATATTAAAATGTTTTTTAGTGTCTGTCTCAAAAATATCTTTTTCTTCTTTAGTAAAGATAACTTTTTTACCATATCTATCACTAATACTGAATTTATCGTTATCTTCGAATATAAATTGTATCGAAGATAATTCAGATTTTGTCATAACAACGGATGAACCGTAATCATCAGTGAAACGGAACTCGTCTTCATTTATTTTTTCGACTAATACACAACATGAACCAGCTCTGCATAATTTTACAGAAGTATTATTTAATATAACCATACAACCTTATTTACAAAAGAAAATTAAACTTTCAATTGTCCACGAAGTGCAAGTTCATCATAAACATTTTCTAAGTCGCCAAGAACAGAAGATGACGTTTCGATAAGATTGCCATCACTTCCAATATATTCTTTAATATGCGAAATCTTTTGGTCTAAATCACCTTCTAAAACAATAAATGCTGGTTGGTCTTCTTTATCAAAAATTACTCCAGCATTCTTTTTGTAACTATCATGAATACCATAAAAGATGTTATCAATCTCTTCACGAAAAATTTCGTCACTTGAACGATTCTCACTTTCCTCAATTGGAATATTCGGATTAATCGGTAGCCAGAAAATAATGTCGTAAAACTTAAGACACTCTTTCGAGATAAGAATACTTTGTGTTATAAAGTCACTTATATCTTTTTCATTTTCTGTAAACTTATTATGTTCAGTTAACCAAAAGGTATAAGCTAAATTATCTAATACACAACGATCATGAATAGTTTGACTCTTACCTGCATTACTCAATGCAAGGTCTGCAAGTGCATCACGAATTAATGTTTGAGAATGTAAGTTTCCTCCCTCATTCAAAGAGAGATTTTTCTCTTTAATTAATTCACGATAAGTTTTTTCTGGAGATTTATACATTGGCCAATAACTTTTAAAAGTATTAACTAATGTAGTTTTTCCAACGCATTGGGCACCAACTACAGCAACTCTCATACAGTTTTTTCTTCCTCATTTTCTTCTTTCATCTCAAATGTGCAGCCATAAGTTTGTACATCTGCTCGATTTAGTTTCTTATAAGTTTGATAATTTTCACTAACACTATTCCATGTTGATGTAATAGCATCTGAACTACGCGCAAAACCTTTTGAAGAAGAAGCACCAATACCAAGACCTGCATGTTGCGCTAGCACCGCATCTTCACCTGCACCAAGGAAAACAAAGTCCCATGCATAAGTTTCACGTTGATGCTTAACCTTTTCTTTTACAACTTCACTTGAAAATTCTTTGGAAGAGTTCTCATAACCATCAGTGATAACAAGAAAAAGCACACGATTTGGACGATCCTTTTCGTCCATTTTAGAAAGCTTTTCACCAACACTTACGATTGTTCGGCCAAGTGCATCTAATAATGCAGTTGAACCTCTTGGGTTAAGAGTAATATCTAAAGTTTCTTTAATATCCTTATCTTCAAAAACAACATCATATTTGTCGTCAAATTGATAAAACGATACTTTTGTTTCGTCATTAGTTTCTTTTTCTTTTTGTAAGAAGGTTTTAATCCCACCTACCATATCATTTGCAATAGAAGCCATGCTTTCACTGCGGTCTAAAATTATGTTTAAGTTTGTATAATTTTTCATTAGTTTAATATACTATATGTTGTATTGTTGTCAAGTTTTTTCTTCTAAAATATATGTTATAGAAAAATTATCAGGATCATAACCATATGTTATATCCATTTGAGAAACATCTGTTATCTCTTCTTTTCTAGTATTATCAAAGTTGATAAACATTTTAAAATTTTTATCAACTATAGATGTCATAGCTAATTTTTTATAAAACATAAATGCATTAACTGTTTGAGTATTATCTGATTCTATCCTTTTATATTTTGGTAAAAGATATTCCAGAAATATAGATTTCATTAATCCTTTAAAAGGACGTGCAGCTTCTATAGAAATCATTTTAATGCCAGTGGCATTAGTTTCAAACTCTATTCTTGCTGCTAAATAATTTTCTTTTGAAAGAAAAAGCAGATAAGAAAACCACTTATAAACTTTAAATTTACCGCTTGATAAAGATACAGTTTTTAACAATTTAGCAGTTTGTAAATGTGCATCTACATATTCAGGTTTATAAAAATTATCAGATAAATCACTATAATCGGGCGCATCAAGCTTCAATGACATTTCTTTGAATAATTCCAAAGTTTTATCATCTAAAGAGTTTACTTTTACAGAATAATATTGAACAAAATCTCCACGCATTTATTTATTTACTTGATTTTCATCTTCTTCCTTATCATCTTTTTCTTTAACTGTATCGTCGCAAACATCTTTAAGCATGTCTCTTGCATTATTTTTATCATATGGTTTTACTACCATACTTCCTTTCGGATTTAAAAATGTTAATTTATGTTTTTTGCACAGGAAGTGTAATTGAGTAAGAAACTCGTCTATCTTTTTGTTTGGAAGCTTTTGCTTCTTTTTTATATTATAATATTTCATAGTTCTATCAAGTATTCTCGAAATCCAATAATAGATTTCAGAACTTGGTTATCTTTTTCGAAAAGGATTTTTTGATTTTCCATCAACTCTCCGATATGGTTTTCGTTTACAAATTTCCAAATAGAATCATCTTCAGGAACATCTGGAAATTCGTCATTTAATGTATTTATTTTTTCAATAGAAAGTGGGCGCTTTTCCTTTATCCAAGAGTAGCAAAAGTCAATTTCTTTTCTTATAGCTCTACTGCCCTCATCATTATCCCAAGAAAATTTAGATAATAATTGTTTATTTTCAATTTGATCTGTAAGAACATTGAATAAAACTTCTCTGATCAAATCATCAGCGTTCATTTTTTCTAATGGAAGTTTGTCAATAATCCACCTTTGTTTAGAGAAGAAGGTTTTAATCATAGAATGTATTATAGAGTGTTGTAAGTTTTTGTCAATTTTTACTTTTTTAATTTTTGAAATTCAAAATAGCTTATAGAGTTCATTGCATTTCTTAATTCATCTACATCTTTTTCAGATATTTCTTTATCCTCACTAAGCATACATTTTTCTAATCTTTGAAGATAATCTTCTTCAGTTATTTTTGCACCAACTGATAAATCACGAAATCCTATATCATCATAAAATTTATCACCAAATTTATTTTTCCAATATGAAACTGTGTTCTTTTCATCAAAAGGAAAGTTGTTCCAATAGTTTCCGTGATTTGCACCTTTGCGCATTTTTGAGCCTTTGCCTGCCATAATAAAACAATATAGCATTAAAACATACAATGTCAACTTGACTTTTTTATTCCTTGTTTTATAATAATATAATATGCTTACAAAACTTTTAAAAATAAATTCAAAAGACTATTCTCAAATCTATTTTACCAGCGATTCTCATTTTGGACATGAACCAAAAAGTTGGAGTCTTGCTGAAAAAAGAGGTTTCAAAAATATTCAAGAACATGACGAATGGCAACTACAGTTTTATCGAAACACATTGCCTACTGATTTAATTATTCATACAGGAGATTTTGCATTAAACACTACTCCAGAAAGATTTATAAAAATAGTTAAAGATACTCCATCAAAAATAATGATGTGGTGGGGTAATCATGAGAGTCCAACAAGCAATATCTATAAAAAATGTTTGAGTAATTTGATGGTGAATAATTATGAAATATATCCATTATCTTTACATGTTCATTCTTATGATCATTACGATGCTGTAGAAGGATATGATAAAGATAGTAATTTTATTTTTATGGGAAATGAAAGTTATCTTTTAATTGATGGACAAATTATAAACATTCGACATATGGCTCCTGCAATATGGGATAAAATGAAACATGATGCTTGGAGCATTTGTGGTCATTCACATAGTAGTTTTTCGCCTGCTAATCCTAATACATTAGATAAAGGAAAAATTCTTGATGTTGGTGTAGAAAACTCTAAGGATTATAACGGAACTCCTTTCTTTACATTACACGAAGTTAAAAAAATCATGAATAGTAAAAAGACTCTTATAGTCGATCATCATGGAGATAGTCATATTTAAATTGACAAACATCTTTGTCTATCTATAATAATCAGTAATGAATTACTGGCTCAAATCATCTGGCATTCTATACGTTGGCGAAGACGTTGTACGTATTGCTGTGCCTAATGATTTCGGTAAATATTACCGATCTTTAATTGATAAAGATGTTCGACTTTTTACAAGTCTACCTGCTCATGGTAGTCATATTACATTATGGCAGAGAAGTATTCACGGTAATCTACCAAGCGACAAGGCTAAATTTTTAAAAGAGTTTTATAAAAAGACTCCAATCATTTTTGAATATGATATAGATATTATTGAAGGTGGACAAACTAAAAATTTTCGCAATTGGTATATGAAAATTCGTTCAATGACAGGAGAAAGTATTTGTAAATATCTTGGAAACGATCAATATAAAAGACTTCATTTGACTATTAGTAATACGAAGAACGGAGTTAGACCTTATATTTGGATGAAATAAATCTCATGAAAAACAAACTATATATCCTCATCGGGCCTTCGGGCGCGGGTAAATCAACAAAAGCAAAAACTCTTGCACCAGACTGTTGCATTTGCGAAGCAGATAAGTTCTGGCTTAATTGCACAGGAGAATATCTCTTCTTACCTTCTCTTTTAGGCAAGGCGCATTCTTGGTGTCAGAGTGAAGTAGAACGCCTTATGAACGAAGGTAAGTCTCGTATTGTAGTATCTAATACTTCTCTCACAGAGAGAGAACGCAGGCCATATTTAGATCTTGCAGAAAAGCACAATTATGAAGTGGTTTATGAATATTCCGATTCACCTTGGTTTCTTAGTGTTAGACCGCGTTTAAAAGACAAAACTTATACTGTTGAAGATATAACTCTCTTTACTTCAAAAAGCACACATAATGTGCCTTTTGAAGCTATTAAGCGAATGTTTGACAAGTATAGCGAACCTACACAGTGATATAAACTTTATCGCTGTATTTATTACTAATAATAAAACGATTAGAAGTGAACTCTTTACCAAGGAGTTCACTTTTTATTTTTGTATAGTAGCGACCTGTTCCTGGTAAAAGATATGCGATAGTGCAATGTGGTTTGTAATTAGGATAGTTATTAGTATATTCGAAATTATTACAAACTTCTTTATTGAGTTCATGTAAATCTTTACTCTCAATTCCTAATTTTAAAACGTCAAATTTATCATTTTCGAAAAGGGAAATATTTTTAATTTTAAATGTCATTGGTCGGAGATTAATTTTATCAGTTAATAACTTTGCTTGTTGAATATGCAAGCCGTAAAGACAAGTGATATGTGGTTCTGTTTCTATTCCGTGACCAGGTTCTAAATCATAAACTTCACAAGGACAAATTTCTTCTTGAACTTTTTTAATTTGTTCAAGAAGAAAAGAAAGGTCTAACATAAGACATGCATATGTTCGAACTGCACTTCCTTCTGAAATAAAATCATATAATTGTTTAAATTTCATAAAAATACTTACTTTTGAATAAGTAAAATTATGGACGAATATATTTATAATGCTAAAAGAGGTTGGGTTAATATTAGAGAAGCTTATTCTCCGTTTATTCTATCTAAAAAACAAAACGACTCAACGCCATCATATATATCAACTACTAAAGAATATGAATCAGATTATACTCCTAAATATTCGCTTAACCGTGAACTTAGGTATGGAGATAAATATAACGTTCCTCCAACAAGTCCAGTAGACAAAACTAAAGGTCTTAATCTGACAGAATTTTTACCATCTGGGGAAGCTGAAGACGTTATACTTTCACTATCAGAGTCTTTTAAAAATCTCAAAAAAAATATTAATAATAAAAAAATAGATGGCGATATGCGTCAACTAATGACAGTATTTGCTGCAATTAATAACCTAACAAGAATTATTGATATTTCTCTTAGTAAAGAGTTAAAACGTATAACACCATCAACTTCCATGAGTACGGCATTAAGATATATTTCAAATTCTATTGCAGTACTTGCAAATCTTCTTCAAGACAAGGCAGATGTAAATTTATTTTCTAGAAGATATAGAGGAGATATTAATAATATCAATGCACAAATGAATAGATATGTTAGAGAAACCGAAAAATATAGAAACTAAATTTTAAAAGCGTCTTTTTTTCTTTTTTCAACGTCTGCATTTGTTTCCCAAATATGCAAATCAGAATTTTTAAAAAACTCTATATCATCGCTTTTCTTTTTTAAAACTTTAACTAAATGTTGCTGAATTTGTTTACCTTTTTCAGTTTTCATATCAGCATTTAAAATCAATTCATATAGCATTGTTTTCAAATCATATTTGTTGAGAAAAATACTGTCATATTTTTCATCTATTTCTTTTTCTGTAACAATTGCTTTTTTCTCAAGAACAATGTCTGCTAGTCGTCCAGAGTCGTAATCGCCTAACCAACGAAATCTCTGAATATTAATCTCTTCATCATTGATTCCAAGCTCTTTAAAAGAGTGCTCTTTGATGAGCATTGTTTTTCTTATAGCTTCTGGAAATGAGTCAATATCAAATGTAAAACATACAAACTGTCGAGTTTGTATGTTAAAAATAGAATATAATTTAAATTCATTCATATATTATTATTTTATTCTGCAACAACTAAACTATATCTTAAATTTTTTACAGGCGACACATAATGTGCAGAATCATACGGAAAGTCTATATATTGACCTGCAAGATCAAAAATCTTTACAAGTTCATGATTACTGTCTTCACAAACAAGGCCATCAACATCTGAACTTGTAAGAGTTAATAAATGAAGTTTTCTAATAGAATATGAGTCACGATGAACAGCAATATAATCACCAGGATCATATTTTTGAATTTGAATAAAGTTATAAAAGTCTTTTAAATCTGAGTCAAAATCAGAGTCTCTAAATATAGCACTAATAAGCTCTTTTGACATGTGACAATTCTTTAGTGTTTTGAAACGACTACAAACATTTGGAATAAGACTTTCGTGTTTGTCACTGCCTTCTCTTGGACGAAATTCACTATCATGCAATTTTACTAAATGCATTATCTCATCAATATTTCTTATAAAATTTGGTATTGCTTTAATCATAATTTTCCCAATGTGTAAATTTACATGGTCCTTCAACTTTATTCAAGTAAATTTTTGGCAAGAGAATCAGGTGTATAAATTTTATCATCACCGCCTTTTGGTATAAGACTTTTCATTTTTTCTCTATTTTATATACAAAATTTTGTTTACCTTTACCGTAATAATTATCTAAGTTATCTGGATTTTCTAATGTTATTTCTTCGTCTGTATTTGAATCTATTATTGTAAATTTGATAGAGGGGTCTTTTGATAATCTTCTATATAAACCAAATCCATCTTTTGTATGAAAAGCAGACGATAGAATAAAAGAAAAGTTCTCAAGAAGATAATTTTTAAAAACATCTGACATATGAAATTCATAAGGAACACCTTTAATCATTTCATATATTTCTATACCTCCATTTTCTAAAACATAAAAATTTATATTTCCTCTTGGAACATCTTCTGAAATAAAAAACATTCTTTTTAATTTCTCCTCATCATATAAATAAACATTTATTTTTGCACCATACATTGTAAAAAAATCTTTTATTTTTTTACAATGTGCTTTATGGTCGTTCCATCTATTTTGAACCGTTGTTATAGGATTGACATAATCTGACCAAGGAGCACTCATCTCCTTTACAAGCATTTTATAAAGTTCTGAAAATTCCATATTAATCAAAGTAAAAATACTTCACTGAAGTAACACCTTCTTTATCGTTAACAATAAGAGCCGTTTGACGTTGACGAGAATTGTATCCAGAGTTGTCAGAATGACGACAACCACCTACAAGAGTCGGAAACATAAATCCTTCAACGTTTGTAAGCTCATAACTTTCTGAATGATGTTGGTCTGCGCTCAGGTAATATTTTCGTTCAACTCCAATCATTTGTTCTGGCTTTGCCATGAAAAGATTATTGATATAGTTTTCACGACCTTTACCAGGAGCAGGAAGACGATCTTTTGCTACAGAAGAGTAACCATGTTCCATAAGAAATAAACTATTACCAACATTAAAAGTTACGAAACGCTTGTTTGTTACTTCAAACTTGATTCTCTTGTCACTTTTAAAATAAAGAGAAAGCATTCTTGCTAAGACATAATCACCTAATGCTGAGTGATTTCCACTACATGCTACAACAGATACGTTGTTGGTTGAAGATAAAACTGTTTTTACGAAATTAACAAGAGATTCAAATGCAACTTCAAGTTGTTCTTCTGCAATAGGATGCGCTTCTAGCTTTGTGCCCTTGTCAGTAAATCCTGTTAGTGTATGAGATATGTCTCCAAGAAGAAGTAGTTTCACCTCTTTATAGCAACCCTTACGAATTTCTGCTGCTGCTTTTCTAGCATAGTCTTCTACAGTATCCTTTGTCTTTTCAATGTTCCATTCTTTCTTATTATACAAGTAACGTTCGTGTGCTACAAGACCATAATGCCAGTCGCTAAGACCAAGAAGAAGAGTATCTTTACAATCGCGTGGTGTTTGAATTGGACGAGGCGGAACATATGCGGGTGGAGTCCATTTTTGTAAAATCTGCTCAAAAGGATCAAACTGAAGTGCTTTCATTGCACGCCATTTTTCAGCGTCATCTTGTGTTTCTTTCCAGTCACGCTTTTCGAACTTTTGTAAAATATTAAACTTTTTACTTGAAAGAGTATCTTCTACAAGAGATTCTTCATCAGAAGAATTAATAACTTCATCTGTGTATGGAAGAGTGTTATGAGTAATATTCATAACCTTTAATATATGTCGAATAGCATCTACCGGAATTGATATTTTTAATGCGATTTCATCTGCTGTTAATCCACCTGTAATATCACTATATAATTTTACAATTAGGTCAATTGTTGTTTTTGTAAAAACAAGATTTTTTCCGAATTTATCTTCTGTATGAAAGACGTATTTCTGTGTATATTCGTTATAAGTATAGTTTTTATTAGTCTTGAGAGAGTTTGATTTACTCATAGTTTCTAATACTTAATATACACGGAACTGTTTCAACTGTCAAGTTAAATTGTTGCTGGACCTTTTTCTCTATTTAAATCTGGAAACAATCCTCTTGTGTCACCACTAAAATATTGATTGAGCAAACGAAAAACTTCTTTGATTGTTTTCGCATTTACGTCACCGATATTAATATTAAAAGTAGAATTTCCGTGAAGAAGACAGTTTAAAACTATACGTGTCCAATAAACACGTTTACCATTATCTAATTTTTGCGTTTCTGGTAAATTTTTATTAAACTCTGTTATTTTTTGAATAATATTCTTACCTTTAAACTCAGGGGCTTCTGTCCATTTAGATGAAACGCCTTCATATTTGTCCATTGCCCATTCAATAAACCCTAAAACAGGAAGCATGTTTTTAGTTTTTTCAAAATAATCAGAAATCATTTCAAAAGGAATTTCTGTTCCTTTAATTTTTAATTTTAACTTATAAACATCTTTAGAACTTGGATTAAAATAAATTGCACGAATAGCAAGTTTAGCGAGTTCAATTTCTTCTGGAATCGCTTCTGGTTCTGTTTCTTGAGGCATGACTTCGTTTTCTAATCCTTGTTCTTCGGGCGGAGCACCGCCTTCTGCGCCTTCTGGTGGTGGAGGAGCGTCTGTTTCTTCTTGTTCAAAGAGAATGCGATGAATATAACTTTCGAATTGAGATTTCATATTATAGATTATTCCCTAGGCCAGATATAAATTTACTCAATTCTTGATCTGAATTTATTGATTTTAAAAATTGATCCTTTTTAACTGGATCTGCTTTTGGATCAAACATAACTGAAGTGTATTGAGTTTTCAATGCATTTGCATTATTAGGATCTTTCAACCAATTTCCCCACTGTCCTTTCATTTTCTGATCATTTAAAACAGAATCTAAATCTACATTTACTTGAATTTTACCGTTATTAGACATATTAGGTTTTGAAGATGTAGAGGATGTGGAATTAGGCTGTGTAGTTGTAGTAGGTTTATTTGGTTGAGTTACATTCTGAGGTGTATTAGACTGTCCACTCCGATTTGTTAATGGTCCTGTGTTTAATTCTTTTAAAATTTTGTAAATGTATCCGTCAAATTTATTCATATATATATATATTTACTCCTGAGAAACCAAATTGTAGTTGATCACTATCTGAATTTATTCTTTTATAAAATTTATATTCTTTTTTCTTGACTTCATCAATGTAGCAGGTTAAAGTAATATAGACATAAAAAATCTTTCTGATACGCAAGGGGATCAGAAGGCACTCAGCTTTTAAGAGGTTTGTAGATTTTCCTCATAAAAATTAAAAGCTGAACTCAACTCGACTCTATACCAGCACTCAATTCCTATGAGAACTAATATATAGTGAGTGAAGTGTTATTATAACTTGGGAACATTTAAAAGATTATCATAGTCTTAGCTCCCAAGGGAATAATAATGCACTTTACTCACTCTCTCTACCCAGCAACCAATCCCTAATAAAATTGTATTAAATTATATAAACTGTATTAAAATTTATGGATAAAAAAATAAAAAATTATAAAACACAAGAGTTAGAATATAGAGAAAAATTATTAAAAAAGATTATAGAAAGTGGTTTTGATGTTCGCGAAAATGTTTGTAATGTTAATGATAAGTCTGTTTCAGATTTAGTAGTTTTTAAAGGAAAGGATATTGTTCTTATTTTAGAAACTAAAATTACAGAAAATAAAACACTTTTATACGGTAAAAGTAACTCGCAAATTAAAAAATATCAAGAATACGGTTTGCCTATTTTAATCTGTAATCCACTTATAGAAAACAATTTTATTTTAAAAATTATTAAAAAAGCTGTTAATAAAACGTGTTTATCTAATAAAGATAAACGCTATAAAAACATGAAAATAATTTATTAATTTAATAACTATAAAGTTTTTTGTTATTTCTTGATTTATATACAACACTATAATTAGTAAATTTATGGTATTATTACTTGGTAAAAATGGATATGTAGCTCGTCGTTTTATTGATTTTTTCGAATATAAAAAAATCAAATATAAAAGCGTTTCTTTAAAAGAAGATTCTCCTTATAAACTCTCAGAAATTTTAAAAGAGACAAAACCTAGATTTGTTATAAATGCTATGGGTTATACAGGAGTTCCGAATATAGAATCTTGTGAAAAAGAAAAAGAAGCTTGTCTTTATGGAAATGTAATATTAGCAGAAATTGTTGCTGATGAATGTCGTAAAGCTAATGTTCCTCTTGGTTTTATTAGCAGTGGATGCATTTATAACAAAGATAAAATTGAGTGGTGGAAAATTTTTAAAGAACGTGATTGGCCAAACTTTTCATTTTATAATCAAACAGATAAATGCTCATGGTATAGTGGAACAAAAGCACTTGGCGAAAGCATTGTTTTAAAAAGTTGGGACAGATCACGTATATTTCGATTAAGAATGCCATTTAATCACATAGACGAATCTAAAAATTATCTATCAAAAATATTTAACTATGATAAAATTTTAAGTGCAGAAAATTCACTCTCAAATTTAGATGAGTTTGTTCGTGCAGTTTATCAAGGTATGAATGCAGAAACACCTTATGGAATTTATAACATTGTTAATCATGGATCAATCTCTGTAAAAAATATTCACATTCTTGCTAAAAATTATAATTTAGGAAAAGAAAGTTATCAATATTTTGAAAATTTAAATGAGTTTTATCAAAATGTAAAAACACCGCGCAGCAATTGTGTTTTAGACACTAGTAAAATAAAAACCGAAGGTATTTATATGCTTCCGATTGAAGAGAGTTTAGAAAGATGTTTTAAATCATGGAATCAAACAGATGCAAAAATATTCTGGTAACAAGTAAATTTGGTTTTCAGATTTAAACTATTAAAACATTATGAATATATTATGTTATCTATTAAGTTGTATAATCTTTTCTTTAGGTGCAACTAGTTTTATTTTTAGTGATTTAGGAACTGATCCTCTTGATGTATTTTGTTTAGGAATTCAAAATCATTTTGATATAAAAATCGGAACTATACAATCATTTTTTGCATTGTTCTGCTTATTAATTTATAGTTTTTTAAATAAATGGAAAATTCCACCACTATCAACCGGTATTACATCTATTATTTGTGGATATATGATTGATTTTTTTAGATTGTCACTAGATTATTTTAAAGATTTTGATAGTTATGTTCTTTTATTTTTTGGTTGCACTTTTTGTTTACAAGGTAGTGCAGGAATAATATTAAGCGGAATAGGAATAAGAGCAATGGATTTAGTTGCATTATCTTTGGAAGAAATTACTAAAAAACCTTTTTGGTTATATAAAGGCATTGCAGAAGTAATTTTACTTTTTACTGGTTGGATTTTAGGTGGTCCAGTAGGAATAGGAACAGTGTTATTTTTATTAACAGTTGGTTGGTTGATTCAACCTGTTATAAATTTAAATAAGAAACTATTTAACATTTAAAAGCTTTTTAATAATAGTGTAAATTGTTTTATAAAACCATTTTTTATTTTTTTCGTATATATAAAAAAATTCAGGATAAGTTGAAATATCGGCTACGATAGCATTTACTAAAGGTTTTAGTTTACGGCTTTCATACAGGTTCTTTATATATTTATTATACATCAATAGAGAAGTAACCCATTCGTTTAAGCGTGCATTCATTTCTGATGTAGAATTAATATATCCGTAGTAATCTACTGAAGGATCAACTTTAGAATGTGTATACTGATACACGTTTGTTACCAAGTCTTCGTATGCATGTGACAATTCATGGCGAACAGTTTCTTCAAATTTAGCAGGAAATTTCTTTCTAATATATTGTAAAGATTCTGATGAATCGTCACCATATATAGTTTTAATCGCTACATCAATGGTTTTTGTAGCAGGATCATATTGACCAAATGCAGTAAGATCGCTTGGTATAACCGATTCTATTTTAATCAGAATTTTAACATTTTTATTTAGATTTATCCAAAAAGTATCACCTAATTTTAATTCTTTTATATTATCAAATTGTTTTTTAAGTTGGTTTGTCATTTTTACAAGTTTTGCGGAAATATCAGCAAAATATTGTCTTTCCAAAAACAATTGAAAATATTTTTTATATGAATGCATTATATATATTTATCAGGATTCTCAATCTTCGTCATTGCAGACAACGGTATCAGTCCCATATATTGTAATTGATTGGTCCATTCTAAAGATTTTTCTGGAGGAACTTGTTCCCAACTTTTATATGATGTTTTATTTTGTTTAAGATAATCTACTAATTCATAATCATCTGGATAAAATAAATCATAATTTAATTTTCTAGTATCTATATGTATTAGAATACTTTTTTCATTATTATAAAATCTATGATAATCAGCAGAACAATATGGACTATCAGATAAATATATTCCTTTTTTACCAGAAATTCCTGATTTGTTAAATCTTATATCTAAACCTCCACTTTTTTTAATATCTGGTATATTTTTTACAGATGTGCAGTGATATAATGTTCGAGGAATTGAATTGTTTAATTCCTCAAAAAACTGTTTAAAACTCTTCATATTAATATTTACTAAATAAAGTATGTGAAAAATATTGTTCTTATTTTACTTTTTTATAAAAGTACTAGAGTATAATTTAGCTTGATCTAACATCATTTACAGTGTATAGTAGTCTATGGAAAAAATTACCTTAAACGAAGATCAAAAACTTGTTTTAGAAAAATTAAAAGACTTTATCGAATCTGATAAACAACATATGCTTCTTATGGAAGGTGCAGCAGGATGTCTTGGGGCAGACACACAGTTAGTTTATAAAAGAGGAAAAAGACGAAACGGGAAACCTTTAACAATTAAAGAATTGTATGAGAAATTTCATCAAATTGCTAAAAAGCAGAGTTGGAGGTTAGAGGGTATACCAACCTATTTAAAGTCTTTCAATCCTGAAACAGGAGAAATCGTATACAATGTAATGACTGATATATGGATGTCAGGGGTAAAAGATTTGTTTTTATTAAAAACTGAAACAGGAAAAGAACTAAAACTAACTATGTCGCATCCTGTATTAACTCCTAGTGGATTTAAAAAATTAGAAGAATTACAAACAGGAGATGAGATCATTGTTCAAGGAACAATGAGAACTAATAAAAAAACTTCCAAAAAAGGAAGATTAAAAAGAGTTGTTGTAACAGGTTTGAAATATTACCCTAGAGGGTATAATAAAACTGTAAGATGCTCAAAAACAAATAATATTTATAGTTATAAACAAACTGATAAAGCGCGGTTGGTTGTAGAGGCTAATTTGAATAATATTTCTTATGAAGAGTACGTTTATTTATTGAAAAATAATAAAGAAAATTCAAATTTAATATATTTAAATAATGAAGCTGTTGTTCATCATATAGACTATAATCCACTTAATAATAACCTAGATAATTTACAGGTTATGTCTAAAACCGAACACGACACTTTACATGGTAGAGAATATATTTGGAATAAAGAATATACTGAAATTGATAAAATTTCTTCTATAGATTTTTTTAACACAGAAGAAACATACGATATTTCGATGAAATCACCATTAAATAATTATGTTCTTAAAAACGGTATTATCGTTCATAATTCTGGCAAAACAACAACAGTTACTAAATTTATAGAATGGCTATTAGAAGAAACTAACATTGAAAAAATTGCAATGGCAAGTCCAACACATAAAGCATTAAAAGTAATGACAGAAATGTGTCCAAATAAATATAAAGGAAGCATTGTTTTTTCAACACTACACTCTATGCTTGGACTAAAGCATGAGATTACTAAAGACGGTAAAGAAATTTTTGTTCGTGATAAAAACGTCATGACAAAATTTCCTTTTTATGAACTTGTTATTATTGATGAGAGCAGCATGATTGCTGACCAACTCTTTAATGAAATGGAAGATCAAAACTATCGTAAAATTAAAGTTCTTTTTGTTGGCGATAGTAACCAGATTAATCCAGTAAATCATAAAATGAGCATTCCAATGCTGGAAGAAAAAAGAAAAGAATATAATATTGGACACTGCCGTCTTGATAAAATTGTTCGACAAGCAGAAGGCAATCCGATTATTGCATATTCTCAGAAAATTATCAACAGTACATTTTCTTTTGCACCAGGAGAAAAAGAAATGGTTGGAGATAGTGGTGTTGTTATGCTTTCTGAAAGTCAGAATAAAATTCTTCAACAATTATTACAATATTACTTTGGAAGTTCCAAATTTGATGAAGATGCAAACTATTGTAAAGTTATTGCATGGCGAAATACTACAGTTGACTTTTACAACAAAATTGTTCGTAATTTCAAATATGGTGCAAAAGCAGGAAAGATTGTATTAGACGAGAAGCTAATTGCTGACAGACCAATTAAAAATGATGATTATAAAGTTTCTTTTTCTACAAACGAAGATTTAGTGGTAAAGAATATTGAAATTAAAGAGAAAAAACTTTTTGATAACGACAGTTGGGTTTATTATGATTGCCTTGTTCAAGGCATGGACAAAACTGACAATATTCATATTCTTCATGAGAAAGAAGAAAAGCGTTACAATGACACTCTTCGCAAGCTTTCTAAAGAAGCAGTAGACGAAAAAGAAATATCATCTCGTCTTAAAAAGTGGAGAAAGTATTATTCATTTATGGAAAACTTTGCACAGGTGAAATATAATTACGCTATAACATGTCATAATAGTCAAGGCAGCACATACGAAAATTGTTTTGTAATTCAAAGTGATATTGATATGAACCGAAACGAAGAAGAAAAAAGACGTATTCTTTATACAGCATTTACAAGACCAAGAAAAATGTTGTATATTTTGTAAAAATACTTGAAAAGATAAAGAAATATATATAGATACTTTTGTATGACATTAAAAACTTATTATATAGGATTCTTTCAATATGATGATGCGAAAATTTGGAATAAAACAAATTTGAACGAAGATAAAAAAGAACTAGAAGATTATCTCAATAATCTACAATATGTTGATAAGCGTTCTATCAACATCAAAACTATTGAACTACCAGAGTAAATGAAAGAATATATATTAGAAAAACTTAAACATTATTATAAAGATAATTGCAATGTAGCAGATTGGAGTGAGATTAAATCTACTATTAACAATTTATTGAAATAGAACTAATATGCAATTTAACAAACAATATTGGATAGAACAATTAACAAAAGAAGTTGGTTTAGAAGGAGTATCTTATGAAGAACTCTCAAACCATTTTGTAAACTTTGACTCTTTCTTTGGAACAGATGAAGATTCTCCTACATCCAAGGTTAATGCTAAGGATTATGTGAATCGTCAGTTAAGAGAAATTGAAAAGCAATACGAAGAATTCGCACTTTTTGAAAATTCTGTGGTTGCTCAAGAATCATTAACACTAGAATTTGACAAAGATAATATTTTTAATAGACTTGGAAATATTTCTAATGAAAATTTCGATGAAGTTCCAGTTGATAATCTTCATCAGAATAGCAAAGTTTTTTACGATAACATTCCTCTTTTAGTTCCTATTCAGCAAAATATTGAACGCTCAGACATTAGATATTATGATGTTCAAATTGAAAGTAGAATTTTTACAGTTGCTATAAATAAGAAAAATAGTGACTTGAAAACAGAAGACCAAATTAATCACATTAAATCTACAAGTTATTTTATCGAAGAACGTAATCCTGTATCATTTATTGGAGGTGAAAATATTATTTCATATTTTCAATTCTCTAACCTTGTAGAAGAAATTGCTCGTAGAAAAGGAACTGTGTCAGTAAATATTAAAATTCAAGATAACGTTAAAACTAAATTCGATGGAGTGAAACTGGATAATTTCGAATGATTACAAATTTCGAATTTAAAACAGGATTTGTAATGGGATACGACCATTTAAAAGGTCGAGCATTCGAATTCAATAATAATCTGAATGTGTTGTTTGGTAATGTAGGTTCTTGCAAATCTACTGCACTAAAAACAATGGCAGGATATTGTGGAATTCGTACAGGTGGTTGGAGTTCTATTTCAGAACCATCTTCTCTTGCATATGATAATATTAAGCATTTTCCATATTGCTATCGTAACATAACACCGTCTAACATTGATGCCTTTGTTGAGTGGGATGGTTCTCCGACGTTTTACAACGATTCTGAGGCACTTTCAAAGACCGACAATACTTGGTTCTTCTCTAACGCTAAACAAAGCGCAGACGGCATTACAACAGAAGCAGAGCAAATGGAAATTCTTGCAAGCAAACCTTCTTCTGGTCAATATCGAATTCATAAGATTAACAAGATTATGAAAGTGATTCAAAGTCCACCAAGTCTTTTAGAAGTTCCGCCTTATATCAATAACAAAGCTCTTGCACAAACAGAAGTAGAATATATTAAAAGCTTACCAAGAAACGGTAAGATTACTCTTCTTCTTGATGAACCTGAAAAAGCACTTTCTATTCCTAAGCAAATTGAATTGTTTGATGTTTTAATAAAACTATCAGAAAACTTTCAAATTATTATGGCAACTCACTCACCGTTTATTCTTGAGTATAAAAAAGCAAATCTCATAGATTTTACTCCTGGCTATGCTGCGGAATGTAGAAAATTAATAAAAAAAATTAGCAAAGGTAAATAATTACAAGAGATGGAAATTTTACTAGAAATTGATAAATTCTTATCCGATCCTTCTGTTCAGAGTGTTGCCCGTATAACAAATAGCGGTTTCTTATACATAGCTGTTATATGGCTTATAATATCTGTTCTAAAATTAAAAAGAAATAATTAACAAACTTTTATATCAATTTAACGTAAGTTAAACAGTTTACTTAATTTAAAAGTAATTAACTTTTGTGGTATTGGTATATTATTTTGAGATAAAAGCCGAATATATTCATCTATTAAAACGTCTGTATATTCAGATTCCATAGCTTTAGAAATTAATGCATAAGTTATTTTATCAGGAATTTCTTTGTTATCATTAATTAATTCTTCAGCATATTTCAATAAATTATCATAATTTAGTTTTGTTAAAATTATATCCGAAAGCTCTATATTATTATCTCTCAAAATTTCTAAGTAAGGATTTCTGTATATAAAATTGTTATCATCTAGGAGTTCTGAATTTATTTTATCAGGGACATCTATACCGTTTCTAATCAACATTTTTGCAAATTTAAATATATGCATTATTTCACGTAAGATTACTCTTCTTCTTGATGAGCCTGAAAAAGCACTTTCTATTCCTAAGCAAATTGAATTATTTGATGTTCTAATAAAACTATCAGAACACTTTCAAATTATTATGGCAACTCACTCACCGTTTATTCTTGAGTATAAAAAAGCAAATCTTATAGATTTTACTCCTGGCTATGCTGCGGAGTGTAGAAAATTAATAAAGAACATTGGCAAAGGTAAATGACCTATTTTAAAATAGGTCACTAAAATCTGGTGAAGGTAGTGTGCTTGTTTTTAAAAGAGCTTCATATTCCTCTTGTTCTTCTTCTGATATTCTACCCATCATACTATTAAACCCTATATACATTCTTATCGACTTAGTAATTGGTTTGTTATTTTTTATCAATTTTTCAATATAATTATATAATTGACTAAAATTCATATTGTCTATAAGTGTTTTGGAAATTTCCACATTATTCGCAATTAATTCGTCTATATAGAATCCTCTGAATACAAAATTCATAGGTTCTAACATAAATAAATCTATTTCTTTAGGAATAGGAAATTTATTCCGTATCATAATTTTTGCTAATCGTAATACATATATTCCGTCTGCTAGATTTATAAATGTTTTAACTATATTAGGATTTGATAAAGTAGTTTGTCCTCTTTTAACTGCTGTTTCAATCTCAAGTTCAAGCATAGCCAACATGAAATCTATATCTATTTCTGCCGATTCTCTAGTATCTTTGGCACTTTTAACACTTTTCATATTAGCGGTTAATTTTGTCCAAGTTTTTCCATCATCTTCGCTATAAGACATAGATAAAAACGTTGTCGGATTCCATACAACTACAACATGACCGTCCTGTTGTCCTGTAAAAACTATACCATCTTTTTTGTTATAAAACCTTCTCCATACTTTAAATGCTATCTTAGATGTAAATTTAGAAGTATTTAGACGATAAATTTCTTCCATACTTAAACCTTCGTTTTGTAAATAATCGTCAAAATTTTCTCTAGGATGAACACGTTCAAAAACTGTTTTATCAAGAATTAACATATTACTGAGATTGACCTTTCCTTTGAGAATATAGTTTCCGTATAATTCTCGCATTCTGTCATTATTTTGGGATTCTAATGAATATGTAGTGTATAATCCTTGACCATACATAGCCTTGCTGTTTTGTGTTATATCAATACCTTTTTCATGAATATCATGATTTTCTGGATTTTCTCTTGTTCTATGATAGACTATGGCCGCTGACGAAAAAACCGCCTCTTGTATTATTCTTGGAAGAAAGTTATTGTAAAAATAATTTTTAAACATTGTAAATATATTTATTGTTCTAAGTAATATATTATGCCAAAAGATCTTGAAAATAAATTAAAAAAACAAGCTAAGAAAAAAGGTCTTGGCGAAAAAAGAACAGATGCTTATGTTTATGGAACAATGCGTAAAACAGGCTGGACTCCTTCTACTCAAAAGAAGGGTAAGAAATAATTAACAAACCTTTTTCGACAAATTACAAAATAAATCTTTTAAAGAGTTTTCATTAAGAAAACTCTTTAATTTTTTAGGGTCAACAGGACTCTTAATAGATAGTAACAATACTTCGTCCATTACGCTGCCTTCTAATTCATTTAAAAAAGCGGTATTTGGTAAATCCATTTTCTTTTTTAAGAAGAATATTTTATTTGTAACTTTTTTAAGTTTAGCACAAATTTTATTAAGAAAATTAATTAGCTTATCTTTTTCATAATAGCAGAAAAGTTCATGATTTTCCGAAAACATATTATCATGAAAAAATAAAAGATCACCATTGTTGCTGATTTTATCACCAAAACGTTTTACAAAATAAAAGAAAATAATTTTCTTAACATTACGATCTAGTTTAGAAAGTAATTTATATTCAAATAAAACGTCTATTATTTCCCTTTCAATAGAAT